>OGXV01000634.1_pt1 | contig 22318 bp, 19 predicted proteins | sample 1576391 | NCBI WGS metagenome assembly OGXV01 (sample SAMEA3541586, study PRJEB24748) | human gut metagenome | biome: human gut; feature: human-associated habitat; material: faeces | place: China | collected 2012 | reverse complement strand
ACACGCTGAAGTTCCGGCGGATATGGATATTCTTGTGGCACACGACTGTGTGGATATGGCAGAACGCCGTATAGAAAAACGAATGGGCTGTTTTATAAGTATACATATGGATCCTGTAATAACAGATGATGAGGTTATTAATGAACAGAAAGCGGTTGTTCAGGAAATAATTGATGATATATCACCGGATATAAGCATGCATGATTTCAGAACAATAAAAGGACCACATATAACTAATCTTATATTTGATGTGTTAGTTCCATTTGGATTTGATATGAAAGACGATGAGATAGTTAGCAGGATAAAAGATGCACTCCGCGATAAGCACGAGAACTGGAGAGCAGTAATACAGGTTGATAAGAAAATGTTCTGAAATTAATGATGGAGACTGGGATTATATCCAGCCTCCATCATATTGTATTATCTGTCCGGTAAGGTAGTTGTCGGAGTTTAAAATAAGCTTTGCAAGATTGGCAACCCCATAAGGTGAGCCAAGTGTTCCACAAGGAATTTCTTCTGCTAATTCTTGAAGCTCCTCAGGGCTTAAATGCCCATTCATCTCAGTGTCTATAGCTCCACAGGCTATTGCATTAACCTGTATGTTACTTGGCGCAAGTTCTTTAGCTAAAGCTTTGGTAAAAGAATTGATTGCCCCCTTGGTAGCAGAGTAGGCGACTTCACAGCTTGCACCATACAAGCCCCACACTGATGATATGTTGATGATTTTTCCGCAATGACGTCTTAACATATCCTGCACTGCAAAATGGCAGCAGTTGTATACAGAATTGAGATTGACAGACATTATATTATTCCACATATCAGGTGTCATATCCTGAAATAGTCCTATAGATGCAATTCCTGCATTATTAATAAGAATATTTACTTTTCCATAAATGCTTATGGCAAGGTCAAACATTTCATTAACTGTTGAATAATTGCTGACGTCCCCGACAAAGGTTTCACACAATGCTCCCTTTTTAATAATTTCTTCTTTGACAAGTTCAAGCCTGCTGGCACTTTTGGAACAATTGATAATAAGTGCTGTATCAGGTGCGGCTAGGCTTAAAGCAATAGCTTTGCCAATTCCGCGTGAAGCACCGGTTACCACTATGACAGTGGATACATTAGTTTCCATAATAAACCCTCATTTCTATGAATGATTTTTGCACACATCAGCACTGATTGTGTCACAATAATCTGATATTTAAACATAATAATGTCAATGTGAGCATATACTGTATTTATCATTCTATATCAAAAAAATACATTGGACAAGCTTGACATTTAATGATTTGTGCATACTTACTAAATTTGTAAACACTTACAAAAAACTAAGAAAGTTATTCGACACAAATTGACAGATAATCAAGGAGTTATCCACAGATAAAAAGTGTGGAATTGCTTAGAAAAATAGTTATACACCAAGTTATCCACATTATCCACAATTTGATATGGGGATAAACACTGTGGATTATATCGTGGATAACAGAATAAATGTTTTGTTCAATTATACAAAATTTTAAATTGTTAAAAAAATACCAGTATTAGTGCTTGACATTTGAAATGCCAGTATTACAGGGCTTTTACGGCTCTTTGACTACTAAATTAATAAAATATCTGTAAATTGTGTGAACTTACTTGTCTAAATGTAAAATTGTGTTATAATAACATTATCAAAAGTCGTGAAGCACAATGAAGCACAATTGAATTGGCAACATTCCTTAATCAGGCAACACGATAATAAAGTGATAGAAGGAGTTGGACATCATGCGTTTTATTATTACAGGAAGAAATATTGATGTAACAGATGGTTTAAGATCAGCAGTGGAGGAAAAGTTAGGTAAGCTGGATAGATTTTTTGCACCAGAGACAGAAGTTAATGTAACATTAAGTGTTGAGAAAGAAAGGCAGAAGATAGAAGTTACAATACCTGTTAAAGGTAACATTATAAGAAGTGAACAGGTCAGCAGTGATATGTATGTGTCTATAGATCTTGTTGAGGAAGTGATTGAGAGACAGTTAAAGAAGTATAAGAACAAGATTGTAGACAAGCATCACAATGAAGCCGCATTTGCCAAGGAATTTGTAGAGAATGAATATGAGCCAACAGATGAGGTTAAGATTATAAGAACTAAGAGATTTGGTATCAAACCAATGGATCCTGAAGAGGCATGTGTCCAGATGGAATTATTAGGTCATAATTTCTATGTATTCTTCAACTCAGAGACAGAAGAAGTCAATGTTGTATACAAGAGAAAAGGCAATACATATGGTCTTATAGAGCCAGAACTTGACTAATTATAATGCAGCTGATTATGAATTATAGTTGATTTATATAATTATATTCAAGTCTTTATGGTGTGATTAATGAATTATATGTAATGTACTATATTAGATATAGTTGATGAATTTACATTAATTATAAGGTATATGTTTATAGTAATTTAATTAATTAAAGATTATCTAAAAGAAGTGCAGTATCTTAGTATATCTGCACTTCTTTCTTGTTATGGGTGATGCTTGCCTAATTATATAAATGGTGATACAATTACAATAATTTCAGCTTTTCGTAATGTGGAAAAGGTAAAGTAAGGAGAGTATGTAATGGGTTTAGTTCAGAAAATATTCGGAACACATAGTCAACATGAGTTAAAGAGAATTTATCCTATTGCTGATAAAGTAGAAAGCTATAGGGAAGAATATGGTAAGTTAAGCGATGAACAGCTTAGAGGAAAGACTAAAGAATTCAAGGAAAGATTATCTAAAGGCGAGACTTTGAATGATTTGCTTCCGGAAGCATATGCAACTGTAAGAGAAGCTGCCAAGAGAGTTCTTGGAATGGAACATTACAGAGTACAGATTATCGGTGGTATTATTCTTCATCAGGGACGTATTGCAGAGATGCGTACAGGTGAAGGTAAGACACTTGTATGTACACTTCCGGCATATCTTAATGCACTTGAAGAAAAGGGAGTATTAGTAGTTACAGTTAATGATTATCTTGCTAAGCGTGATGCTGAATGGATGGGACAGGTACACAATTTCCTTGGACTTTCAGTAGGTATAGTTCTTCACGATATGAAAGATGATGAAAGAAGAGCGGCATATGCAAGTGATATTACATATGTTACTAATAATGAACTTGGATTTGATTATCTTAGGGATAATATGGCTATATATAAGGAGCAGCTTGTACTCCGTGACCTTCATTACTGTATTATCGATGAGGTCGATTCAGTACTTATTGATGAGGCACGTACACCTCTTATTATTTCAGGACAGAGCGGCAAGTCAACTAAGTTATATGAACTTTGTGATGTACTTGCAAGACAGCTTGTAAAGGGTACTTACCATGGTGAACGTACTAAGATGCAGGTTATGATGCAGGAAGAGATAGAGGAAGATGGTGATTTTATCGTTAATGAGAAGGATAAGGTTGTTAATCTTACAGAACAGGGTGTCCACAAGGTTGAACAGTTCTTCCATATTGATAACTATGCTGATATTGAGAACCTTGAAATACAGCACAATGTAACACTTGCATTAAGAGCACATTATCTTATGTTCAGGGATAAGGATTATGTTGTCAAAGATGATGAAGTTCTTATTGTAGATGAATTTACAGGACGTATTATGCCAGGACGCCGTTATTCAGATGGTCTTCATCAGGCTATTGAAGCTAAGGAACACGTTAAGGTTAAGAGAGAGAGTAAGACACTTGCAACTATTACATTCCAGAATTTCTTTAATAAGTTTGATAAGAAAGCCGGTATGACAGGTACTGCTCTTACAGAAGAGAAGGAATTCAGGGGAATATACAATATGGACGTTGTAGAAGTCCCTACTAATAAGCCAATAGCAAGAATTGACCATAATGATGCTGTATTTAAGACTATGAAGGGCAAGTTCAATGCTGTTGTAGAAGAAGTTGTTGCGGCACACGAAAAAGGACAGCCTGTACTTGTTGGTACAATAACAATTGATACATCAGAGCTTTTAAGTGAAATGCTTAGAAAAAGAGGAATACCTCATAATGTACTTAATGCCAAGTATCACGAGCTTGAGGCTCAGATTGTAGCCGATGCAGGTAAGCACGGAGCTGTAACAATAGCTACTAATATGGCAGGACGTGGTACTGATATTAAGCTAGATGAGGAAGCAAGAGCGGCAGGAGGACTTAAGATTATTGGTACAGAAAGACACGAGTCAAGACGAATTGATAATCAGTTAAGAGGTCGTGCAGGTCGTCAGGGTGACCCGGGTGAATCAAGATTTTATATATCTCTTGAAGATAATCTTATGAGATTATTCGCTCAGGAGACTCTTATGAATACATTTAACAGATTAGGTGTTGGTGAGAATGACCAGATTGAGCATAAGCTGTTAAGTAATGCTATTGAGACAGCACAGAAGAAGATTGAGACTAACAATTACGGAATAAGATTACATTTGCTTGAATATGATCAGGTAATGAATGAACAGAGAGAGATTATGTACGCCGAGAGAAAGAGAGTTCTTAATGGCGAGAGTATGCGTAACTCAATTATGAAGATGATAACTGATTTTGTTGAGGGCGTTGTTAATAGAAGCGTCAGCGAAGATAAGAGTGCTGATGAGTGGAATTATGATGAGATTAATGAGCTTTTACTTCCAACTATACCTATAGCGCCAGTTGCGTATGATGAGAGTATAAAGAGCAAGAATGAACTTATCCATACATTGAAAGAGAAAGCTGTTAAATTCTATGAAGATAAGGAAGCTTTATTTCCAGAACCAGAGACAATAAGAGAGATTGAACGAGTAGTTCTCCTTAAGGTTATTGATAGAAAATGGATGGATCATATTGATGATATGGATCAGCTTAAGCAGGGAATTGGACTTCAGGCATATGGACAGAAAGATCCTGTTGTACAGTATAAGATGATGGGATATGATATGTTTGATGAGATGACAAGAGCTATTACAGAAGATACTGTAAGACTTCTTATGCACATTCAGGTAGAAGAAAAAGTTGAAAGAGAGCAGGTAGCTAAGGTTACAGGCACTAATAAAGACGAAGGACCTTCTGTAAAAGGACCTGTAAGACGTACAGATAAGAAGATTTATCCTAATGACCTCTGCCCTTGTGGAAGTGGGAAGAAGTATAAGAATTGTTGTGGACGTCAGGCATAATGTCCTGGAAGTGATATAGTAATTTATAGATTATAATATTTGACGGATTGGGGCTGTCACACTATGCGAATATGACATTTTGTGGTATTATAATATGATGTAAGTGTTAATATATTATGTTAATATATTAAAAGAGTTAAGGCTTTGACACTTAATCATAATACTTGGAATGTTTAACATAGTGTGCAGCTCCTTTTTTAATATAGGACCTTAATATAGAATGGTGATTTGTAATTATATACGGATAGCAATGAGCCTGTGAACAAGAGCGTTAATAAGAGAATAAGTAAGTTAATAAAAGAGGTATATAGTGGTAGAATTAGATCAGTTTAAATATAGGATTTCAGGGTATGATGCACAGATTGAGAATATAAAACAGTCGCTCGACCTTGACAGTAAGAAGAAAAGAATAGAAGAACTGGAAGCAGATATGGAAGCACCCGGATTTTGGGACGATCCAGATAAATCCAATAAGGCTATGAAAGAGCTTAAGACTTTAAAGGACTCATTTGAAGGTTATAACAGCTTAAAGTCAGGGCTTGAGGATATTAATACACTTATTGAGATGGCAGATGAAATGCAGGACGACTCATTAATTTCTGAGATAGAAGATGAGATAACTGTATTCGAGGAGAAAATGGACTCAATAAGGACAGAGACACTTCTTTCAGGAGAATATGATAAATGTAATGCAATACTTACATTACATGCCGGAGCAGGCGGAACAGAGAGCTGTGACTGGTGTCAGATGCTTTTTAGAATGTATACGCGATGGGCAGAAAAGCACGGCTATTCAACGCAGACAATTGATTATCTTGAAGGCGATGAGGCTGGAATAAAGTCTGTTACTATAGAGATTTCAGGAGATAATGCATATGGACATCTTAAGTCAGAACATGGGGTTCACAGGCTTGTAAGAATATCTCCATTTAATGCGGCCGGAAAGAGACAGACATCTTTCGTGTCGTGCGATGTAATGCCTGATATAGATGAGGATATTCATATACAGATTAATGATGATGATTTAAGAATTGATACATATCGTTCAAGTGGAGCAGGTGGACAGCATATCAACAAGACATCATCAGCAATCCGAATTACACATCTTCCAACAGGAATAGTTGTACAGTGCCAGAATGAGAGATCACAGCACCAGAATAAAGATAAGGCAATGCAGATGTTAAAGGCAAAGCTTTATATGATGAAGCAGGAAGAAAATGCACAGAAGTCATCAGATATAAGAGGTGATGTCAAAGATATTAATTTTGGCAATCAGATAAGAAGTTATGTATTACAGCCATATACAATGGTAAAAGATCATAGAACTAATAAAGATATTGGTAATGCAGCAAGTGTGTTAGATGGCAATATAGATCCATTTATTAACGCATATCTTAACTGGATATCGACAGGAAAGAAAGCTGATGAAGAATAATGAGATAATTAATTTATAATAACTATAAAATGCAGTGGCATTAAGAAAGGAGTAATTATGGCAGATTATATCAGACCGGTAGTATTTACACTTGGAGGTCAGAAGTTTGGAGTGGATATTAACCTCGTTCAGTCAATTGAAAGACAGGTAGATGTTGTTCCAGTTCCTAATGCTATGAAGTACATAAGTGGAATTGTTAATCTTAGAGGAGAAGTAATACCAGTAATGAGTCTTAAGAAGAAGTTCTCTATGGATGATACCGCTGAATCTAAGGGTAATAATACAGTTATCGTTAATCTTCCGGATATGAAGATAGCACTTGAGGTTGATGAGGTTCTTGAAATTGGTGAACTTAACGCAGAGAAGATTGTTGATATGCCAAGACTTGCTAAGAATGAGGAAACAGAATACCTTGACAGAGTTGCAAGTGTAGATGGTGATTTAGTTATTCTTCTTGATATTAACAAGATATTATCAGAGGATGAAGCACAGGGCGTTAGGGAATTTGCTGAACAGATGAGCAGGAACGACTAATACAGTAACTGTTAATTAAGTGTATAGCAAGAAGGAGTGTATATGGGTAATAGCAATGTATTTAAAAGAAATGCAGGTATTCTTATGGCAATCAGTTCGCTTCCATCACCTTATGGAATAGGAACATTAGGAAAAGATGCCTATGAGTTTGTGGATTTTGTAAGGGACAGCAATCATAAATACTGGCAGGTACTTCCGGTAGGACCAACAACATACGGTGACAGTCCTTATCAGCCATATTCGGCGTTTGCGGGTAATCCTTATTTTGTCGATCTGGATATGCTGATAGAAGAAGGACTTCTTCTTAAATCAGAGGTTATAGCAGTTGACTGGGGAGATGGAATAATACCAGTTGAGGTGTCTGAAGATGATGCGGTCAATAACAGATATCAGATCAACCATGACGGCTATCTTGGCGATGACCGATATGTAAGTTATGAGAAAATGTATAATGAAAGATTTAATGTACTTAGAAAAGCATATGAGCGTTTTAAGGAAAAATGTGTTGCAGCAAAGCTTACACTTGATAAGGGACTTCCACTTTACAAGCGTTTTGATAATTTTATTAAGGATAATGCATATTGGCTTAAGGATTACTCAATGTTTATGTCTTTGAAAGAGCATTTTAACCAGAAAGCATGGGGAGAATGGGACAGGGATATTAAGTTCAGAGAACCAGAGGCTATGCAAAGATATGAGGACGAACTTTCTGATGATATAGGATTTTGGAATTTTGTCCAGTATGAGTTCTATGCACAGTGGGGTAAGTTAAAGACATATGCTAATTCTAACGGAATTGAGATAATTGGCGATATACCTATATATATGGGCTACGACAGTGTTGATGTATGGGCCAATCAGGCAGAATTCCAACTTGATGAGAATCTCACACCGGTAAAGGTAGCAGGAGTTCCACCAGATGCATTTTCAGATATGGGTCAGAAGTGGGGCAATCCATTATATGACTGGGCTAAGATGGAGAACAGTGATTTTGGATGGTGGAGAATGAGAATGGCTAATTCTGCACGCCTGTATGATATTATAAGAATAGACCATTTTCTTGGTATTATTAAATATTATACTATTCCATATGAAATGCCTGATGCAAGACAGGGCTCATATGAGCAGGGACCAGGGCAGAAGCTTCTTGATGCTATTAATGAATCAATCGGCGATAAGAAGATAATAGCAGAGGATCTTGGAGTATGTATGCTGGAGGTTGACCAGATATTAAAGGATAATAATTATCCGGGAATGAAGGTGCTTGAATTCGCATTTGGTGGCGACAGAAAGAATCCACATCTTCCATATAATTACACTAATAATTGTGTATGCTACGGTGGAACACACGACAATGAAACACTTCTTGGATTTTTTAATGACAGAAATGATGGCGAGTTAGGCTTTGCATTTGATTATCTTGATACAAGAGATAAGTATAGAATGGTAGATATGGTGTTTAGAGCAGCATATTCAAGTGTTGCTGTGCTTACAATATTTGCTGTTCAGGATATATTAAAGCTTGATAATTCAGCAAGAATGAACTTCCCATCAAGCTTTGGCAATAACTGGAAATGGCGTATGCAGAAGGGGCAGCTTAACTGGGATCATCTTAATGCAATGAGATATCTGGCAAGTGTATTCGATAGAGAAAGAAACTGATGTGGTACTAAGGTACTATTTACAATTAAAAGTAAAATGTATATAGTCTACTTCATAAGTTAATATTTTAGCAAAGCAGTTGAAAAGCTGTGACGCAAAGCCAAAGGGTCCTCACCTTTATAGCAGTATTTATATGGCAGATTGGTAACACCAGCAGGAATATTAATATTGCTTATATTAAGGAAAGACAGCCGGTTGCACTGTTTATTCATTGAGTTATTATAATGGTTTAATTAACATTTGCCTGTAATATTATTGGCGTGGCTGATGTTAGTAAGGTCTGTTTGATATATTATGAAGTATACATTTAAAGCATCCGGTAACGGGTGCTTTTTGTTTTGTGTTTAATATCTGGTAAAGATGATGCATAAGCATTATTTTTATATACTAACCCTCGCATTCCTCTCCCGTTGTGCGAGGGTTATTTTATTGTACTAGAATTCCATTTTGTAATATAAAATCCCTTGCAATTAAATGTAATTTATGATACCATTCTTTGTGCGTAGCACAATTGTCTTTCTGAGATGAACAATTTGCTGCAGCAGGACTATATATATATAAGGAGAAGTATGAAAGAGAATATTAAGTATTATGTTGTTAAGCAGAAAGCTCTTCCAGAGGTGCTGTTGAAGGTAGCGGAAGCTAACAGACTTATAGAAAATCGGAATATCTCCATAGCAGATGCGACAGAAAAGGTGGGAATAAGCAGAAGTTCTTATTATAAGTATAAAGATGATATATTTCCATTCAGGGACAATTCTAAAGGTAAGACAATAACATTTGTATTATCAATGGATGATGAACCGGGACTTTTATCAGTTGTGCTTAAGAAGGTTGCAGAATTTAAGGCAAATATACTTACAATTCATCAGACGATTCCTGTTAATGGCATTGCTTCTCTTACGCTTAGTGTTGAGATACTTCCAACGACAGGCGATGCTTCTATGATGATAGAAGAGATAGAACAGCTTAACGGAGTAAGATATTTAAAGATATTAAGCAGTGATGCATCACTTTAATATATTGGTGGGGAACTAATATATTAGTGAACATATTAGTTTCTTGAACCTGCATAATGAAGAACGATAAGATTAAATGGAGGATAATATGGCAAAGATAGCAGTTTTAGGTTATGGTACTGTTGGATCGGGTGTTGTAGAGATACTTGATGCAAACGCAGAGTCAATATCAAAAAAGGCAGGCCAGCCCATTGAGGTAAAGAGTGTATTAGATTTAAGAGATTTCCCTGGTGATCCAATTCAGGAAAAGATTGTACACGATATAGACCTTATTATTAATGATGATGAGATAGATGTAGTAGTAGAAGTTATGGGTGGCGTTGAACCGGCATTTACATTTGTTAAGAGAGCACTTGAAGCTGGGAAGAGTGTCTGTACATCTAACAAGGCACTTGTTGCGGCACACGGAGCAGAGCTTCTTGCTATGGCTAAGGAACGTAGCCTTAACTTTATGTTCGAGGCATCAGTAGGCGGTGGAATTCCTATTATCAGACCACTTAATCAGGCACTTACAGCAGATGAGATAACTAAGATTACAGGTATTATGAATGGAACAACTAATTACATTCTTACAAAGATGAGTAATGATGGAAGTTCTTATGAAGAAGTGTTAAAGGAAGCACAGGCATTAGGTTATGCTGAAAGAAATCCGGAGGCAGACGTTGAAGGATATGATGCTTGTAGAAAGATAGCTATTCTTACTTCTTTAGCAGATGGCAGGACGGTTAATTTTGAGGAGATAACAACAGAGGGAATTACTAAGATTTCCAATGAAGATTTTGCTTATGCCAGAAAACTTAACAGCGTTATAAAGCTTTTGGCAACAAGCTACAGAAAAGACGGAAAGGTATATGCTATTACAGCACCATTCCTTATTGATACAACACATCCGCTCTACAATGTAAATGGAGTTCTTAACGGAATATATGTTAATGGTAATATGGTAGGCGATGTTATGTTCTTTGGTGCTGGTGCAGGAAAGCTTCCAACAGCAAGTGCTGTAGTTGGAGATATAATAGATTGTGTTAAACATAAGGGAACTAATGTCTGTGTAATCTGGGATGATGAAAAGCTCGAACTTGCACCTACCAGAGATGAAGTCAGAAGCTTCTTTGTAAGAGTTAAAGGAAATGCTTCTGATACAGCTATGGTTAAAGAACAGTTCGGTGATGTAGAGATTATCACAGTTGATGGTCTTGATAATGAATTCGGCTTTATAACCGACAAGATGACAGAAGAAGCATTTGATAAAGCAGCAGCTAATGTAGATATGATTTCAAGAATAAGAATAGACGATACAAAGCTTCAGTGATATCAATGGGTGTTAATATAGTCAGATGATAGATATATGAAAGTGCTGAATATATAAGAGTGCTAAAAGTATGAGAGTGCTGAATATATAAGAATGCTGAGATATTTAGAGTATAAATACTAAACAATTAAGATATAATTATAAGGGAGAATTAGTAATGGTTAAAGTAGTTAAATTCGGTGGAAGTTCACTTGCAAGTGCAGAACAGTTTAAGAAGGTTGGTAACATAATAAGAGCTGAGGAAAGCAGAAGATATGTAGTTCCATCTGCACCAGGAAAGAGATTTTCAGAGGACACCAAAGTAACAGATATGCTCTATAAGTGTTATGCAGAGGCAGAAGCTGGAAAGAATTTTGATAAGCAGTTAAAGGCTATTGAAGAAAGATACAATGAGATTATTAAAGGACTTGGCTTAAAACTTTCATTAAAGGAACAGTTTGAAACAATCAAGAAGAACTTTGAAAGTAAGGCGGGCAAGGACTATGCGGCTTCAAGAGGCGAATACCTCAATGGTATAATAATGGCTAATTATCTTGGTTATGAGTTTATAGATGCAGCAAGTGTTATCTGCTTTGACCCAGAAGGAGAATTTGATGGTGAGAAGACTAACAAAGTTATGGCTGACAGATTAGCTAATGTTGAGAAAGCTGTAATTCCAGGCTTCTATGGTGCTATGCCTAACGGAGAAGTTAAGACATTCTCAAGAGGTGGTTCAGATGTTACAGGTTCTATTGTTGCAAGGGCAATAAAGGCTGATGTATACGAGAACTGGACAGATGTATCAGGATTTCTTGCAGCAGACCCAAGAATAGTGGACAATCCAAGATCAATTGAAGTTATTACATACAAGGAATTAAGAGAACTTTCTTATATGGGTGCTACAGTTCTTCACGAATCAGCAATATTCCCGGTAAGAAAGGAAGGAATTCCAATCAATATCCGTAATACTAATGCACCACAGGATAAGGGTACAATGATTGTTGAGACAACTTGTAACAAGCCAGACTGCATAATTACAGGTATTGCAGGTAAGAAAGGTTTTGTATCAATCACAATTGATAAGGATATGATGAACTCGGAGATAGGATTTGGACGTAAGGTGCTTCAGGTGTTCGAGGACAATGGAATATCATTTGAGCATATGCCATCAGGAATTGATACAATGACTGTATTTGTACATCAGGATGAATTTGTTGAGAAGGAACAGAAGGTTCTTGCACAGCTACACAGAGCAGTTAATCCAGATAGCATTGAACTTGAATCAGATCTTTCACTTATTGCTGTTGTTGGACGTGGTATGAGAAATAACTCAGGTCTTGCAGCTAATATATTCTCGGCTCTTGCAAAGGCAAAGATTAACATTAAGATGATTGATCAGGGTTCTAGTGAACTTAATATTATTATTGGTGTAAGAAACAGATACTTTGAAGATGCTATTAAGACTATTTATGATGTATTTGTTCCTAATAACAAATAATAAAAAAACATAATATAAGGGGGTTTTACATATGAAGGAAGCAAAGAATGAATTAATGCAGTTTGTTGCAGGCATAATAATGCTTGTTGTAGGCTTGTATATATTCTCTCAGAAGGTAATTGTATTTTCAGGCTTTTTCTCATTCGGTGGAGGAAGATTTTCTTCCGGTTTAATAGTTGTGCCATTGATAATAGGCATAGTATGGATGTTTGTCAGCGGTGCGAATTTCGCCTCAAAGGTATTTACAGTATTAGCGGCGATTATAATAATTGCATCAGTTGTTATGACAACTAATATACATTTAAGTGCAATGACACTCTATGACTGGATACTTATACTTGTTCTTATATTCGGCGGTGCCGGACTTGTTGGAAAAGTGCTTTTTGCTGGCAATTTCTCAGATGACAAAGGCAGAAAAGGCGGAAATAAGAAAGCTGATGATGTTTCATCAAGCGTAAAGAATATTGATGATGAGCTTGAGCAGTTAAAAAAGAACATAAAGTAAATACAGGCTCACAACCAATATTGGTGGAATGATAAATATTTATTAAGGGATAATATATTCACAATAAAAAATGCCTCAAACGGCATAAAACAGCACCATATAAGCTGTATCTTAAATCATACTGTATACACGGTATAATAAGATATTGCTTATATGGTGCTTTTTCATTTAAGGCTTACAATTTAATGTGGCTTGATAATAGATTGCTCAATTGGTATAATTAATCGTTAGATAATTATTATAAATATATAGTTGAATGGAGTTTAATAATGGATATTATTAAGAAAATTGCGGAAGAACTTGAAGTTAAGACATCACAGGTAGATGCAGCAGTCAAGCTTATTGATGAGGGCTGCACAATACCATTTATTGCAAGATACCGAAAGGAAGTTACGGGTGCATTGAACGATGAACAGCTCCGTGCTCTTGATGACAGACTTAAATATCTTCGTAATCTTGAGGATAGAAAGACGCAGGTTATAGCAAGTATAGAGGAGCAAGGAAAGCTCACAGAGGAGTTAAAGGAACAGATTATAAAGGCTGAAACTATGGTTTTAGTCGAGGATTTATATAGACCATATAAGCAGAAGAGAAGAACAAGAGCAACTATTGCCAAGGAAAAAGGTCTTGAGCCATTAGCAGCTTATATTAAAGAACAGAATGCTGTTAAAGATATATTAACAGAAGCTGCTAAGTATATATCTGATGAAGAAGGTAAGGAAGTAAATTCGGCAGATGAAGCTGTTGCAGGAGCACTTGATATAATTGCAGAGCAGATATCAGATGTGGCTGATTACAGGACATATATAAGAGATATAACATTTAAAGAGGGCAAGCTTGTAGTAACTGCCAAGGACGAAAATGCAGACTCGGTATATGAGAATTACTATGCTTACAATGAAGCTATAGCTTCTATTCCAGGACACAGAATACTTGCAATTAACAGAGGAGAGAGCGAGAAGTTCTTAACAGTAAAGGTAGAAGCGCCTAAGGACAGAATATTAAGATATCTTGCCAAGCAGGAGATAACAACAGATAATGAATTTACAACACCATATCTTACAGCATGTATAGAAGACTCTTACGACAGACTTATTGCACCAGCAATAGAAAGAGAGATAAGAAGCACATTGACAGATAATGCACAGGACGGGGCTATCAAGGTGTTCGGAAAGAACTTAGAGCAGCTTTTATTGCAGCCACCAATAGCAGGCAGGGTTGTGTTAGGCTGGGATCCGGGCTTTAGAAATGGCTGTAAACTTGCTATAGTTGATGCCACAGGAAAGGTGCTTGCAACTAAGGTTGTATATCCAACAGAGCCATTTAACAAGGTTGAGGAGACTAAGAAAATAGTAGCAGACCTTATTAAGAAATATGGTGTTACACTTATATCTTGTGGAAATGGTACTGCTTCAAGAGAGTCAGAACAGATAATCTCAGATATGATAAAGGAATATAATCTTGCAGGCGTAGATTATGTTATAACTAATGAGGCGGGAGCATCTGTATATTCGGCAAGTAAGCTTGCTACAGAAGAATTCCCTGACTTTGATGTGAACCAAAGAAGTGCCGTATCAATAGCAAGAAGAGTGCAGGATCCACTTGCAGAGCTTGTTAAAATTGATCCTAAATCAATAGGTGTAGGACAGTATCAGCACGATATGAATCAGAAGAAGTTAAGTGAGACGCTTGGAGGAGTAGTTGAAGACAGCGTTAATAAGGTTGGTGTAGATCTTAATACAGCTTCAGCTTCACTTCTTGAATACATTTCTGGAATATCTAAGTCAGTTGCCAAGAACATAATTGATTACAGGGAAACTAACGGAAGATTCACTAACAGAAAGCAGCTTTTAAAGGTTGCCAAGTTAGGACCTAAGGCATTTGAACAGTGTGCGGGATTTATGAGAATAACAGGCGGTGATAATCCTCTTGATGCAACAAGCGTTCACCCAGAAAGCTATGAAGCTGCTGCTAAGCTTTTAAAGGTTATGGGCTATGATATTAACCAGATAAGCTCAGGAGAACTTATCGGTCTTAAATCAAGAATTGAAGATATGAGTAAGCTTGCAGATGAACTTGGAATAGGAACTATGACATTAGAGGATATCGTTAAAGAGCTTGAAAAGCCGGGAAGAGATCCAAGAGATGAAATGCCAAAGCCAATACTTAGAAAAGATGTTCTTGATATGAAAGATCTTACACCGGGTATGATACTTAAAGGTACAGTAAGAAATGTTATAGATTTCGGTGCATTTGTCGATATCGGAGTACATCAGGACGGACTTGTACATATTTCACAGATGAGCGCAGAAAGAAGAGTTGAACACCCTCTTGATATCGTGAGCGTTGGAGATATTGTAGATGTCAGGGTTATAGATGTTGATACTAACAAGGGCAGAATATCATTATCTATGATTTTAGATGAAAAGGAAGCTGCCAATAGAAGCTATAAGAACAATTCAGACAAGAATGGCGACAAGAAGAATAATAAGAATAATGGCAGCAGGAATAATAAAAATAATGCTGGCAGAAAGTCATCTAAACAGCAGGGACTTAATTTAAGAGGCCTTGAGAAGTTTATGCACTAATTATCCTGCACTGACAGCAAAGAAAGTATACAGAAAGCCGTAAACAGGCTTATAGGCAGGTTGAAATTTAAGATGATTGGAATGCGTTTTGTTAAGGAGAAGGTGTATGGCTGATAATATTATGAATGATAATGCAAAAGATAATAATGCAGACAATAATGTAATAGAATTTGACAGCAAGGTCACAGAAAAGGATTTACTTAGATTTAAGTTTTATCATAAGTATCACACAATATCAGGTATGGCAGAGATAATGCTGGCCCTGATAATGATAGTTCTCTGTGTTATATCAATAGGCAGGGTTAACGCTTCATATTCACTTATGGTAGGTGTGTTTGGTGTATTCTTTCTTGTGTTCCCATCGGTTGATATGAAGCACAGGGCTAAAAGACAGATGGAAAAGGTTGTTACATTTAAGGAGCAGGTGCATTATAGAATAGATAATAAAGGCATAACTGTGAGTCTTAATGATGTAACAGAAACACTTGGCTGGGACAAGATTTACAAGATTAAATTTGATGGTGCTAATATCGATGTTTATATGACAACAGTCAATGCCAATATTATTCCTGTAAGGGATTTTAACGGCAGGGCAGATGAGTTTATAAGAATGGCACAGCAGCATCTGAAGCCATTCCAGATAAAAGTTGATGTTAAGAAAATGAATAAAGCAGCATAAAAGGAATTAAATATGATAATAGAGACATTTGATTCAAAGCAGACATATGAACTTGGCTATAAGCTTGGCTGTGAGGCAAAGGCAGGAGATATATATTGTCTTGACGGCGAGCTTGGAGTTGGTAAGACAGTATTTACACAAGGTTTTGCCAAGGGCCTTGGAATAGAAGAACCTATTAATAGTCCGACTTTCACAATAGTACAGGAATATACACAAGGACGTATTCCATTATACCATTTTGATGTATACAGAATAAGTGATGTGTCAGAAATGGACGAAATAGGATATGAAGAATACTTTTACTCAGACGGAGTGTGCCTTGTTGAATGGGGAAAGCTTATAGATGAGCTGTTTCCGGACAATACAACATATATCTCAATAAGTAAAGATTTATCAAAAGGTTTTGATTACAGAAAGGTAGAAGTAGCCACTAAAGAAATGGAGGATTAGTATGAAGGTTTTGGCAATTGAAAGTTCTGCTGTAACAGCTTCTGTTGCAATTATGACGGAAGATACGCTTATAGCAGAATATACAATTAATTATAAAAAGACACATTCCCAGACATTGCTTCCTATGATAGATGAAATATGCCGTATGACAGAAAATAATGCGGCGGACTGCGATATAATTGCAGTATCCAATGGTCCGGGTTCATTTACGGGTTTAAGAATTGGTGCGGCGACAGGGAAGGGTCTTGCACTTGCACTTGATAAACCAATGGTGGCAGTTCCTACGCTTGAAGCTATGGCATACAACTTTTATGGTGATGACAGGATTATATGTCCTGTTATGGATGCAAGAAGGGCACATCTGTATAGTGGTCTTTACCGTTTTGAGAATGGAAAGCTTATAACTGTCCACGAACAGTGCCTTATATCATATGGAGAGCTTGCAGGAATCCTTAATGAAGTAAAGGAAAAGGTTGTGTTCGTTGGAGATGGAATAGCGGCAGCTAAGGACTATTTTAAGGATAATCTTACCTGCAATTACACATTCAGCCCAGCCGGTTTAAGGACACAGAGGGCTTCATCGGTTGCCCTTGCAGCTATTGATATGGCTAATGAGGGAAAGACAATCGGATCAGATATGTTAAAGCCAGATTATCTTCGTCCATCACAGGCTGAAAGAGAACATAGTGGGAAGAGGGCATAATTATGGAATATCATATAAGACCAATGGAAGACAGAGATATTTCAACAGTTGAACAGATAGAAAAAAGTATATTTTCCCTTCCGTGGTCGGCTAAATCCTTTGCAGATGCAGCTAATACACCAGAAAATGTATATCTTGTATGTGAGTGTACAGGAGAGATAGCAGGTTACTGTGGTATGTGGACTGTGTTAGGAGAGGGCAACATAACCAATATTGCGGTTTCTCCTTCATATAGAAGAAGTGGTGTTGCAGAAGCACTTCTTAAGGAGCTTGAAAGACGGGCAAGATTAAAAGATGTGACTATATTCTTTCTTGAAGTAAGACAGAGCAATGAAGCAGCCAAGAGGCTTTATGAGAAATTAGGTTATTCTCCAATCGGTGTAAGAAAGAGATTTTATGAAAAGCCGGTTGAAGATGCAATAGTTATGTCCAAATCATAATATTATTAACAAGATGGAAGGAGACGATATGTTAGATGTATGTTTATTAGGAACAAGCGGAATGCTTCCTTTGCCGGGAAGATGGCTTACATCTTTAATGACACGCTATAACGGCAGCAGTCTTTTAATAGACTGTGGTGAGGGAACACAGATAGCTATCAAAGAAAAAGGATGGAGCTATAATCCGATAGATGTTATATGCTTTACACATTACCACGCTGACCATATAAGCGGACTTCCGGGTCTGCTGCTTACAATAGGCAATTCTGACAGGAAAGAGCCATTGACGCTTGTAGGTCCTAAGGGACTTAACAGAGTAGTGTCAGCATTGAGAGTTATTGCACCGGAGCTTCCATTTGAAATAAAGACGATAGAACTGACAGGGCAGCAGGAACATTTATCAGTCAAGGGATATGAGATTGATGCATTCCGTGTAAACCACGCAGTTACCTGTTATGGATACTCAATTAATATTCCGAGAATAGGCAAATTCAATGCTGATAAGGCGAAAGAGCTGGGTATTCCGTGCAGGGTCTGGAATAAGTTACAGCATGGTGAAGAAGTTACTATGGAAGGGGTTACATATACTCCGGATATGGTTATGGGAGCACCAAGAAAGGGTATTAAGCTTACTTACTGTACTGATACAAGACCTGTGCAGTCAATAGTAGATAATGCAGCAGGTTCAGATTTATTCATATGTGAAGGTATGTATGGAGAAAAAGATAAAGAGGCAAAGGCTAGGGAATATAAGCATATGACATTTTATGAGGCGGCAGATATAGCAAGGAAAGCAGAAGTTAAGGAAATGTGGCTTACACACTATAGTCCATCGCTTGTCCGTCCGTCAGATTATGTAAAGAATATCAAGTCTGTATATTCAAATGTATGTGCGGCTAAAGATGGACAGAGCGTGACACTTACGTTTGAAGATGAGGAGTAGCCTATGAAAAAACATTTAAGATGGATAATTGCGATTATTGTATTAGCGGTTATGGGTGTTGCGTACTATTATTATCTTGCCAATAAACCAGCAGATAAGGATGCAACAGAGTCTGTTGCAGATAGTAATAGTGAGTTGTCATATCTTGTATCCAGAAATATTGAAGATAACTATCCAGAGTCAGTAAGAGATGTTGTAAAATTGTATGCAAGAATAACAAAAGCTTATTATGAGTCTGATGTGTCAGAAGAGAATATAGAAAAGCTTGGCAGACAGGCACGCATATTATTTGATGACGAATTAAAGAATACCCAGACAGAAGATGAATTTTTAAGTGCTTTAAAAGAAGATATAAGCATTTACAGAAATAATAATGCCAAAATAAGCAGTTTTAATATACAGACGGCTAATAATACCAGATATACCAAATTTAACAACAGAGAGTATGCTTCTATAGAGCTTGTATACTATATTCGTGAAGGCACACAGCTAAGAACATCAGGCACTAAATTCACGCTTAGAAGAGATAACTCAGGTAAATGGAAGATACTTTACTGGGAATTAGTGGACTCAGTGGATTTAAGCTGATTTTAGTTAGACTTTAATGGATTAAGCTTGAAATTAATAAATTAGGTATAATCTTAATGGATTGAGTATGATTTTAATATATTTAAGTTCAATTTTAATGGTTATAAGCAGAATTTTGGACGATTCAATTATTGATTAATCAATATATAGAAGGTATTTTTGGGCAGATGAGAGGTAATTCAATGAAAAATGAGAAAGATGTACTGATACTGGCAATAGAGAGTTCTTGTGATGAAACTGCAGCGGCAGTAGTAAAGAACGGAAGAACAGTATTATCAAATGTAATAAATACTCAGATAGCAATTCATACTGAATATGGTGGAGTTGTGCCTGAAATAGCATCAAGAAAGCATATAGAGAATATTAATCCGGTAATACGGGAAGCTCTTAAAGAAGCAGATGTCACATTAGATGACATAACAGCTATAGGAGTAACATATGGACCAGGGCTTGTTGGTGCTTTACTTGTAGGTGTGGCAGAAGCTAAAGCTATAGCATTTGCAACAGACAAGCCATTGGTAGGAGTTCATCATATAGAAGGACATATTGCGGCTAATTATATAGAGAATAAAGAGCTTAAACCACCATTTGTTGCACTTGTAGTATCAGGTGGACATACACACCTTGTAAAGGTTGTTGATTATGGCAGATATGAGATAATAGGAAGAACAAGAGATGATGCGGCAGGAGAAGCATTTGACAAGGTTGCAAGAGCAATAGGGCTTGGCTATCCTGGCGGACCAAAGATTGATAAAATAGCTAAAGAGGGCAATCCTGATGCTATAGTATTCCCAAGAGCACATGTTGATGATGCACCATATGATTTTTCGTTCAGTGGAATTAAATCGTCAGTGTTAAATTACATTAATTCAGCGGAGATGAAAGGTGAGACAATTAACAGGGCAGATGTGGCGGCTTCATTCCAGAAAGCTGTTGTAGAAGCACTTGTAACAAGAGCAATCAGTCTTGCTAAAGAAACAGGAATGAACCAGCTTGCAGTAGCAGGAGGAGTTGCGTCTAATTCTGCACTTAGAAAAGCATTATCAGAAGAGTGTGATAAGAACAATATCAAGTTCTATTCACCATCACCAATATTATGTACGGATAACGCAGCTATGATTGGCTGTGCAGCTTATTATGAGTATATGGCAGGTACAAGACATGGATATGACCTTAATGCAGTACCTAACCTTAAATTAGGAGAACGAATATGAATTGCGCTATAGTTCTTGCTGGTGGTAAGGGAACCAGAATGAATAGTGAGATACCAAAGCAGTTCCTTGTGGTTGGTGGAAAGCCTTTGATAAGCTACAGCCTTGATGTATTTGAGAAGAGTCCGTTTATAGATGCTATAATAATTGTCACATCCCAAGACTATACTGGTTATATGAAAGCCCTTGTTAAAGAAAATGGCTATAAAAAGATAGCAGGTATAGCCTTGGGTGGCAAAGAACGCTACGACTCTGTACATTCAGGACTTGAGCTTATACAAACACTGATGAGCAGTGGGGCTGGGCAGTTATCAAGGGATGAAGAATGGTTATCAGGCGAGGACTATATATTTATCCACGATGGGGCAAGACCCTGCGTAACTGCACAGATAATATGTAATTGTATGCAGGATGTAATGAAATATAAAGCATGTGTGGCAGCAGTACCGGTAAAAGACACAATAAAGGTGGCTGATAAAGCTGGAATGTCTGTTAATACACCAGATAGAAGCACACTGTGGCAGATACAGACACCACAAGTGTTTGAAGCTGGTCTTATAAAAGAAGCATATGACAGACTGTATAATGATATGACAGCCGGTAACATAACAGATGATGCTATGGTTGTGGAGCACTATATGGATAGGACTGTGAAAATGACAATGGCAGACTATAAGAATATAAAAGTAACAACGCCAGAAGATATGGACATAGCAAGGATATTTTTAAAGGCATAGGCAAATTACCTGTGCCAGACAATATGTAGTGATATGGTAATATGTAGTGGTATAGTATTATGTATTGATTATTATGTGTTATATATTAATTATAATATATAGATTTATATTGTTTCACCAGCCTGCCTTCAGGATTTGTCTTAAGATGTCTAGCAGATATATAGATTTATATTATTTTTCTCAGCCATTTACATTGGTATATCTGAAAACAGATTGGAAAGCTGAAATGGAAATATTGGTCTGAAACCCAGTGAAATAGCCACTTTTGAAGCTTGTAAAATGGTATTGAAGATGAAAAATATAAAAAAGTTTAAAAAAGTTTGAAAAATGTGTTGACAAAACATAATACGAATGATAATATAACTAAGTCGTCAGCGAGACGAACAAAACACAGATGAATATGTGGAATATGGAGAGGTACCGAAGTGGTCATAACGGGGCGGTCTTGAAAACCGTTTGTCTTCACGGGCGCATGGGTTCGAATCCCATCCTCTCCGCTGAAAACCATCTATCATAACTTAGATGGTTTTTTTATGCCAAAGCTTGTAGGTAACTGCTAGTGATGGAACGGATAACATAATTGATTATATATTGAAGGCATCTGATACAATGTGAGTACACATTAGTACAATACCAACAATATAAAAACTAAAGTTAAAAAGTTTAAAAAACTTGTTGACAAACATCAAGCAAAATGTTATTCTATCATAGCTGTCAGCGAGAAACGTTGGTTGCTAACAGATAAGAAGCGAACGCTTCTTAATAATGAACTTTGATAACTGAACAGAAAGACAACCTTGAAAATTCTTTTTTAGAATTTCGAGATGAGTACAGAATTCAATAGAATTAAGTATACATCTTTT
>OGXV01000626.1_pt1 | contig 22561 bp, 21 predicted proteins | sample 1576391 | NCBI WGS metagenome assembly OGXV01 (sample SAMEA3541586, study PRJEB24748) | human gut metagenome | biome: human gut; feature: human-associated habitat; material: faeces | place: China | collected 2012 | reverse complement strand
CTCGTTGTCGTAATTCTTCCGGCGAGGAGAGATGATAGGTGCGACCACGTTCACGGGCCTGGAGCTGAACCTGAGACGTGCGCGGACGGCGTTCAGCTTCATAGGCTGCCAGCGCCGCAGGAACATCGCCGCCGAAATGCGCCAGCGCCTGCGCCAGTACATAGCCATCCTCAATGGCCATCGCCGCGCCCTGCGATAAAAATGGCAGCATTGGGTGCGCTGCGTCGCCTAACAGCGTGACATGAGGAACAGACCACTGCGCCATCGGATCGTGATCAAACAAGCCCCATTTAAAGGTCTGAGTCGGATCGGTGCGTTCAAACAGCTGAATCACATCCGGATGCCAGCCCTGGTAAGCGTTTAATAATTCATCGGTTGAGCTGGCTTCGGTCCACGACTCTTTTACCCATTCTGCGGTTTCAGTGACCGCAACAATGTTCACCGCCTTGCCGCCTTTGACATAGTAAGTAACGACATGGGCTGAAGGTCCCATCCAAAAGGCGGCGTAAGGTCCGACAAACGGCAATGGGTGCTCAGCAACCGATACCAGTGCTCGCCAGCACATATGCCCGGTGAACTGCGGTTTTTCATCACCCCAGAGCGCGCTGCGTACTGCAGAATGGATGCCGTCAGCGCCTACAATCAGGTCTGCTTCAAAAGAGGTACCGTCAGCAAAAAATGCTGTCGCTGACAGGGGGCTATGCTGAACGGCGGTGCATTGCGCATTAAAGGTGACCTTTTCGGCGGGAATATCCGACGTCAGGAGGCTATGCAAATCGGCACGGTGGACATGATAAAATTCCGCGCCGTAAACCTCGGGGCAAGTTGATTTTAGCGGCGTGCGGAAGAGTTCATTGCCGCTTTCCCAGTTAAGTCCTACCATCGCTTCCGGTAAAAAACCTACCTGTTTAAGAGGCTCTGTGAGTCCCAGCGCTTTCAACACTTTTACCGCGTTAGGCGTCATCTGTACGCCTGCCCCCACTTCACCAAACGCGGGAGCACGTTCAAACAGGTGGAAATCGATACCTTGCTGCTGCAAAGCGCGCGCCAGCGCCGCACCGCCAATTCCACCGCCAATGATTCCAACTCGTAATTTATGGTTCATTATGCCCTACCTTTATTAAGTGACTGCTTAATTAATTAAAGTACTTTTTTTACCTGACAAAACGTTACCCGCCCAGATAAGCATTGAGTAACTCTTTGTCCTCAAGCAGGCTCGCCGCCATGGCATGAGTGGCGATACGTCCGGTCTCCACCACATAAGCGCGGGAAGCGACAGAAAGCGCGTTATAGACGTTTTGCTCGACGATCAACGCCGTTACCCCGTGCTGATTAATGTCACGGATCACATCAAAGACCTCATCTGCCATACGTGGCGATAATCCGAGGCTCGGCTCGTCCAGCAACAGCAGCTCAGGTTCCGACATCAGCGCACGTGCGATGGCCAACATTTGCTGCTCACCGCCACTCAGCGTACCCGCCAGCTGCTTATGCCGCTCACGTAAGCGTGGGAAACGGTGAAAGGCCATCCCGATCCGCTCTTCGACTTCTTTTCCTGAACGGCAGAGATAAGCGCCCATCATTAAGTTTTCATACACGCTCATGGTCGGCCAGACGTGGCGTTCTTCCGGACAGTGCGCAATACCCGCGGCGACAATACGTTCCGTTGACCAGCCATTTATCGCGTTGCCCTGCCAGTAAATCGTGCCGTTTTTAGGCTTTAACAGACCGGAGATGGTGCGCAGCGTAGTACTTTTCCCCGCGCCGTTAGCGCCGATCAAGGCGATAATTTCGCCACGCTGGATTTCCATATCGATGCCATGCAGAGCGGTAGCGTTGCCATAAGCCACCTGTAAGCTTTCGATTTTTAACATGCAGGGTTCAGAACTTTTCATGCGCTCGCCTTCCCAAGATAAGCTTCGATCACCTGCGGATGGCGTTGCACCGCTTCGGGCGTACCCTCAGTCAACTTCTGACCAAAGTTCATCACCACCAGCCGGTGACAAATTTCCATCATCAGATGCATGTTATGTTCCACGATCACCATCGACTCCACGTGGGTTCCCAGCAGACGCTGTAAAATCTGACCAAATACGCGCGCCTCCTGGCTGTTTAACCCGGCGGCGGGCTCATCCAGCATCAGCAACCGGGGTTTTGCCGCCAGCGCCACCGCCACCTCCAGCAAACGTAGCTCCCCACAAGAGAGCACGCTGGCTGGCGTGTTGATGCGATGTGACAGGCCCATTATGTCGATGATGCTGGCGGCGCTTTCGCGTACTTTCTGTTCGGTATGACGGACATGTGCGCGAGGCAAAAAGATATCCATTAACGATTGCCTGGCCGCCAGATAATGTCCTGCCAGCACGTTTTCAAACGCGGTTAACGCCTTGAGCACGTTGGTTTTCTGAAAGCTGCGTACCAGCCCACGGCGGGCAAGCGTGTGAGGAGCCTTACCGGTGATCTCTTCTCCACAAAACAGCACCCGGCCGCCATCAGGCTTATAAAAGCCGGTAATTAAATTAAAACAGGTGGTTTTGCCTGCGCCGTTCGGTCCAATTAGCCCGACCAGCTCACCCGGCATAATATCGAAACTGATATCCTGCACCGCTTTCAGGCCGCCAAAGGTTTTACATAATCCTTGTACTGCCAGCGTGGGTTGCGAAGAGGTGCTCATACGGTTTTCTCCTGCTGTGCCTGGGTCGTTTTTGCCGTCGCGGCCCGGCTGCGTTGCTCCCGGCGCTGAGTCAGAAAACCCATCAGCCCCCTGGGAAGAAACAGTACCACGGCCATAACAATTAGGCCGAAGATGGACATACGTAGCTCCTGGGCTTCACGCAGATATTCATTTAACAGCGTGACAACCAGCGCGCCGATGACCGGTCCAACCAGCGTGCCTTTTCCGCCCAGTAGCACCATGATGATCATCGACACCATAAAGCTGAACTGGAATACGTCGGTTCCGACAAAGGTGATGTAATGCGCATAAAAACCTCCCGCCAGGCCAGCGAGAAACGCACCGAGGACGAAGGCTTTCATGGCATAAGCGAAGGGCCAGATGCCCACCGACTGAGCCACATAACGATTTTCGCGCACCGTAACCGCGGCGCGCCCCTGGCTGGAGTAAACAAAGCGATAGATCAGGTAGAGCGCCAGCATGGCAATCAGCAAGGCCAGATAGTAGTAGCTGCGCTTAATATCCAGCGCGGCCAGTCCCGCCATAAAGTGCGGCTGAGCAATACCCGCCACGCCCATCGGACCATTGGTTACTGCCACCCAGTTATTGGCTATGATGCGCAACACTTCAGCGAAAGCCAGGGTGATAATCACAAAATACGGTCCCTGCAGGCGCAGCGTGATAGCGCCGATTAAGGCACCCGCTATCGCTGCGATCAAACCGGCCATCGGGATGGTCGCCCAGAGCGGCCAGCCGAAATCACTGGACAGCAGCGCGGCCGCATAGGCTCCCAGACCAAGAAAAGCGGTATGACCAAGCGAGAATTCACCGATATAACCCACGGTCAGGTTCAGGCTGCTGGCGAGTACCGCATAGATAAGTACCATGACGCCAATATGCAGCAGGTATTGATCCTGTACCAGCAGCGGGAATGCCGCCGCCAGCGCCGCCAGCAGCAGCAGGGTATTGCGTTCAAATTTCATATCATGCCCTCTCCGCGCGTGTTGAAAACAGGCCATAGGGTCGGAAAACCAGCATCACAATAACGATCAGGAAGCCGATAATGTCGACCATGCCGGTAGAGATATAACCGCCCCACATCGCCTCGGCGATGCCCAACAACAGGCCACCGATAATCGCACCGGCAAAGCTGCCCATCCCACCGAGGATAACTACCACAAAAGCCTTGAGGCTCACCAACCCACCGACGGTGACCTGGGTGGTGTAGATCGCGCCCAACAGCATGCCTGCACTGGCTGCCAGCACCGTTCCCATGGCAAAAGTACTGGCGTAAACATGGGAAATTTTTATCCCTACCAGCTGCGCAGCCATGGGGTCCTGAAACGTGGCGCGCATTGCGCGTCCCAGTCGGGTTTTTTTGATGATCAGATGCGCGCCGAGGATCAGCACGGCGCAAACCGCCACCGCGAACAGGCGCATCTCGGTCAATACAACCGGTCCGATAAAGATCGGGGCATTAGGCAATGGCCCGTCAATTTTTTGCGGTGAGGTGCCTGCGAGGAGTAACGCGGTATTCGCGATAAAAATCGACAGCCCTATCGTTAACAGGATGCCTGGCTCTTCAGACTGGCCGCGAACGCGTTGGATCAATAACCGATCCACCAGCCAGCCAAACGCCGCCATGATGATAGCGACCGCCAGCAAACCGGTGAAAAAGTTCAGCCCAAGCGCGTGAGTGACAAACCATCCCAACATTCCGCCCATCATATAAAACTCACCATGAGCGAAGTTGACCACGCGCATCAAACCAAATATCAGCGTCAGGCCCAGCGCGGACAGAGCGTAAAAGGTGCCGCTCACCAGGCCGTTAGCAAAAAATTGCAGGAACAGATCCATTATTTTTTCTCCGGCGCCTCAACGGCAGTGCTGGTTACCACCTCAGGGACTTTCTGGCGAATCTGCACCAACGCGGCATCAAACCCGTAAGCCTGGCCTTGATCAGTGAAGCGGTAATTGCCATTGGGGGCGTGATAATCGGTGGCTTTCAGACTGGCAATAATTTTTGCGGCATCCGTAGAATCCGCATGACCTATTGCATCCAGCATGATGTGCGTGGAGTTATAGCCGGCAGCGGCGTACTTATCCGGAAACTGCTTGTATTGCGCCTGGTAAGCTTTAACAAATTGCTGGTTGCTGTCGCCCGGCAAGGTATAGACATAAGGCACCGCTGCGTAAATGCCTTCTGAAGCCTCGCCCACCAGGTTAATAAAGTCTGAGGTTGCCCAAGAGCCGACACCAAAGACATTGATATCAATACCAAACTCTTTGAGCTGCTTGACCAGAATCGAGCCATCCTGAGTCTCTGCGGCAATAAACACGCCGTCAGCCTTAGCGTTGCGCAGTTTGGCCAGCAGCGTGTAGAAATCGGTGGCGCCATGATCAAAATATTCCGTCATGACATTTTTTACGCCGTGCGTAGCGAGGTCCTGGGAGAAGCCCTGAATACTGCCCTGACCCCAGTCATCATTTACGCCAATATAGGCGACACGTTTTAGTTGCAGTTTTTCCGCCAGGATTTTAGCGAACGCTTTCGCCAACAGCGCATCGGTTTCAGCGGAACGGAAAAAGTAAGGATTATTTCTTTCGGTCAGATCGGCCTGGGAAGAGACGCCGGTCAGGAAAGGCACTTTATACTGTTGCGCCAGCGGCATGACCGCTGCGGTGGCAGAACTGCAAAAGGCGCCAAGCAGGGCGACAACCTTATCTTTCTGAATCAGCTTTTCTGCCGCGTTAACGGAGTTAGCCGGGCTGCACTGTCCATCTTCAATCACCAGCTGCACCGGCTTCGCTGCCGTACGCTTGTTGTACTCCGCCAACGCCAGCCTGGCGCCATTAACATACGCGGTTCCGTTATAAGCCACTGAGCCAGTAAGCGGTTCAATCATGCCCAGCTTGATGCTCTCCTGAGCACAGACAGAGCAAGAAAACATCAGGGTCGCCATACCTATCTTTGTGAGTTTTGATGCACGCATTGCAACGCTCCTGTAAACGTATCCTTTCTTCAAAGGATGGCTATCAACATTTAATTAATTAAACGCTCATTTAATTAATGGGAAAAACAGTTTTCTCATAAGCAATTAAGCAATAAGCATGCCAGATGACGTTGGTTTATGAAATTGTTGATTTGTATAGAAAAACGAGAATGCATTAATGAGTGGTGAAAATATTGTTAACCACTGTAGAGATAAATTGGTGCAAAGGCGATAAATTGCACTGGTTCAGTGCGTTTTTTGTGCGCTACATCAGACTACGGACATAATTACCCGCAACATCTTTACGATCTGAGAGGGATTATCATCGCGTTTAGCTCATTCAGGGAGGGACGACCACTATATGTCTTCTGTCGCTTTCAGCCGTTTTCAGTTACTGAGCAGCAGTGCAGAAAAACCGCTCATGACATCATCCGGTTGTGGCTGGTTATAATCCGCAATCCCTGAGGATTGCGGATTTTTGCAGTGCTTAGCCGTTCATATCAGACGTAACATATTGGCATAAAGGCCAGATTTGTTCTGTTAACGCGTATTTGAGCTATTCTCAGGCAGCGCGTAGACAACCACCTGGTCGCCGACCTGATCTTTCAGGATGGTGTTACCACCCGCCACGAAAGCCACATATTCACGCCCTTTGTAGGCGTAAACAGGCGACGCCGATCCAAGATCAGGTGGCTTTCGTTAATCAGATTTTAGCGATTACCGGTGAAAGCGATGTCGTCATGGCTCAGGTGGAAAGTAACACCCGTGAGCAGGCTATGAAAGGCAACCTCCCCGGTGCTGTGCAGCAAGCGGTTGTTCGTGCTTTGTCCAGTAATCAGAAGCTGGCAACCCAGGTGCTCAAGTCTGACCGTCAGGGCATGACCGCATTGGTTGATATGGTGTATGACCTGCTGCGCGAAGGCAAAGACATCGATCTGGGTATGGATTAAGCCGATGCTTGACCTGCTGAATCTGCCAGGCATCAAGCCGGTCGATATGCGCCACGAAGGCAAGTACCTTGTGATAGTTGCTGAGCCGGTAACGGTCGAGGTGCCGTTATGTGGGGACTGCAACATCCCTATGCACAGACACGGTACGCGCAAAAACAAGTTCATGGACACGCCGTTGTACATGGCGCCCGTCCGCCTTGAAGTTCAGCGCCCGCGCTTTCGCTGTGAGTCGTGCGGAAAAATGTCCATGCCGGAGTTGAGTTTTCTGGATGACAAACGCCGAGCCACCAAACGGCTGGTCAATGTTATTCGGCAACAGTGCCTGGGAACCACCTTCCATGCTTTAGCCGAGCAAACCGGTGTGGCGGTGAACACCGTCAAGAACATCGCTCACGATCTCATTGAGGAACTCTCCCAAACCGTTCGTTACGAAACCCCGGTCATCATGGGTATTGACGAAGTGAACCTGGCCGGAGGGTATCGCTGTGTAATCACCAATCTGGCAACCAACAACGTCTTTGATATGTTGGAGCATCGTACTCAAGAGCATTTGAAGCCCTTCTTCAAGGATTTGCCGGCTGCTGACAAGGTGGAATGGGTCTGTACGGATATTTGGCGACCCTTCAAGCGTTCCTTTGCTCAGTATCTGCCCAACGCCAAACTGGTGATCGACAAGTTCCATGTCGTCAAGATGGCCTCTGAAGCCTTGGAAGCGGAGCGCAAGAACTATCAGGCACAGTTAAGCAAAGAAGATCGCATTTACGTCAAAAAGTCCATTCGCTGGCTCACCCTGAAGCGACCCGGCAACCTGACGCCCGCAGAGCAAAAGGCGCTGGAGGTTGTAAAGCAAGCGATCCCAGCACTTGCCATGGCCTATGACTTCAAGGAAGCCTTCTTCTGCATCTACGACGAACCCGACAAGCAGAGCGCTCAGAACGCCTTTGAGGCTTGGGAGAACAGCCTGCCGCCTTATGGCATGGAGCCTTTCAAAAAACTGGTAAAAACGGTACACAACCATTACGACGACATCTTTGCCTACTGGGATGCGCCGTTCTCAATCACCAATGGCTATATCGAAGGGCTCAACGGCTTGATCAAGATGTCCAACCGGTTAGGTCGGGGTTATAGCTATGAGATCATCCGTGCAAAGACGTTGTACTCCAAAGAAGCCCGCAAGGTTGGCAGTGGTATTCGAGCAGGACGAGGCAAGGTCGAGTATGGACCGCACATTCCGACATTGTTGAAGCAGGCAGAAGGTGGAGAGTTGGATTAACGCGAGAGAGGGCGCGTCTGAGAATCCAACCAATGTTAGGTTTTCGCAGGGAGGTGAAAAACAGAAAAATCCAACCAGAAGCAGCTTTTTGTCCGACTAAGAATTAAGGGTTAGAATGGATAAATTCCAACCCTAGACTGCAAATAGCCTTAAGAATAATCGTGCGCAATAGTGCGCATTCCTGGTAATGCTACCAACTTGCTGATTTAGTGTATAATGTTGTTTTTGAGGTGCTCCCGTGGCTTCAGTCTCCGTCTGCTGTCCCTCCTGTTCCGCTACTGAAGGCGTGATGCGTAATGGCAAAAACGTCTGAAGGGAAAACTGCACGTCATCAGTAAGCGTTACACGCAGCGAATTGAGCGACACAACCTGAATCTGAGACAGCATCTGGCAAGGCTGGGCAGGAAGTCCCTGTCGTTCTCCAAATCGGTGGAGCTGCATGACAAAGTCATCGGGCATTACCTGAACATAAAACACTACCAGTAAATTGGAGTCATTGCCCGATATGGTGAAAATAAGTTTGCTGTAGTGGGTAAGAATTTCCGTGAGAAGGGGAAAGGGTCTCAGTCCCGTCAGCATAGTTTCGTATGCCACCAGAACCGCAATGGCAGAAAGCATCTGATAGGCACGTTCGTATATAGAGAAGCTGGATGCAAGTGGTCACGTTTATGCGCTTGTAAAGGCTTGCGGTAACTATTAGGTTATGTTCTGTACTGACATCCCGGGTGCGTAAACGCAGATATCAATTTTTGATAGACATGTTAAAAGGAGGTAACAGTGAAGCTATTCCCGAATGGCTCTGAATGGCGTAAATGGGATCTGCATGTTCATACCCCTTCGTCATCACTTGAGAATCAGTATCGGAATGACTGGGAAGCTTATCTTTCTGCAATTGAAGCGTTTGGCGACGAGGTCGCTGTCATGGGGGCGACCGACTACTGCACTATCTCCGGGTATGAGAAGCTGCTCGCATACCGTGCACAGGGCCGGCTAGCCAACATTGAGGCCGTTTTTCCTAATATAGAATTTCGCATCACACCTGAAACGCAAAAAGATAAGGGTGTGAATATTCATCTTATTGTCAATCCGGCGGATGCCGGTCACGTTGACAAAATAAAACACGCGCTGGGCCGGCTTCACTTCCGTTACTGCGGGCAGAACTATTCCTGCAGCGATCAGCAGCTGACTGAACTGGGGATTGCGGTAGCAGGGTTGTCCTCTCCCGAGAAAAATCTGCGCGACGGCATTAACCAGTTCAAACCTTCTTTTGACGTCTTTGAAGACTGGCTGAGGAGTGAAACCTGGCTGCGGAACAACGTTATTGTCATTGCATCTAACAGCTCAGGAGACGGAATCTCCGGGCTCCGCGACAATGGTCTTCTTGCTGTCCGGCAGAACCTCTATCACCTGGTTGATGCGATTTTTTCTGGTAACCCGCAGGATTGTGAGTACTTTCAGGGACGCGGCAGCGACAGCAGGGCTGAAGTCATCAGTAAATACGGCAAGCTACTCCCCTGCCTTCACGGTTCGGATGCACATGGACTGACTAAAATTTTTCGTCCCGACGGGGATCGTTTTTGCTGGATTAAAGCCGATCCTACTTTTGCGGGATTAAAACAGGTACTGTACGATCACACTCGCGTCAGGATCCAGAAAACGTCCCCCCATACAAAAACGCCTTATCAATATATTAAACACGTCTGCTTTACGGATCGCAGTGGCCATGCACTTTTTTCAGACCAGCCTGTAAACTTCAGTCCCGACCTGAATGCAATCATAGGCGGGAAGTCTTCAGGCAAATCTCTGCTGCTTTACCACATGGCATGCGCCATTAACGCTGATGAGGTTAGCGAGAAAATCAGGATCTCAGGACAAGCCGCCTATGACGACTTTAGCAATCTCGATGTTGAAGTCACATGGGGAAACGGTGAAGTTAGTTCATTACATGGTGACGACTGTCGGCCTGTGACCTACATTCCGCAGCTCTATATCAATCACCTTGCCGAACGTAGCGGTCAGCTTCAGCTAAATCAGCTGGTCGAGGAAATTCTTTATCAGAATAATAATTTCAAGGCTTTCGCGGTTGAGAATACCGCACAGCGGGAAGCGACTATTCGGGTCATAAAAACCAGGATTGATTATCTTACCGAGCTGCGCAAAAAATACAGCGAATGCGGTAAGGAAATGGAGAAGTACGGCACGGAAAAGGCGGTAAGTGATGAAATCCGGCGGCAGGAGGAGAAGATAGCTCAACTGAGGAAGCAGGCATCGTTTACACCGGATGAAGAAAAGCAGTATATGGCACTCAGACTGCGCACGGACAACCTTCAATCCCGTCGGCGCGCGATAGAAGATCTTACTGATGCCAGCAGAAGCCTTAAAGAAAGCCTTTATCGGCATGCCGGTAGCACGATACAAAGCCTTACCGACCAACTCAGGCTGGATATTCCGCTGTCTGAGAATTCCTCTTTTTTGGAGAAAAGCCTTCGTCAGCTGGAGGCCAGTCTTTCAGCTGCTGTCAGTGACTTCATTGGTCGCCACGAGGCCCGTTTTGGCTGCATCCCCGCAAGGCTGAGGCGGATTGATACCGAAAGCTCAGCCAAAAAGGAAACGCTGCTTCCCCTATCAGTAAAAATTACCGATCAGGAAACGCTCAAAGCATCCATGGCTGCGCTTGAAAAGGAAAGAGAAAAACTCAGACAGCTACAACAGCTCTCTGAACGCCGTCGGTCCATTTTACAGGAAGGTAATGATACAAAAAACCAGCTCCAGACCGAGTATGCGCGCCTTACTGACCTTTACCAGGCTTACGTGGACGAGCTAAGCAAGCCTGAATACCACCCTGAAGGCGAAATTAGCGTAATTGCTCGCATATCCTTCAATGCTGAGAAGTTTGATCGCTTCACCGGCTGCTTTGACCGGCGAGGGAACATAAACCTCCTGCTCGGCGATCTGGCCAGCCCGAAAGGCGGCTACACATTTTCCGCTGATAGCCATGCGGATACGATCGCAGGCATCTATGACCGTTACAGAAGCGGCGGGGTTGCTCCCGCTCTTCGTAAGGGCATTGAGGATTCCGATATTCTGAGTTATCTCTATGATGACTGCTACCTGATTGATTTTTCTGTCCGTTACCGCAACGACGATATCGTGCAGATGTCGCCAGGCAAACGGGGTCTGGTGCTGCTTAACCTGATCCTTCACCTGAGCAATTCGCGACACCCTATCCTTATTGATCAGCCTGAAGACAATCTCGATAACCGGACGATTTATTCCCAGCTCAATGATTTCGTCAGGCTGCGCAAGGCGGACCGGCAGATCATTATGGTGACGCACAATGCCAACCTCGTCGTGGGAACGGATGCTGAATGCGTGATCGTATCTAACCAGAGTGGGCAGCGCTCGGGCATTGAGAACAGTGAATTCCGGTTTGAATATTATACCGGCTCACTGGAATGCTCGTTCACTTCACAGGACGATTCCGGCCGTTTGCATACCCGGGGTATCAGAGAACACGTTTGTGAAATTCTGGAAGGCGGGATCCAGGCCTTTAAGGAAAGGGAACGCAAGTACGGCCTTTAGACTAAAACAACGCTTCAGTTCTTGCCGTACGCTGGGCATCGGCAAGAACTGAACATATTTCTGCTCTTCTATTATCATCCTGATCCGAACCTCAATAACCCGGAAGGTATCCGGGTCAAAAAGGGCCAGTAAAGATATGGGAACCTAGAGAATGGCGATGGAATTATCATTGCCGATGGTAAGTACCGTCTGACCCTCCTTCACAATCCGGATGAACTCATTTTTTTCGAGGATCCTGATTAACCTGCTGATACCTTTACCACCCCGTGAAACCTTAATCTGCGCCTTAATTTTTTCCGGGGCGATGTAGCTGTTCAGTCCGTCCACCGAGCACAGGGCATAGAAACGCAGATTTCCTGAATGACTCAGGAAATTAGCCTTCCGGTCGGGACTCATCCAGCCTATCATTTCCAGAATGTCATCATAGTGTTTCCTCAGAAGACTGCAGCTGGCTTGCGTACCGTATACTGGTTTGGAGTAATCCGTTTTCCCGGTAACGGGATCGCGTTGGTGAAATTTCCACACAGCTTCATGGTGCGACAGCCGGTTTCTCAGTTCTTTTATCTGAAAGAACGCTTTACAAATATCTGTCCGAGTAAAACCTGCGGGGGCGTTCGGGAACACATGCGAAGTCAGGGCCGGCCAGAGTAATCGATCGCTCTGGTTATCTTCATACATGTCTGTCAGCAGCGTGGTCCAGAACCCAAACGTCAGACCTGAGATAATCCGGTCTGGCGTTGGTTTTTTACCTTCCTTACTAATCTGGGACTTAGCCATGGCTACCTGGTTTTCTTCTGACAGTGTTCGCGCCAGGAGCCTGTTACCCCATCTGTCCACTTTATAGCCTGCCGCATCCTGGCGATCTCTTGGCGTCCTGGCTCGCTGGTAACGTTCAGCCGGATTAATACGGGTATCCCCCATGTATTTAGGGAGACTGGTAACCCAGTTTGCGTTTGTGTCCCACAGGCCTTTCGCCCCAGCAGGCGGGAAAGACTGTATAGCGGTATTCAACGCATTACGGAGCGTGACTTCAAGGCACTGCATGGCAGGGAGTAGAGCCCCTGCCAACGCCTTATTCCAGTGATATGCAGCCATGACCTGAGAGGGTTTGACCTTCAGATTCTTTTTATATATATCCAGCCTTTCTGTCGTTATGTAGCGTTGTGCTGTCATTGTTCTTTCCCAGAAAACGTTTGACATACGTGGTATATGTCTGGCCTAATAGTCACATCAAGGCGGAGTCGCCTCCTCTGGAGGTCTCTCGCGGAAAAAGTAGTCTGGAAAAGCCATCCTTCGGGGTGGCTTTTCTCGTTTCAGAGTCCGGTTATTGGCAACAGGGATTTCGCGATTCTGATCTCATTAATCTCCTTGTAATACTCCTCCTGCCCGATAACAAACCAGAGAGAAGTATAGAACTGGGCGATGGTCAGTCCGTCCCGTCCGGCCACTTCACAGAACAGAGCCATTATCATCGAAATTCCTTTAGGCAGAAACGGGATCATACCGTAACGAAGCTGTCGTGCACGAAGCTCGAGATAAGGAATATTATTCATCATTATACGCTTGAGATCGTCTTCATTATTAAGTTCGAGGATACGACAGTATTCCCGGTTATAGATCGGGACAAGATCGCTTTCAAAGCTCTGCGAAGTGATCTCCCGTTCAGTCAGTCGGGCAACCTCCTTGTCCATCAAGGCAACCAGTTCGCTGGTACGCACAAAATTTCCCAACAGATCGCCGAATGTGGCTGTCAGTAGCTCAAGCACAAGATCGTTCTTGGATTTACCTGTCAGTCGGGCCTGCTCTGTAATAGCAGCATCGACATCAGAAGGTATTTTTCGCAGCGTCATCACCCGATTTGTTTCTTCCTGGCATTTATTCATTATCTCCCCCACCATTGCAACCATAACTAACATTAGAAATGAACTGGCATCCCTTATCTCACGCAAAGCCAGTTGAAGTCAATTAATGTGATTTGTAATCAATTTATAATTATGATGCAAAATATCAGTATGTGACATTTCATGATTTGTTCTGTTTTCACCTCAGATCCGATTTCTGGTGGTTCCGGATCTGCGTCCTCCCCTCCGGCGCGCAGTGGCCCGGCAACACAAGATGTAGCGGTGTTCTCAGCTGACATTGACGCTATATGTTGTGTCCCTCCCCTGCCCCGTGACCGGCCGCTCACCACCCTAAAAGGGCGGTATGGTTATTCCCTGACCGTGGTACACTTCCGGAAAGTTGTGATACGCAAGAAAATCGGATCTGCCGGAAACGGTCATCCGGTAATTTAACAAGGTGGTTATATGTCTGATTATTATAAGTAATGTAATTATTACCACAGGGTAATCTGAGGACGCTCATCATCAGGGATGTTACCAGCAATAGTAACCAGGAGTGACTGTTAAATATGAATGTATATTCCCATGAAAGCGAGCGCGTCACGGTTTCGCTTGAAGCGGCCTGGCGGGCACTGACCGCCCTCGGCCATCACCGGCTCTGGCTCCGTCCCCCTGAGGATCGCGGCGTGAACACCTGGCTGATTGTCACCTGGGACGGTCTGACGGTGGCCGAACGTATCCGGGTCTCCGGCTCATGGTGGCTGACCGGGGATGCCAGCGCCATCTACACGAATCCGGACAGGATCGTCCCGGACGGGCTGGAAGAACTCACCTGGCTCTCGGTGCAGCGGCGAATGAAGGAAGGATTCTGAACCGGCTGATGTAAATGGCAGGGAGGGATTAATCAGGAATATAAAGAGGTAAATGATCAATGGCTGATATTCAGGCCTCAACTGAGAGTATAGTTGCTGCGACATCCCATCCGGTTACCGTGCAGCTGATTAACCAAGGGGCGGGGATCTGGGGAAACGTGGCAACCGGGCTTATAACTGGCCTGCTTACTGGGGGTATTACACTCACAGGCATCTGGCTGACGCATTTTTTCACGCTTAAGCGTGAGAGACAGGCGTCGGAAGATAAAATGAAAAAGGAACTGCATTACATTGCAACCGAATTGGTATTTATGCTTGAACGGTATGCTGAGGGTTGTGCCCGGGTTGTGACGGATGACGGCCAGGATGATGATGCCCCCCAGCCAGAGAGAAAAGCTGTCACGAATTACCCTGAACTGAATCTGATCGATGTCTCCGGTGACTGGCGGACTTTAGAGCCACGACTTATGTATCGCATCCGTGAACTGCCGGTGCTCCAGGATGAGGCCCACAGGACAATTGCATATGCCGCCGAATATTCCGACCCTCCTTGGCATAAGGACTACTTCAGGGAACGGCAGTATCAGTTCACGCGCCTGGGCATCAAAGCTGTCATTCTTGCCGTCCGTCTGCGCAAGGCAACCGGGATGCCCGAAACACGTCTTACAGGTCATGATGAATGGTCTGCAGTTTCCGTGTTTCGTAAAGTCTGGAGACGCGAAAGAGCCCTGCGCGCTGCTGAAGCTGCCCGCAACAGTGAGTGGAATCAAGCAGTGATATCTGATGGAATGTCAAACCAATGAGCGGCCTCTTATCATATTCTCACCCGCAGCAGCCGGCGCAAATGCCGGTGGCCATTGACTATCCCGCCGCGCTGGCTCTGCGCCAGATGGCGCTCGTGCAGGATGAACTGCCGAAATACCTGCTGGCGCCGGAAGTGAGCGCCCTGCTCCACTACGTCCCCGATTTGCACCGCAAAATGCTGCTGGCGACACTGTGGAACACCGGCGCGCGCATTAATGAAGCGCTCGCGCTGACCCGGGGGGATTTTTCGCTGGCACCGCCGTATCCGTTCGTGCAGCTGGCCACGCTCAAGCAGCGCAACGAGAAAGCGGCCAGAACGGCAGGTCGAGCACGGGCCGGTAGTCAGGCTCATCGCCTTGTTCCGCTTTCCGATCACCAGTATGTCAACCAGCTGCAGATGATGGTGGCCACCCTGAAAATCCCTCTCGAACGTCGCAACAAGCGCACTGGTCGAACGGAGAAAGCGCGCATCTGGGAAATCACCGATCGTACCGTCCGTACCTGGCTGAATGAAGCTGTTGACGCAGCTGCCGCCGACGGGGTGATGTTCTCAGTACCGGTGACCCCTCATACTTTCCGTCACTCCTACGCGATGCACATGCTGTATGCCGGCATACCTCTGAAAGTTTTGCAGAGCCTGATGGGACACAAGTCACTGAGCTCGACGGAAGTCTATACGAAGGTATTCGCACTTGATGTTGCTGCGCGGCATCGAGTTCAGTTTCAGATGCCCGAATCGGATGCGGTAGCCATGCTGAAAGCGAATATTTAAGTGTAGAGGGGAATGATGCTGGCGAACGTCCTGTTCGCCGGTGAGGTCTGTCAAAAGTTATCTGGCCCAGCTGGCGGGAATATCTACACTATATCCCTTATACCGCTCATAAATCGCATGCTGAAGCATTTTAATACGAGTTGACAATGTGTTGGCGTCCGACATATGCCGCCATTCCCCCTCAATAGTGGGTTTCCAACCATCCGGGAGATTGAGCGTGATCAATACTTTCGTATCACGAATAATCACCCCGTCAGTGAAAGAAGTAAGACCACATCTTACAGTCTTATCTATCTGTAAAGCTTCAAGTTTCATTTTGTCACCTCATGTTGTCCGGATCCCAAGCATAGATATCTGAGCTTAAATTTCCTAGCTAAATGTCTGGATATGCCGGATTTTTCCCGTTATACAGCGAAGCTGGCCAAAGGCCAGCCCGCATGGATTTATCGCTTTTGCCAGTAGATCAGCATGGCAAGGAACAGGATTGTTGCCCCCTGAGAAGCGGGAGAGGCGGTCAGGAAAATTTCCAGCAAGGTCATTATCGTAAAACTCCGCATTATTAATTTCAGGTGTGTGACTCAGGGGCCTTAGTCCCCCTTTTACAGGAAGTAGTGTCCTGTCACGACGGCAGCCAGCGGTAATAAAACGATTCGAATATGCCTTCTGGGGTTCCTGGAAATCCTCGTGCGGGTTGTCACGCTTAGTTGGGTACAAGAGAGCGACACGGGGCGGTGTATGTCAACAATGGAAAGAACAAGCTTTACGTCTTATATCGCTTCTGGCAACGGATATAATCGAGGCAGCAGTGCTCGCCGCAGCCGAGCGACAGGGCAAAGCCCCGAGTGAGCGAGGAAGCACCAGGGAACAGAACTCATAAATTCTGCATACGCTCAATGCCTGAAAAATCACCTCCGCTAGGGGTTATCCACTTATCCACGGGGTTATTTTTATAAGATCTTTTTTAATAGTTGTTAGATCTTTATTTTTAGAATGCCCGCAGGCCTTTATCCATGCGGGTTACAGAGGGGGATCTGTGACAAACCGCCCTTTCAGTGTGACAAATCACCCTCAAATAGCCGTCCTTTCTGTGACAAATTGCCCTTAACCCTGTGACAAATTGCCCTCAGAAGACGTTGCTTTTCACAAAGTTATCCATGCCTGTTGACTCTGTTTTATGAAGTGTGACAATCTGAAAACCTGTCACACTTCACATGGACCTGTCATGGCGGAAATAGCGGTTATAAACCACAAAAAACGTAAAAATAGCCCGCGGATTGTCCAGTCAAATGAGCTGACTGAGGCGGCATATAGTCTCTCCCGGGATCAAAAACGTATGCTGTATCTGTTCGTTGACCAGATCAGGAAATCCGATGGTTCGCTGCAGGAACACGACGGCATCTGCGAAATTCATGTTGCTAAATACGCTGAAACATTCGGGCTGACCTCCGCTGAAGCCAGTAAGGATATACGACAGGCTTTGAAAGGTTTTGCGGGTAAGGAAGTGGTTTTCTATCGCCCTGAAGAGGATGACGGCGATGAAAAAGGGTATGAATCCTTTCCCTGGTTTATCAAACGTGCCCACAGTCCATCAAGAGGGCTTTACAGTGTACATATCAACCCCTATCTCATTCCCTTTTTCATCGGGCTACAGAACCGGTTTACGCAGTTTCGGCTCAGTGAAACAAAAGAGATTACCAATCCGTATGCCATGCGTTTATACGAATCTCTGTGTCAGTACCGTAAACCTGATGGCTCAGGTGTCGTGTCCCTGAAAATCGACTGGATCATGGAGCGCTACCAGCTACCTCAAAGTTACCAGCGTATGCCGGACTTTCGCCGCCGCTTCCTGCAGGCAAGTGTTGATGAGATCAACAGCCGGACACCAATGCGCCTCTCTTACATTGAGAAAAAGAAAGGCCGCCAGACAACTCATATCGTATTCTCTTTCCATGATATCACCTCCCTGACAACGGAATAGTTTGAGGGTTATCTGTCACAGATTTGAGGGTGGTTCGTCACATTTGATCCGGCAGGTTGAGGGTGATTTGTCACAGTTTCGCTGTTCCCTCCCTGCCAGCCTGCGCTTATTAATACTTTTTTGGCTGTAACCGGTAGTGAAACCAAGTTTGAGGGCAATTTGTCACAATACATGAGTGCAGTTTGTCGCAGTTAAATGAGTGCAGTTTGTCACAGTTGAATGAGTGCAGTTTGTCACAGTTGATTTCCCCTCTTTCCCTCTTCCCTTTAGTCACAAGACCTGAGGCAGTGGTCGAGCTCGCCATAATTGATGAGGGCAGATTGTCACACTTATTGCCGTGAACAGGCTATCTGCGTGTGTGCCTGCGCTTGGGGTCTTTCCCGCAGACACGGCCTGACCCGTATCCCACAGTCAGGGCTGCCTGCGAAGTTGACCTGTTTCCAACAGAGGATGGAAACCTATTCATGTATTGGGCGTAAGAGCAATCTGCCTGAACGGCTCCTCTTTGCTTCCTCGCCAGTTCGCTCGCTACGCTCGGTCTCATGGCTGCGGCGAGCACTGTTACAGAAGAGCTATCTTTGAACGGTCGTAACAAAAATCATCCCCTGAGCGTAAAATTACAATTCAGCACTGTGTTTGAGTGGAACACCATTCGGGCTTGTCCAAACCCTCCCCTTCTTGAGAGCGAAATCAAAACAACATGATTTTTTACTTGCAACATGACTGTTTTTGTTCAAAATGACAAAAAACGTCATGAGGTGATGAATGGACAATATTGAGCAGTTACGGAAAGTAGCCACACGTGCAGGTAAGCTTCTGACATCTTTGAGCGAAAATATACGCCAGCAAAAAGAGGAATTGAAACTTACCGAGTTCTATCAGGAATACAGCAAAGCCGCCCTGTATAAGCTGCCTAAACTCAGTAAAGGCAGTGTTGAGTATGCTGTGGCCGAAATGGAAGCCGGTGGCTACATTTTTAAAAAGAAACCCTCCGGCAATACGATGAAATACGCGATGACGATTCAGAATGTCATCGATCTGTATTTCCATCGTAAAGTGCCCAAGTACAGGGATCGCTTCGATAAAGCCTTCACGATTTTTGTTTGTAATCTTAAAGGTGGTGGTTCCAAGACAGTCTCTACCGCTTCATTATCACATGCTTTTCGAGCTCATCCTCAGCTTCTGTTCGAAGACCTCCGTATTCTGGCCATCGATTTCGATCCGCAGGCATCTTTGACAATGTTCCTGAGCCATGAGAATTCAGTGGGCTTGGTTGAAAATACGGCTGCTCAGGCCATGCTCCAGAACGTGTCTCGTGAAGAATTACTTTCCGATTTTATAGTGCCGTCGATTATTCCGGGTGTTGATGTCATTCCCGCTTCCATTGACGATGCATTCCTTGCTGAAGGCTGGAAGGGGCTGTGTGAAGAACATCTGCCAGGGCAAAATATTCATGCAGTGCTTAAAGAGAACATTATCGACAAGCTCCAGCATGACTACGACTTTATTTTCCTTGATAGCGGTCCTCACCTTGATGCATTCCTGAAAAACTGTATTGGTGCGGCAGACCTGATGTTGACCCCCCTTCCACCGGCGACGGTTGATTTTCATTCTTCCCTGAAGTTTGTGGCCAGCCTCCCTGCCCTCATTGATTCGATCGAAATGGACGGGCATACCTGCAATCTCATCGGTAACGTCGGCTTCATGTCCAAAATCCTGAACAAGTCTGATCACAAAATTTGTCATAGCCAGGCCAAAGAGGTTTTCGGTGCCGATATGCTCGATATGGTTCTGCCGAGACTGGATGGTTTCGAACGCTGTGGGGAGACTTTTGACACCGTTATTTCAGCAAATCCCGCAACCTATGATGGAAGTACAGAGGCGCTAAAAAGCGCAAAATCAGCAGCGGAGGACTTTGCGAAGGCAGTATTTGATCGCATTGAGTTCATTCGTACTAACGGAGGTATGTGATGTCGAATGAGAGAAGAAAAACTATCGGCAGACAGTTAAATACTCAGGCGTCAATGGTCGAGATGACTGACACCGATAGAAGCCAGGTATTTACCTTAAAAACCGGCAGGAAGGTAACGTTCAGGTTTGTTCGGATACCTGCATCTGACGTTGAAAGTATGACCTTCGTAAACCAGGAGAACAATGGACGAGATCAACTTGCTCTAACCAGGGAGTCTCTGAAATCCATTATCCAGACGATTAAGTTTCAGCAGTTCTTCCCCTGTATTGGTATTAAGCAAGGTGAAAAGATTGAGATACTGGATGGTTCAAGACGGCGAGCCTCAGCGATTTATATCCGTACAGGCCTTGATGTCATGGTTACCGATGAACATTTATCAGCTGATGAAGCTCGCCAACTGGCTAAAGATATCCAGACAGCTAAAGAACATAACCTTCGGGAAATAGGCCTGAGACTGATAGCTCTTAAAGAGTCCGGATTCAATCAAAAGGAAATTGCTGAACTGGAGGGCTTATCTCAGGCTAAAGTCACCAGGGCGCTGCAGGCGGCGTCAGTACCGCAAGACTTGATTGCTCTGTTCCCGGTTCAGTCGGAGCTGTCATTTAATGACTATAAAATTCTTTTAGAAGTTAACGAAAAACTCAGTGAAAAGGGTTTAACGCCTGAAGAACTCATTCAGTCTGTCTCAGATCGGCATAATGCAATTTTGAGTGATTGCGAGCGACCAGAAGACGAACAGAAAGCCAGTATACTGAAGCTGATTTCTCAGGCATCTCAGGCATTGATAGCGCCACCTCCCAAGGAAAAGTCAGTGATTTCCCCACTCTGGACCTTTGAAGAAAAGGACAAGTTCGCGCGCAAGCGTGTGAAAGGGCGCACGCTGACTTATGAGTTTAGCCGTATGTCAAAAGTGGTTCAGGATGAACTGGACAAGGCTATCAATGAGGTCCTTGAAAGAAATTTGAGTCAATAATTTCGCCATGGCGATTTCACATCTAACTTATTGTAATTAAGAAGTTTAGTTTGAGAATTTCAAGGTGAAATCGCCAAAGTTTTACGCCAGTTTCGCTTCAGGAATATCTGACCATCGTGTCGTATAAGCAGGAGAAAGCATCTCCCGTTTCATCTGCCATTCCGGGGCAATGCTCCGCCCCGCAAACCATACTTTACCCAGCCCTGAGTGGTTGATCCCGTCCAGAACCTTCATCAGCTCAGCACTGTGAGGGCGTGGCGGGCGTTCGTCGAACAGCTGCAGCTGCGAAACGCCGGAGCCGGTGAAGTCATTCAGCATAACTCCGGCTTTGGCATACCGGTGCCCATCTCTCCAGATACGCTCCAGAGCCGTTGTGGCGGCTGCAATGATGTCCCTGGTGTCCTGAGTCGGGGTCAGCAGTTTTTCCGTGGCCACGTTGCCGTAGTACGGCTCTTTAACGGCGAACGGGGACGTTTTGATGAAAACGGAAATATGCCGGCAATACTGGCGCTCTTTACGCAGCTTTTCAGAGGCCCGCTCTGCGTGCTGGCAAATAGCCTGGCGGAGCGACTCGTACTCTGTGATCTTCACGCCAAAACTGCGGCTGCACACAATTTGCTGTTTCGTCGGAGGGGCTTCCTCAAGCGAAAGGCAGCTTTCCCCGTTCAGTTCCCGTACCGTTCGCTCAAGGACCACAGAAAAATTTTTGCGGATGAAGGTCGGGTTCGTCAGGGCCAGATCGAGCGCGGTCTTTATGCCCAGCACATTCAGCTTGCGTGCAATACGGTTACCCACCCCCCAGATTTCTTCAACCGGCTGCAGTGAAAGCAGTTTCCGCGTCCTTTGCGGATTTCCCCTGGTCAGAGCGAGTACGCCACGAAACTGTTTCCACTCTTTTGAGGCCCACTGGGCTGATTTTGCGAGGGTTTTCGTTGGTCCGGCGCCCACGCCAATGGTCAGGCGGGTACAGTCATACACGTGCTGACGCAGCTGCCGGCCGAAGTCCTCAAGCCCCATACAGTGCTCCACGCCGGTCAGGTCGAGGAACATCTCATCAATGGAATACTGTTCCACCCTGGGTGCCAGTTCCTCCAGGCAGTTCATCACGCGCGCTGACATCGAGGCGTAAAGTTCATAGTTACTTGAAAATGAATATATTTTTTCCGGGTACCTTTCGTTTTTTATCTGAAACCACGGAGTCCCCATTTTGATCCAGGGCTTCGCCTCGGCACTGCGAGCGATTACGTTCCCGTCGTTGTTGCTCAGGACGACTATCGGCTTTCCTTTCAAATCCGGGCGGAAAACACGTTCACAGCTGGCATAGAAGCTGTTCACATCGGCCAGGCCAAACATCAGTACATCTCCCTCGGTCGGTGGATGATATGCGTGACGACGCCAAAGATATCCAGCTCGTCGGGGTCAGGATAAATCGGCGACCAGGAGGCATTCATGGGCTGCAGCGTCAGCCGTGGCGTCAGCAGAAGCCGTTTCACCGTAAACTCCCCCTGTACGCTGGCGACAACGATATCGCCGTGCCGCGGCTTTTCAGCACTGTCCACAACCAGCAGATCGCCATTGTACAGACTGCCGTCGGCCATGCTGTCTCCGCTGGCACGCAGGTAGTACGTCGCGCTCGGATGCCGTATGCAGTAATCATGGAGATCCAGATCGGACTCGACATAGTCAGCAGCAGGGCTGGGAAAACCGCAGCTGGCCAGATCGGCAAACAATGGATGGGCCTGTGGCGGGAGTTCTTTCCCGGTGCTGAAAAGTTGTAGCTTCATCTTTCCTCCTGATACTCTAATTTAACTGGTTATACATACAGTGTGCGCCGGGAGACCGGTAGAGATCAAGGGGTGAAAGTCCCCGACCATTGA
>OGXV01000598.1_pt1 | contig 22953 bp, 14 predicted proteins | sample 1576391 | NCBI WGS metagenome assembly OGXV01 (sample SAMEA3541586, study PRJEB24748) | human gut metagenome | biome: human gut; feature: human-associated habitat; material: faeces | place: China | collected 2012 | reverse complement strand
GAGACAGGAAGTCATACTTCTCAATACTTCAATCACAGCGAGCATTCTACGCTAGATCCAGCTTTTAAACAGGATGGTGATAAAAGTAAATACTATAATCCTATTGCCATGGCGAATGAAAGTGTTGACCGGACTATACAACGTGAAAGCAAAATGAACTTTCGTATCGAATATGATATATTGAGCGGACTGACTTACCAAGGTTACGTCAATATGAATATTCGTAATACCAAAGGGCGTATGTTCCTTCCACAAGTAGCTACCGGCCTTGCTTGGACAGATAGCTATGCAAACCGCAGTACAGACACATCTTCAGATCAGTTAACTATCAACACGGAAAATAAGTTGATGTATCGCAAAAACTGGAACGACAAGCATGCTATCATTGCAACTGCCTTGTTCCGTACAACGGAAACGAATAAATCCAGCTATGGAAGCGAGACTTCCGGTAACGCTTCTTCTGGGCTTTCCGATCCGACTATTGGAAGTGCTGTACGTAAGATTAGCTCTGGAGACTCCAAAGTACGTAGCATCAACGGTGTAGCTTTAATGAATTATACTTTGTTGAACCGTTACATTGTCAATGCCTCGTTAGGTCTGGAAAGTAACTCAACCATGGGTAAATCGGAACGTTTGGGCATGTTCCCTACTGTCGGTCTTGCTTGGCACTTGGCAGACGAGAAATTCATGGACTTTTCGAATAATTGGATGGATGAATTCAAACTTCGTTTTAGTTTAGGTCAAACCGGTAATGCCGCCAGCGGTGCTTCGCTTTATCTGGGATCTTATGCTTCTGGTGATAACTATATGGATATGAGCGCCATTACCCCGAGCACTATGCAGCTCAACCGTTTGAAATGGGAAACAACCACTGAATATAACACCGGTTTGGATGCTTCTTTTTTGAGAGGTAAACTTCGCTTTACGGTTGATGTCTATCAGAAATACATTAAAGACTTATTGCAGAAAAAAGTAGAGATGCCGACCTCTATCGGTTATGGAAACGGTTATGAAGTCAGTTATATGAACTCCGGAAAGATGACGAACAAAGGTTGGGAATTTCGTGTAGATGCCGTTCCGTTTGAAAATAAAGATTGGCGTGTCGGATTCTACTTCAACATTGCCCACAATGAGAATAAGATAACTGAAATGCCGGATAACTATACAGAAGAAAACTATACTTTCAACAACGGTAACTATGCATACCGTAGAGAAGAGGGGCGCCCAATGGGCTCTTTCTATGGTTATCGTTATAAAGGTGTTTATCAGAACAAAGATGCTACGTATGCACGTGATGCTGATGGCAATGTGATGAGAGATATTTCTGGCAATGCGATCGTTATGCGGAACGGCAATGCGACCGTAGCTCCAGGAGATGCTATCTACGAAGATATTAACCATGATGGTGTTATTAACCAGTATGATATTGTCTATCTAGGAAATTCAAATCCAAGATTCACCGGGGGAGCAGGTATTAATATCAGCTATAAGCAGTTTAAGTTATCTGCTATCTTCTACGGACGTTATGGACAGGATGTAGTCAACTCTACCCGTTTGAACAACGAATCCATGCGTGGAATCGACAACCAGAGTACAGCTGTCCTCAGGCGCTGGCGAAATGAAGGTGATCAAACTGACATTCCACGAGCACTCTACGGAGAAGGATACAATACGTTAGGTTCTGACCGTTTTGTGGAGGACGCTTCTTACTTGCGTTTGAAATCGTTGTCGTTCACTTATCGTTTACCTAAGAAAGCTATTCAGCGATGGGGATTCAACAATATCGATGTGTACGTCACTGGATACAATCTTCTGACATGGACCAAATACACTGGTCAGGATCCAGAAGTGAAGACTGAAAATACTTATGCCAGAGACAGTGCCACTACACCGGCTTCCATTCAGCTTGTTGCCGGCTTTAATTTAAGTTTCTAAAAGATCTACGAATATGAAAAAGATATTTACTATATTGTTACTATCCGGTGGTTTGTTAATGAGTGGATGCAGCGACTGGCTCGATGTACTGCCCAAAGATAAGCAATCCACCGATATGTACTGGGAGTCTTCCGAAGATGTGGAGGCTATTCTAGCACAGGGATACAGTCGTCTGCGTACTTGTGTTCCCTATATCATTAATTGGGGAGAGTTGAGAGGAAGTTCCGTGATTGTTCCTGGTAGGTCAACCTCTACTGGTTTAATCCAGAATTTTACAGTGCTTCCTAGTGTGACAACTGTTCAATGGGGTACTTTTTACCAGGTCATCGGTATGGCGAATGCCGTGCTGCAATACGCTCCAACTGTGATGGAGAAAGATGCGAGTTATTATGAATCGCAAATGAACTCGCATAGGACAGAAGCTTATTTCCTGCGTGGATTGTCGTATTTGTATCTGGTGCGCAATTTCCGGGAAGTTCCTCTGATTCTTGAACCCTATGTAGATGATGCTATGCCTACTGATGTAGCTAAATCCTCCGAAGCCGAAATTTTGGAACAAATAAAGAGTGATGTGCGTGCAGCATTAGCAACCGATGCCGCTAAGGAAACGTTTGACGGAACATGGGCTACCAAAGGACGTGCCACCAAATGGGCTTTATATGCTTTGATGGCGGAAACCTGTCTTTGGGCGGAAGATTACGAAGAATGCATCACATACGCTGACTACCTGATTAATGCTACAGCTGCTATGCGACCAGTGTTCATGTCGACACCTGGACAATGGTTCAATATATTCTATCCTGGCAACAGTAATGAATCTATCTTTGAGATACAGTATGACGAAACGAATTATGCACAAGGAAGTGGAAGCCCGTCAAGGCTCTTTCCTTACGGCACTGATATAACAACCAGTACTTATATGTATTCAGAACCGATGACTGTTCGTTTGATGAATGAATACGTTCAACATACAGGGGATGAAGTAAGCCGTACTTATTATGGTTCGTTCGCTGGAACATCTTATGCCAGCTATCCGGAGAATGGTATCATCTGGAAATACTCGGGAATGGGGGTAGCCGATCGAGAAGCGGTACGTACCATTTTGGATGCCAACTATATCATCTATCGTATGGCAGACGTAATGCTGATGAAAGCGGAAGCATTGATTCGTATCGGTGGCTCTACCAACTGGACGGAAGCACTGGCTATCATCAATCAAATACGGGAACGTTCCGAATTGAGCCCACGGAGCGAAATCACTGCAGAGAATATCAACGAGGCTACAGAAGAAATGTTATTAGAAATATTGCTGGATGAACGTGATATGGAATTTGCTGCAGAAGGAAAACGCTGGTACGATCTGTTGCGTTACGGCAAACAACAGAACTTCAAATACAGAGCTCGCTTCAAAGCAATCGTAATGGAGAATAATCTGACTGCGGAAAGCAGATGGTTGAGTTCTGTTTTGGATAATGATAATGCTTGGTATTTGCCAATTCCTGCCAGAGATATATTCAATAATTCGTTATTGACACAAAATCCTTATTATGAATAACTAAATAACGACATGCGATGAAAAAAATAAAAAGACTATATTGGATGCTGCTCATCATCTTATGTGCGGCTTGTGATGATCCATATGACGGAGATACTTACGTAGTCTTCGATATGCAGCCTGCTGCAACTTATTTGTCTAATCGGTCGGAAGACTTTTCCGAATGGATTCACATCATGAAATATGCAGACTTATACAATGCGGTAAATCAGGCTACCCAATCCTTTACTCTTTTCGTTCCCAACAATGCTGCTGTGCAAGAGTTTTATACTCGAAAAGGTGTCTCTTCCATCGAAGATTTGGGTGCGGAATATGCACGTAACTTGGTGTCCTACCATATTGTACAAGACACCATTAATCAGGCAACTTTTATCGAAAAGGAAGGTGCATTAGCAAAGAGAACCGTTTCAGATGATGTTTTGATGGTATCTTTTGGAAGCGCAGAAGTTGGTGGTGGAGGTATACAGTCTGTCTATCTGAACAGTGAAGCCCGTGTACTCGAATTTGCGAATCCGGTATCCAACGGTTACGTGTATGTATTGGAAAGTACACTGACTCCGCTTACTGAAAGCGTATATGCCCGGATATCTGAAAGCGGACGTCCTTACACTATCCTAAAAGCTGCACTGGATGCTACTGGAGTGGGAGCAGAATTAAATGTTATATATGATGATGTAGTAGATGATTTGGGGCAAGTTACCCAACAGAAACGTAATTACACGTTGCTGGCTGTTTCGGATGCTGTGTTCCAAGAGGCAGGGGTTAACAGTTTGCAAGATTTGGTACAACTGTTGGGAGCAAGTAGTGATTATACTAATCCAGAGAATGCCTTATACCAATATTTAGCCTACCATGTTCTGGATGGAAGCTACGATTTGGGTAAGTTACAGAGCTTCGATACGTCAGATGCAACCTCCAAAATATGGAATACATTGAATACAGGAAGCGTGGTAAGAATCAGCAAGGAAGACAGAATATACTATCTTAACTACAGAGATGAGAACCGGGCTATTTTCTTGGAAGACTATTGTAATTTGCAAGCTAAGAACGGTTACATTCATCAAGTTTCCTCTTATCTGCCTGTAGCAGAAGCCGAACCGGAGACTGTTTTGTTTGACGTATGTAATTATTCTATAATCGGCGATTGGATAGCGGCTGGTAATGGAGAAGAGGGTATCAAATTCCAAGAATCTTTTGGAACAGCAGAGAAAAAATGTGATGTTGCAGGTCTCAACTGCTATGAATATAGCCTCAATAATCCTTCTGGTACTTTTAGTAGTTATTTTAATGTTACTTATTTCACTACCCGAACTAATAATGGATGGAACACAGCGAATAACATGGACTTCCTGATGTTAAACTTGGGTAATACCGGTTGGATTTCCATGCAAACACCATCCATTATCAAAGGAAAATATAAAGTGACACTGCAATTTGGATACGCTACATCTATGGATTTCATCAGAACGCAAGACAGTAAGGGGGGAAGTAATGGAGGACGAATGACTTTTAGCTTTGATGGAGAAAACTCTGTCACGCATGCTCCGTATACGACAATTTCTTCGAATACATTAGGAAGTTACTCTTATGTGATTTATGATGAGTTGGAATTTTCGGAAACTTCTACCCATACTTTCCGACTGGTGATAAATGACCCTGCGGCAAGTAAGAATGCCAGCTATCGTATATACATCGATTACTTATTATTTGAACCTATATTTGACGAATAAACCATGAAAGCAAGAAAATATATACTCGGGATAGCTCTTATCGGATTGATAGGAAGCAGTTGTACCGATACATGGAATGAGCATTATACCCAAGACTCCAGTACAGTAAATAATACGGAGATTTCTATAGTTAATGCAACCGTTACTGATTATCTAGCTCAGGAGCCTTCGTTGAGCAACATGTACCAACTGTTCAATGAAACGGGCATGGTAAAGCAATTATTGGCGAAAGAACAGATGTACACCATTCTGGCTGCAGAATCAAGTATTGCAGCGGGGGATGATCCTAAATACACTGCTCAAACCTATATCTCTGATGCATCTATCTCGCCTTCTAATCTGAAAGACGGACAACGTATCCTGATGTGGAGTGGTAAGTATCTGAATATTTCTGTTACTTCTCCCGAAACAAGAGGGACCACTGGCATTCGTTTCAATAATGCAAACGTGACTCGGGTTATTAAGTTGACTAATGGGTATTTATATCTGTTAGATCAAGCTATTGAATCTCCAAGAAGCATGTATGAAATCATAGAGAATCTGGGGGATGATTATTCCATCTTCCGTGATATGGTCAGGTCACGTTATGTGTTGACGTTTGACAAAAATGCAAGCACAATAGTAGGAGTCGACAATACTGGAAATACTTTGTATGACTCGGTATTTACAGTAAAAGCGCCTTATTTTGAGAATAAAGGGTTTAATATCATGTCGGAGAATCTTACTGCTACGATGTTACTTCCTTCCAATGATGTCGTTAATAAGGCTTTGAACACAGCACGACAGAATCTAGCCAACTGGAATATGACACGTGCAGATAGTATTTTGGAGAATTGGGTATTCCAAGCTGCTTTCTTTAACCGTACTTACAGCAAGGCAGATTTTGAAAACAATGAAGATTTGACTTCCATATTTAGCAAACAATGGCGTACCACTGTACAGAAGGTAGACCTTGACAACCCGATCTCTATGAGTAACGGAACAGCTTACCATGTTACAGAGATGAAAATACCTACCAATGTATTGATCTACCGTCTCAAGGAGCTTTTCAGGAACTACGAATACTTGGGAGCAGCTGAGAAGGATGCATATTTCAAGTCTACAAATCTTTCATTTGAAAAAATCAGTGAAACGGATGAGGCAACATGTACAGGATGGGCGGCGTTGGGATTCCCGACTATTGGATACAGAGTACTTTATTATACACTGACAGATGCAGGGAATCAGGCTTATACATTAGATTATACTCCGTTCAGGGGTGAAACTATGGGAAGTAACTATGTTGCTACTCCTTACAAGATTCCTCCTGGAACCTATACCTTTACCATGGGTTTCCGGCAAAGAAAAGACTTGGGAGCGATTGCTATTTCAATCATCAAAGATGGAGTCGAAATTCCTATCAACACTCTTTCTCAATCGGTATTAAATAATGCGGCATCTTACCACTATGACCGTGATGGAGGCGGATATCCGGAAGGGATAGACGAGGCTGTTGCACAAGGATTTAAAAATAAATCTAAATATGATCGTGACGGTGGTGCTGTAGGTACAGTCACTATTCCGGGAGACGAGGCGACTGAAATTGTGATACGTTTTAATGCCTCAGGTTCTAATTTGGCACGGGCAGCATTATATCATTGGTGTCTGAAACCAACTAAGGACTGTTATTAATCTTATTGAAAATAAAGACAATATGAAAAAGATACAAGTTTTATTTTTCACCCTGTTAATTTGCCTGTCTGCAGCCAATCTGTCTGCGCAGGAAAAAGGCAAAATAAGCGGTAAAGTATTATCCACCCTGAATGTTCCAATTAAGGGTGCGGTAATATCCGTCACCGGAAGTGAAGATGTCACTACGGACAAGAACGGAGTATTTCAAATTGAATGTAAGGATCCGCAGAAAGCTAATATTTCAGTATGGGCTGCTGGATATTATACAGTGCTTCAGACGATAAATAATCGCAAAGAGATATCCATTATCCTGATTCCGGAATCAGAATACAAGTACAATGAGACAACGGTGTTGCCTTTTCGCGTAGGGACAAATGAAGTTACTACTTCTGCCGAGAACATTACTAAAAAAGACTTTGTGCCTGCTGGTATGAAGATAGACCGTGCCTTGGCAGGACAGATTGCAGGTTTACAGGTAACTCGCGGAAGTGGTATGCCGGGAGAAGGGAGTTTCATCAATCTCCGTGGAACACGCTCATTTGTGGGTAACAATGCCCCATTAGTTGTTATCAACGGTATTCCTTATATACCGGACGTGAATGATTCTCCATTAATTAACGGATTGAGTCGCAATATCTTTCAGGCTTACAACCTTAATGATATTCAAAACATTACGGTTTTAAAAGGTGCAGAAGCTGCTTTGTATGGTTCTATGGGGGCCAATGGCGTTATTCTGATTGAGACCGACGGTGCGAATTCGGATAATATGAATACAGAAATCAGTTACTACGGGCAATTCGGTGTCAATTGGAACAACAAACGTATGCCGTTATTAAGTGGAATCAATTACCGTTCTTATTTGTCGGATATGGGTATGAGCTATTTCGGAAACATGGATGAGTTCTTTACCGAATTTCCTTTCATGAATGACCCGACCAACAGTAGATATGCTAATTACTACAATAATAATACGGACTGGCAGGATGAAATCTATCGAAGCGGATTTGTAACAGAAAACCTATTCCGGGTAGAAGGTGGTGACGCTATTGCTAAATACGACTTGTCTTTAGGTTACTCTAAAGAGGACGGAATATTGAAAAGCACTCAACAGAACCGTTACCATACACAGTTGAACGGGAACTTCTTGATTAGCAAGAACTTTGAAGTCTATGCCACTGTGGGACTGGCATATATCAACGGTAATTATCAGGAACAAGGGATGAATACACGTACCAATCCATTGCTTACCGCTTATGCGCAATCTCCACTACTTGCTCCCTATCAGAAAGCTGATAACGGAGTATTTACTCCGGTTTATTCTACTTATTATTATGGTATCAGCGAGAACATGGACTACGCCGTAAGTAATCCGGCAGCCATTGTCAATACTCTGGATGCGAACAACCGCCAATATGACGTAAACATCAAAGCTGGTTTCAATTATAAAGTATTTCCGGGATTCTCCCTAAATGGTGTACTCGGTTTATATTATAATTATAATAAAGAGCACATCTTTGTTCCCGGACGTACGGATTTCACTATCATTCCTATCACCGATACATATGGTACGGAGGAAAATACAATACGGGAGGGCGTAGCAGAAGCCACGAATTTCTTTTATAACTTGAATGCATGTTATAACAAGCAATTTAACAACCGTCATGCACTGAACGTCTTGGCAGGAGTACAAATCTTGACGACTCAACAGGAATATGATGGAGCATATGCTCGTAACACAACCAATGATTTCTATCAAGTATTGGGGTCAGCAGATGCTATTGGTCGTTATTTCGACGGTTATCAGAATAAATGGAACTGGGCTAATATCTATGGTCACGTTGATTACACCTACAATAATGTTTTGAATGCTGCATTGAATATGTCTATCGATGGTTCTTCCGCCAACGGAAGATATACCAATCATTTCCAGGTATATCCGTCAGGAGGAGTCACATGGATGGTCAAAAACATGCCTTTTTTGATAGATAAAGACTGGATAAACCGTTTGGATCTGCGTGCAGAATATAGTTTGACTGGAAACAGTCGCTTCTCTTCCAACTATGGAAAATCGTATTATAGCAGTTCACCGTATATGGCGGTATCAGGTATTATACGTACACAAATCCCTAATACATATTTAAAACCGGAAGTAACTTCACAAATGAACTTGAGTCTGGACGCAAACCTTTTGAGAAACCGCATTAGCGTAGGAGTCGATTACTATCGTGGAAGAAGTAAAGATGTTATTATGAACATCGGTAAATCTGCAGTTTATGGTACGTCTGCTTATTATGCAAATGTCGGCAAGATAGATAATAACGGAGTAGAACTTTCTCTACAGGCTTCACTTATCCGTCTGCGCGATTTTGAATGGATTGTTGGAGGTAACATTGCTTTTACAGAAAGCAAAATTAAGTCATTAGGTGGTAATGAACAGGAGGTGGTTGAATATAGTGATGGTTCTATGGTGGTGAGCCGTGTGGGAGGTAATCCCTATGAATTCTACGGACTTCAGGCAACTGGTGTTTATTCTACTCAAGCAGAGGCTGAAGAAGCAGGATTACTCAATAGCAGTAATCAAGCATATAGTGCTGGTGATGTACACTACATAGACCAGAACAACGATGGTCGTATCGATTCCAAGGACTATGTATCATTGGGTAGTGCCACTCCAGATTATTTTGGAGGATTTTATACCAACATCCGTTACAAACATTTCGCTTTGTCTGCCGAGTTTTCTTATTCAAAAGGAAATGAAGCTTACAACGCAGTAAGACGAACGCTGGAATCGGCTTCTTCTTTTTCCAATCAGAGTATTGCAGTAGCTAATCGCTGGAATGTGGAAGGACAAGTGACCAATATCCCGCGCGCCAGCTATGGAGATGCTATTGGCAATAATAATTTCTCTTCCCGTTGGATTGAATATGCTTCTTTTCTACGTATGAAAAGCGTTACGTTGAGCTATAGTTTCGACAAACCGATTTGGAAGTTTTTCCGTTCCGGCACACTGTATGTGACAGGAGAAAACTTGCTTACTGCTACCAAATATTTAGGAATGGACCCTGAATTTGCCTATTCATCCGGTAACAGTGCCACACAGGGATTTGATTATGCAAAAGTGATGCAACCGAAATCAGTCAAACTGGGTATTAACTTGAAATTCTAATGATGCAGATGAAAAAGATATTATTAAACGCCGCTTTCATTCTGGCGGTTACCTTATTGGGAGGATGCGATGACTTCTTCAATCCTGATACAGATGTTACACTGGATAATGAGGATTATATATCAGAAGAAAGTGAGATGTACTCCGGCTACATTGGTATCATGACCAAAATGCAAGCCATTGGAGACAAAGTGATTTATTTGAATGAACTCCGGGGAGAAATGGTGGTGCCGACTGCAACGGCACCCACAGAACTCTACAATTTGTACAATTACGATGATGATTTAAGCGGTAATTCATACGCAGACCCTTCTGGATTCTACGAAGTAGTAAATGCTTGTAACGATTATCTTCGGAAATTGAAAGCATACGAAGAAAAGAACTCTATTAATGAAAGCCACTATAAAGCATTAGTCAGTAGTACGCTACGTATCAAAGCATGGATGTTTATGACAATCGCTAAAATCTACGGAGAAGTGGCATGGGTGGACAAACCAATGACTTCGTTGAGAGATTTGTCACAGTTTGACATATTGAATCTTGACGAAACGATGGTAGCTTGCAAGAATCTGCTGGATATCGGTTATGACAACATTGACGGGACTTATGAAACAGCATGGAAAGACTGGGTGGACCCGGATACAGAACTGGCAAATAGTGAATATCGTCGTTGGGATATGATGACTCCTCCTTACTATGCTATATATGCAGAGATTTGTTTGTGGTTAGGCAGATACCAGCAATGTATCAACCTGATACTTAATAAAATGAATAGTATCTATCAAAGTACCACGAATCAATCTATTGCTTTCTTACGTAATGATATGTTGTTCAGCCATTATACCAATTTCTTTAATAACGAGACTCCGTATGACTATGAATCGGCATCTGCAATTATGTATGACTATCAAAACAGGCAGACGAACAGCCTGCTGAAGCATTTCGACTCTGATTATCCGAATAAATATTGGTTGGCACCGGCAGAGGTTGCTGTAGAACGTTTCAGAAATAATGAATTCGGTCCGCTGGGCAATAAGGATAAAGATTTCAGAATGGGTTACACGGTATCTGAATACAATGGTAAATGGGTTATCAGCAAATTCCGTCCAACTTCTAAACCTGTACGTACCGCTTATCGCGATGATGTATTCGTATATACTTACCGCGGTGCAGACCTTTATTTTATGTTGGCGGAAGCATTCAATCAATTAGGCAGAAGATCTGTAGTAGACGCACTGATTAATGTAGGGGTCAATGCTTACTCTAGTGAGTTTGATATTGATGAAGAAGGTACTTATTCCGGGAATTGGTATGGTATTACTCCTCATTGGACGAATAACAGTACTGTATATTATTATTCAAACGGGACAACAGGTATTGGTAGTCGTAAATATGGTGACAGAGGGATTCGTGGAGTAGAAGTAAGCTATAGTAACCTGGGAGCACGTACCTTCACATCTAATGTGCAAAACAATGACGAAGAAATATTGAAAGAAATGATGTTGGAAATGGCGTGCGAAGGAAAAGTTTATCCGGCTATGATTCGCATGGCGAAACGTTATAAAGATAATAGTTTTATGGCGAAATATATTTCGGAAAAGTACGAAAGTACTGGCAATGCTGCAGCCATCCGTTCCAAAATAATGAGTGGGGATTATTTCATTAAATGGAAGTTAAAATAAAAAATCCTCAAATCATCCTTTGATGTGGATTAGGTTGGGGTGACGCGGATTTTTGAATGAGAATCCGCGTCATTGTTTCAAATATAAATACTTTTGCAAATAACAATAACAAAGAATGATGAAAACATTAGCAGCATATATTGCAGCACTTTTTGTTTGGACAGCTTGCGGAGACGGAAAACAGTCCGTTATTGACCGTGAGGCGCTGGTAGAAAGAAATAGTCCCGTTGTTACGGCATTCGATTCATTGGCTTCCCTTTCTGTAGGAAATGGAGAGTTTGCTTATACGGTAGATATAACCGGTTTGCAGACATTTCCGGACAATTACAGCAAAGGGGTTCCATTAGGAACGCAAAGCCAGTGGGGATGGCATAGTTTTGCCAATCCGGAACATCTCACTCCGGAAGAAACCCTGAAAGAGTACGATTTTGGGCGAGGGAAGAAAGAACTTTATGCCACACAGTTCAAAGAAAAAGGCAGACAGCAGGATGCTGCTAACTGGTTTCGTGTCAATCCACACCGTCTTCATTTAGGGATTGTCGGTTTCGACGTGAAGGAAGATACAGATATTGAACAAGTGACTGATATTCATCAGAGACTTTGTTTGTGGAATGGAAAAATTGAGAGCAGGTTTAAATTAAATGGTGAAGATTATCAGGTGGAGACTGTCTGCCATCCTTCCAATGATATGATTGCTGCTCATATAACCTCCAAGGCGCATACCGGAATTTGTTTTCGCTTTCCGTATCCTACGGGAGGGCACTGTGATGATGCCTGTAATTGGGAAGCCGTTGATAAACATACGACGACGATTGTTACTCAAAATGAATCCTCTGCAGTATTGAAGCATACGCTGGACAGTACAGAGTATTATGTGACTTTGCACTGGGAAGGAAAAGCGACTTTGAATGAGAAAGCAAAACACTATTTTGTCCTGACTCCGATGGATGATAAACTGGCTTTTACCTGTGCTTTTACTAGTGAAGCTCCTTCTACGCAGACTGTCACCGTGGAACAGACTCAGGAAGAAGTAAAAAACTATTGGAACTCTTTCTGGAAAGAAGGTGCAGCTGTTGATTTCTCATCATGTACGGATTCACGCGCTAAAGAATTGGAACGACGTGTGGTACTTAGTCAATATCTGCTTGCTATTCAAAGCGCGGGTACTACTCCTCCGCAAGAAACGGGACTTACTTATAATTCATGGTTTGGTAAATTTCATCTTGAAATGATCTGGTGGCACGAAGCCCAATTTGCTCTCTGGAACCGTAGCAACTTACTTGACCGTACATTAGCCTGGTATGAAAAAGCAGAACCTATGGCACGTCAAATAGCACAGAGACAAGGATTTGACGGTGTTCGTTGGATGAAAATGACCGACCCGTCTGGAACAGAAGCTCCCTCTAAAGTAGGAAGTTTTCTGATCTGGCAACAACCCCATTTAATTTATCTGGCAGAATTGCTTTATCGTGCCGATCCGACTAAAGAAGTACTAGAGAAATATAATCGTTTAGTACAAGAGACTGCTGAATTTATGTATTCCTTTGCTACCTATGATGAACTGGAAGGACGCTATGTGTTGAAAGGTGCTATCCCCGCACAAGAAACGTTACGTGCAGCAGAAACTGTAAATCCTCCTTTCGAACTTTCTTACTGGCATTTTGCAATGCAGACTGCCCAACAATGGCGTGAGCGCATGGGGCAACAGCGTAATCTGGAATGGGATGAAATGCTCGACAAACTTTCACCTCTAGCTTATAATGCAGATGGACTCTATCTGGCTGCTGAAACAGCTACAGATACTTATAAAGACATTCGTTATACTTCCGATCACATGGCAGTGCTGGGTTCAGTCGGTATCCTTCCGATGAATAAACTTATCCGGGAAGATTATATGAAAAATACATTGCACTGGATTTGGGATAACTGGAATTGGGGTAAAACCTGGGGATGGGATTATCCGATGACAGCCATGAATGCTGCCCGTCTGGGTGAACCGGAAAAGGCTGTTGGGGCTTTACTGATGGATAAACGCACAAATACATACCTGATAAATGGTCATAATTATCAGGATGGTCGTTTACGCATTTATTTACCGGGTAATGGTGGCTTGTTGACTGCTATTGCAATGATGTGTGCAGGTTGGGACGGATGTACCGAAACTAATCCGGGATTCCCGAAAGACGGGACATGGAATGTTCGTTGGGAAGGATTGAAGCCATTACCATAATCAAACACAAAAAATATGAAATATTTTCGTCTGAATCTTATTTTAAAAGGAGGGCTTACTGCTTATTGTTTTTTTATGTTGCCGGCAATGCAATTAAATGCTCAAAGAGAGGCAAAACAGATCGGTGACTTTAAAGAATCCATCTCCTTAAACGAGCATTTGCGAGGGGCAAAACGGACGTTGCAATACCATCCTGATGGAGATGAGTTTGTTTGTATCAACGGTAAGAACCGCTATAACCGTGCTTTGTATGGTAGCCATAGCCCTTTTCGTGTAGAAACAAGTGACCGGCCGGTTTTTGCGTTTTATAATAATGGACGTGGAGGAAATATAAGTTTCAAAATCATTCTTCGTGATGGAACAGAAGTCGCACTTGACCGTACCGGACATTGTGAATCCCGCTACTCGGCAGGAAAACGTACCTATTATCTGACAGACCCTTCCTGGGGAAAAGGAGAACTGCGTATTGTAGTATTGGCATTAGCCGATATGGACGGGGCTATCTGGCGTTTTTCCGCTTCGAATATGCCTAAAGGGGCTATACTTCGTTGGCAGCATGGAGGTGCTACCGGGAAACGTTTGAGTCGTAATGGAGATATGGGAGTCGATCCGGCTGATTGTTTCGAACTTCCGGCCGAAGTTACCGATCTTGTCACAGGTGAACTTCCCTTGCAGAAAGAAGCATACTTAGTACGTGGGGAAGTGCCTGAACAATCTAATGTCCGTAAACTCTATCAAAAAGCGGAGGCGGCTTCTTTGGCATTAGCCTCCCGTTTGAAAATAGAGACTCCGGACCCTTATTTGAATACCTTGGGAGGAGCGTTAGTTGCTGCTGCCGATGGAATTTGGGATGGGCAAGTCTGGTTGCACGGTGCTATTGGCTGGCGTATGCCGTTGAGTGGGTGGAGAGCCGGGTATACCGGTGATGCTTTAGGATGGCATGATCGGGCACGTACTCATTTTGATGCTTATGCGGCCAGTCAGGTGACTGATGTTCCGAATACAATTCCGCATCCGGCACAGGACTCCACAATGAATCTGGCACGTTCGGAAAAACGTTGGGGAACTCCTCAATATAGTAACGGTTATATTTGCCGGAATCCGGGGCGCAATAATCAAATGCATCATTATGACATGAATCTTTGTTATATGGATGAACTCTTATGGCATTTCAACTGGACGGGAGATACGGCGTATGTCCGTAAAATGTGGCCTGTAATTACCCGTCATCTTGCTTGGGAAAAATTAAATTATGATCCGGACAATGATGGCTTATATGATGCTTATGCTTGTATCTGGGCAAGCGATGCACTTTATTATAATAGTGGTGCTGTCACCCATTCATCGGCTTACAACTATCGTTCCAATAAAATGGCAGCTTTTCTAGCTTCCTTGATAGGCGAAGATCCTGTACCTTATCAGAAGGAAGCCGAACAAATATTGAAAGCGATGAATAAACGCCTTTGGATGCAGAGTAAAGGTTGCTGGGCGGAGTATCAGGATTTCATGGGACATCGTCGGCTTCATGAAAGTCCGGGATTGTGGACTATATATCATGCACTTGATAGTGAAGTTGCTGATCCTTTTCAGGCTTATCAGGCTACGCGTTATGTCGATACGGAAATACCTCATATTCCCGTATATGCCGATGGACTGGAAGAGGGATATGCAACGATTGCCACTACCAATTGGTTACCTTATTCCTGGAGTATCAATAATGTGGCTTTTGCAGAGGTGATGCATACAGCTTTGGCTTATTTTCAGGCAGGACGTCCGGAGGAAGGATGCCGACTGATGAAAAGCTCCTTTCTGGATGGTATGTATCTAGGGAACAGTCCGGGCAATTTTGGACAAGTCAGTTTTTATGATGCTGCCCGTGGAGAATGCTATCGTGACTTTGGAGATCCGATTGGGGTAGCTTCCCGATTGTTGGTACAAGGTTTGTATGGTATTTTACCGGATGTTTTGAACGGTAAGATGGTGATTCGTCCGGGATTTCCCGCGGAATGGTCAAAAGCTTCTATTTCTTTGCCGGATATGACTTATAGCTTTGTTCGGGAAAAAGATGTGGATACCTACCAAATAGAGCAACGTTTTGAGACTCCTTTGGCATTGACATTACAAGTGAATGCCGGGAGAGAAGAAATTCATTCGGTGAAAGTGAATGGGAGAGAGGCTGACTGGAGTTTTGCAGAAGCGGCTTCCGGTTATCCGGTGATTATCATCCCTGCCTTTTCTGCAAAGAAATCAACAGTCGAAATTGTATGGGGAGGAAAAAGTTTGAGCTCGGTGCTGCCTGAAATACAGACGGATGCTTTAGCGGAGATCAATATCCCTTCAACTTCAGGGGCGGTATTCGGTGAAATATATGATCCACAGGGAGTTTTGGTACAACCGAACGTTAGTGATACATCTATTAGAAGTAAAGTCAACGATCATTTAGGGCATCATACTTTCTTTGTTCGCATGAAACAGGGACAAATGGAATGGTGGCAGCCTGTGAATATACAAATATCAGAATTAGAAAAATCATCAGTCGTTCTCCCTTTTTCACAGGTGAATATATTAGAGTGCCGGATGATAAATATGGATTCTCTGTTCAATGCGAATGTTACTGATATTTTCCGGAATAAGTATCTCACTCCCCGTTCACCATCTACCACTCTACAGCTTCCTGTTCAGGGCATTGGTGAGTGGTGTCATCCGAAACTAACAGCCGACATTGACGATACGGGTTTGCGTGCGTTGGTGCATGATGAGGTGTTGACTACCCAATTGGGTGTTTCATTCCGAACATTGGCTCAAGGAAACAATATAGCTTTCACTTCTTTGTGGGATAATTATCCGGATAGTTTGAGTATTCCGCTTTCCGGTAGAGCTTCTCATGCCTATTTGATGATGGCAGGTAGTACTAACCACATGCAGTGCCGCATTGCTAATGGTATCATTCGTGTATACTATACGGATGGCACTTCCGATGTGCTGGAATTAGTGAATCCGGATAATTGGTGTCCTATCGAGCAGGATTTCTATGTCGATGGTCAGGCATTCACTGTTCCTTCTCCTCGTCCTTACCGTATTCATTTCAAGACCGGTATGGTAAGTAATGACTTGGGAAAAGACTTAGGAATAAAGGGTGTTTATGGACGTTCCATTGAGGGGGGAGCGGGCACACTTTTGGATATGCCTCTGAATCCTTCTAAAGAATTAAGCCATCTGACGTTGGAAACGCTATCGAACGATGTTGTTATCGGCCTGATGGGAATTACAATCCAATAAAACAAAAAATAAATGATTAAAAAGAGATGCATTATGATGAGAAGAACTATTAATTTACTACTTATACTGCTATTTGTGGCAGAGGTAACTTATGCGAATACTGTTGATTTCGATAAGGCATTTAAAGAAAGTGCCCGCATCGAAAAACAGATTAAACGGACCTCTTTTCCGAAACGAACGTTTCTTATAACAGATTTCGGAGCAAAAACAGATGATGAAGCTAATCCCTGTCATGAAGCTATCAATCAAGCTATTCTACAGTGTAGTCTGGCAGGAGGTGGTACAGTAATTGTACCCAAAGGAACTTTCTATACCGGACCTATCACTTTGAAGAGTAATGTGAATTTCCATCTCGAAGAGGGAGCTATCTTGAAATTCTCTACGGATCAGAGCCTTTACTTTCCTGCTGTTTTAACCCGTTGGGAAGGAATTGATTGCTATAACGCTCATCCTTTGATTTATGCCTATGGCGAAAGTAATATTGCCATAACCGGAAAAGGTATAATTGACGGACAGGGTAGCATGGAAACTTGGTGGCCTATGTGTGGAGCCGTAAAGTATGGTTGGAAAGAAGGTATGGTGGCTCAACGCAATGGAGGTCGTGAACGCTTGTTGATGTATGGCGAAACATCGACTCCTGTTTACAAACGACTGATGAAGCCAGAAGACGGGATGCGTCCGCAGCTATTGAATTTACATTCCTGTCACACAATCTTGATTGAAGGTGTTACTTTGTTGAATTCTCCATTTTGGGTGATTCATCCTCTTTTCTGCGAGAGCTTGATTGTTAGCGGAGTGACTGTTTTCAATCGTGGACCTAACGGAGACGGATGTGATCCTGAATCTTGTAAGAATGTGTTGATAGAGAATTGCACATTTGATACGGGTGATGATTGTATTGCCATTAAGTCAGGACGTAATGAAGACGGACGTAAATGGAATATTCCCAGTGAGAACATTATCGTACGTGGTTGCATGATGAGAAATGGACATGGAGGAGTAGTGATTGGCAGTGAGATTTCCGGTGGTTACCGCAATTTGTTTGTAGAAGACTGCCGGATGGATAGCCCGAATCTGGATCGTGTCATTCGTATTAAGACGAGCACTTGCCGCGGAGGACTTATAGAAAATGTATATGTACGCAATGTAACAGTAGGACAATGTCGTGAAGCAGTACTGCGCATCAATCTGCAATACGAGAACCGGGAGAAATGTAAGAGAGGGTTTGACCCGATTGTTCGTAATGTGCATTTGAAAAATGTAACTTGTGAGAAGAGTAAATTAGGTGTGCTTATCATCGGATTGGAGGATGATAAACATGTATATAACATCAGTGTAGAGGATTCTCATTTTAATAATGTAGCCAAAGGAGGAAATGATGTTAAAGGGGCGAAAGATGTCACTTTTAAGAACCTTTATATCAATGGCGAATTGGTGAAATAGGATATAGTTGTAATAGATAAAAATCCAGCTATGAATGAAGAAGAGTGGAATACTGTCTATGATGTTCAAATCTATGTTACATCTTTATCCGCAATAGGTGATTGTAATTGGACTAAATTAGAATTCTGGGTAAATCTTCATCAGGATGGTTTTGTCTATAAATTGAGACATTATTATCCTATACTTTCTGAAGATGATATACATATCATTCTTTTGTTACGTATTGATTTTAGTAATGCGCAGATTTCAGAGTTGTTCCATATTTTAGGAAGCTCTTTTCGAATACGCCGTAGTAGATTGAAAAAGAAAATGAATGCTTCTTGTGAATCTATTACCGATTTTATTATATCGTTGCGTTTAGAATGATTTTTCTTATAAAAACTATATTTAAATGCGTATACATTGGCTGTGTATACGCATTTGTATACAGATGAAATTTGTATTCCAATTTATAAATGTCGTCCTTTGTCATAACAAGAGTGATAAACTTTTATTCGTACTAATATTATGGTATCGCTTTGAAAAAAATATTCAATATTATTAATCTCTAAGAGTTGATCTTATGAAAAAGTGGAGTCTTGGTTTTATGATGGTTGGATTAGCTTTTCTAATTAGTATTTCAGTACTTAGTTGCCAGACAAATGATGCTGGCGATTACTCTCAACAGGTAGCAGAGGTGACTGCGGCCGATCTCTTTATTACCTCGGAAGCACATCAGAATTTGGAAAAAGAAATCAGAAAGAGTTTGAGAAAAAAGCAAAATGCCATTTCCAAATTCTCGAGAGAAGAAATGGAACAGTATCAGCAACTTAGAAAAGATTTACTTAATATGGAAACTCGTGCAGAAGCGAAAATACAATGGAATAAATTACTTGGATACGATTATTACGCCAGCTTAGATCGGATCTCCAATTTAGCTAGGAAAGTTTATGAAGGGACAGATTTTACCAGATTAGAATTGATGAAGGCTCGGCAAAAGCGTAAAATGCGTCAAGTTGTTATCACTCGTGCTGAAAAAGATGAGGAGGCGATCCGAGACTGTATTGCAGCCTTTTCTGAAATAGCAGAGTGGAGAACAGAGGATTGCCAAAGTGACTATGATAAAAATATAGATTCATTGCCTTTCGATCTTCCTTGGGCTGCACTAGCAATATGGGAAGAAAAGTATGGAGCGCAACGTGACCAATGTATTGCGGGGGTCGATGATTATTTGCAAACTGGAATAAGCAATTGTGAGAGTAGCAATGGGACGTGTCCTATTACGGTATTCCATTAAACTTTGAAGTTGTTTATATTTAAATTGTAATTCAAAATGAAAGCAAAAAAAATAATACTTGTTCTACTTTTGATACAAGTGGGTCTACCCACCCTTTTTGCCCAAAGCGTGAAAGAACAAAAGGCCGAAATCATCAGAATGATCATCTCATCAAAAAACTACAAGTTAGATGTAGACACTTACCTATCTCCATATAGAGAGCCTATATTATTGGATTACTCCCAATTTTCAATAGAAATAAAGAATGACACAGTTTTTTCCAATCTGCTTTATATTAGTCAGACTGACATCATTTACAACAGAGGTAAAGAACTTCTATTTCAGGCCCCTATTGAAAAATATACTATGAATATCGATAAAAGGGGGAATATTCACATTAAGTTCTTAACGTATACGGAAACAGACAAAATAAATTTTAAAATTGACGTATATTGTGATGGAAGTGCGAATGTTTATGCCACCATGCTGCGTGGGCGAAGTATCGGATTTTCGGGAGAATTGAGTACACAAATAGAAGAGATGGAGTCCTTGTAACACTTAAATATATATGAGAAGAAATTTATTGATTTTTATTTTCGTATCTATAGCCCAGCTATTCTATGGACAAGAAAAATACACTATCCAGGGTGAATTACCCGACCATTCGTTAGATAATAGTTATTTGCGTTTGACTAATAGTTCAGCTCTTAGTCAAGAAAAAGAACGAATTAAACATTTATTTATTGATAGTATATTGGTGGTTGACGGGAAATTCCATTATGAAGGTGTACTTTCACAAAAGCCATTCTTAGCGTATCTTTCTAGTGCCAGAACAGGAAGAAATATGTTGGATTTGGGCTTGTATTTTATAGTTGAGCCTGGTAATATCCATATCCGTATCGCTAATTGGGCAGATAAGGGTGTGGTATCAGGTACTCCTATTAATGAAGATTATAATACCTATATGATTGACACAAGGAGAAGTATGGAAAATCAATTACTCTTTTTAGAAAAATATGCCCAATACCCAGATGTCGTACGATTCCACTTATCTTTTTTGTTGAACGGACGAAGAATGTCAAGGGATCCTAATTTTCCAAAATATCTACAGATTCTCGACCGAATGCCTAAAGCAGATCGAGACATTCTTTTGGCTTGGCTGGACTATACTATTAAAAGAGGAGAATATGAAAAAAAGACCAAACCATTATTGGACAGTATACGTAACAATGCCCCTCGTTTCATCGAAACTATTCCAGGTAGTTCATCATCAACGACAATGAAAAATGAGTAGAATCATTGTTATTATTGTTATTCTGATAATGTGCATTTCGTGCAATCAAAAAAGGAAGGCAGAGGTATCTTTGTCTTCCTACACGCACGATTTCGGAATTATCAGTTCCGATAGTATTTGTCGTGACAGCATAATGATTACCAATGTCGGCAATGCCAAATTGGTAATAGGAGAGATAGAAACCGGATGTGGATGTACACAAGCATCAGTAGACAAGGAGGAATTAGCCCCCAAGGAATCGTGTCCGCTTCGCTTCTCTTTCAATCCGAAAGGAAAGGGAGCAGGGGACAAGGAAGAATTAATTATTATCAATGCAAATACAGATTCCCTCTTTTATATTCTGCAAATTAAGGCAACTGTTCAGTGATGGTATCCTGCCTTTTGCTTTTTTAGTCATTGCTACCCTATTTCTGTCGGCAGACTGGTTTATGGACAGGTCTTTTCTACATCAAAACATGGGATTCATTTCCGGTGTAGTACTATGGGGTGGCATTTGCATTGGGAATTGGAAGCGAAAAATTGAGCTGTCTATTGATTCCCTATCTATGTCCTTTACTGTTTTCATGGGATATATTTTCGTCCGCAGTCTTTTTACACCGCAATATATGCACAGTGTATACATTGGTTCTGGATGGATTCTTTTTGTGTTAATGCGCCACAGAAGAAATTCGATAGAAACATTTAATAGTATTTTAGCTGTTGCCGGAATTCTGCAAGCCTTGTATGGGTTACTACAATACACAGGATATATAGAAACTCAATCTTATTTTTCTGTCATCGGTTCTTTTGACAACCCGGCAGGGTTTGCAGCGAGCATCGTTCTCTGTTATCCTTTTCTTTTGTGCCATTCTTCTAACGGAAAAAGAAAAACGCTCAAGTTCATGGCGTGTATTCTCCTTATTATATCCGTTATCTTATCCGGTTCGAGAGCAGGTATACTTACTTTATGTGTAGTAACACTTCTTTTTTGCGTTCTTCGCTATCGGAAGTTAATTCATAAAAGGCGTATCCTTTTTATCAGCGGAGGTGCTCTGTTGCTAATAGGTTTATTCATTGGACTGATTTATCTGAAATCAGCTTCCGCTTCCGGTCGTGTTCTGATTTGGAAAGTTTCTGCCGGATTATGTAAGGAACATATAATTCGAGGAAATGGTTCAGGTTCTTTTAAGGCAATTTATATGCCGGAACAGGCTGGATACTTATCTTCCTCTCGTGCTGATGGAAGTGATAGAATGCTGGCAGGGAATACGAATCATCCATTTAACGAGTATTTGTTGTTGCTGATTGAACAAGGATTTATAGGAATCGCTTTATTCTTATTGTTGTTGGTTGCTGTTTTTCGAAGTAATGTGCCATTTGACACTCCAGCCTTACTAGCAATTGTTTCTATTGCTATATTTTCCTGCTTTTCTTATCCATTCAAATATGCTTTTGTTTGGTTTATGACTATCTACTGCCTCGCTTCACTTAATCAACCGGAGGTTGCTCTCCGAACAATACATTTCAACAAGCCATTTTTATTGATTATTCTTTTTATACTCTGTTTTTTTTCGATTAAGAATATCATTTTCGAGCGTACATGGAAACGAATTTCGTTGGTTGCAGAAAAGAACAATGGTTTGTTAGATAACGAATTATCTGTATTTACCAAGCTATACGATGAGTGGAATGGCAATCCCTATTTCTTGTACAATTATGCATCAGAACTGAAAA
>OGXV01000583.1_pt1 | contig 23280 bp, 11 predicted proteins | sample 1576391 | NCBI WGS metagenome assembly OGXV01 (sample SAMEA3541586, study PRJEB24748) | human gut metagenome | biome: human gut; feature: human-associated habitat; material: faeces | place: China | collected 2012 | reverse complement strand
GTTCATTACGAAGTGCACTGGTCTGATAGCAAATTTTTCCCGGTATGTATCGTCTGCCTTTTACCAGGCTGGCTATTTGTCTTGTTTCCTCCCATTGTACGCGGTAATTTTTATCAATATAGATAAGGCCGAAGTCGATACTTTTTAGAGCTAGTTTTTGCTTCTTCAATGCTTTTTCCAGTTCTTCCTTGGCGGCAACTAATTCTCTTTCATAATTCTTGAGTTGTGTGATATCCCACCGGGTTGCCAACAGCCATTTCTTTTCTCCTTCCCATGAAATAATAGATTTAACAGCAATAGTATCATGGGTGATTCCATCGGGAGTGGTGTATTTTTCTTCCTTGCGATATACTTTACCTTCTTGTATGAGTTCTTTGTCGATATGCCGGTATTTTTCACCTCTTTCTTCTCCGTAAATCTCATAATCAGTATGTCCGATGGCTTCTTCACTGCTAATGCCGGATTGAGCGGCTGATTCTTTATTCCAGTAATAGTATCGGAAATCGTTTGTTATATCTTTTACAAAGATAGGAAAAGGAAGGTTATCGAGAATATCAAAGGAGAAACGGTAGGAATGATTGGTCTTTTTAATCGTTTTTTGCAATTTACGGATTCTATATAGTAAGATGCTGATGACAAGGAGCAGAATAATTACCAGTAAATAATTATAACCCCAATGAGCTTCGTTAATCCAATAATTTAACAAAATATTGTTTGCCATAAAATGTTTGATATAAATGAGGTGTAAAGATATGAATTGTTCTTTAACTTTCAAAAAATAATACATAAATATATTGCCTTTCAATATTATATTGTGAGGCTGTAATTATATGTGATGAAGAAATGGTGGATATATGGTATCCTTTAGTTCTTGTATAGTATCATATTCTGCTTGATTTCGAGTCTTTTTTCAGAGAGAAAATGTATTAAAATATTAAATGATGTCTCATGAACTAAAATCATTTCTAATTTGTTTTAATAACGCTGGAGTATTTTCTATTTTTGTTCACCTAAATTAGTTTTGATAGAGTCAAAATAAAACAATCATTTAATTACGTATGATAATAACCATTATTATTCTCGTTCTTTCGGCTGTCTTTTTCGTGAACGGCAAGGTTCGTTCGGATATTGTGGCACTGTGTGCACTAATAGCCTTACTTATTTTTCAGATATTAACTCCTGATGAAGCACTTTCCGGTTTTTCCAATTCGGTAGTCATTATGATGATCGGATTGTTTGTAGTGGGAGGGGCTATTTTTCAAACGGGATTGGCAAAGATGATTAGTTCCCGTATTCTTAAACTTGCGGGAACCAGTGAGATCCGGTTGTTTCTATTGGTGATGTTGGTGACTTCGGCCATTGGTGCGTTTGTCAGTAACACAGGTACGGTGGCATTGATGCTTCCTATTGTTGTCAGTCTGGCAATGAGTGCCGGTATGAATCCGAGCAGGCTGTTGATGCCGTTGGCTTTTGCAAGTAGTATGGGAGGTATGATGACTTTAATCGGTACTCCGCCGAACCTTGTGATACAAAATACGTTGACTTCTGCCGGACTTGAACCGCTTTCCTTCTTCTCTTTCCTGCCTGTCGGCATTGTTTGTGTGATTGTCGGTACGCTGGTATTGATGCCACTTAGCAAATGGTTTCTTTCTAAAAAAGGCCAGAAAGATGATAATAAACGTTCGGGTAAGTCACTGAAACAGTTGGTAAATGAATATGGGCTTTCCAGCAATCTGTTTCGTTTGCAGGTAATAAAAGATTCCCGGCTTTTGGGCAAGACGATTGTTGACTTGGACATTCGTCGCAAATATGGTTTGAATATCATGGAAGTGCGTCGTGGTGATGCATCGCAACATCGTTTTCTGAAAACGATTACCCAGAAGTTTGCTGCACCGGACACGATGTTGCAAGCCGAGGATATTTTGTATGTGACAGGAGAGTTTGATAAGGTACAACTTTTTGCAGAAGATTTCCTGCTAGAGATTTTAGGTGACCATGCAACGGAAGAAACTCAAAACACAACTAACTCTTTGGATTTTTATGACATCGGTATTGCTGAAATAGTGTTGATGCCAGCTTCTAATTTGATAAACCAAACAATTAAGGAAGCCGGTTTTCGTGATAAGTTTAATGTGAACGTATTAGGAATCCGTCGTAAAAAGGAATACTTGTTGCAGGATTTGGGAAATGAGCGGATTCATAGTGGTGATGTGCTTCTGGTTCAGGGAACGTGGAATAATATAGCTCGTCTTAGCAAGGAAGATTCTGATTGGGTTGTTTTGGGACAACCTTTGGCGGAAGCGGCTAAAGTTACATTAGATTATAAAGCTCCGGTAGCGGCTGCTATTATGGTATTGATGGTAGTAATGATGGTGTTCGATTTTATTCCGGTTGCTCCGGTTACGGCTGTTATGATAGCGGGTATATTGATGGTATTAACCGGATGTTTCCGTAATGTAGAAGCAGCTTATAAAACGATCAACTGGGAGAGTATTGTATTGATTGCAGCTATGCTTCCTATGTCTCTGGCATTGGAGAAAACGGGAGCTTCGGAATACATTTCCAATACGCTGGTTAACGGATTGGGATCATACGGACCTGTTGCGTTGATGGCAGGTATTTACTTTACGACTTCGTTGATGACGATGTTTATCAGCAATACAGCTACGGCTGTCTTACTCGCACCGATTGCTCTGCAAAGTGCCATACAGATCGGAGTAAGTCCGGTTCCCTTCTTGTTTGCTGTGACGGTAGGTGCAAGTATGTGTTTCGCTTCTCCATTCTCTACACCGCCTAACGCCTTGGTGATGCCTGCCGGTCAATATACTTTTATGGATTATGTAAAAGTAGGATTACCATTGCAGATTATTATGGGGATTGTGATGATTTTTGTTTTGCCTCTGATTTTCCCCTTTTAATTTTTAGTTTTTATCCTTTCAATAGGGAAATGAAAGAACTCGGGATTTTGTAGTGCTCTGTAGTACTGAATCTTTGTCGTTTAATTGAGAGTTGCATAGAATATGCAACTCTTTGTTTTTTGCTGCATACTGCAATGTTTATACTTCTAAGTTTTTTATATTCAATGATGTAGCCACCTATCTTTCAATAGAAATAATTAGATTTCCATCTTTTAAAAGATGTTAACTATGTGTCGAAAAATACAACTTTAACTGTCTTTTATCTATAAATACAACTATCTTTGTGTGTTCATTACTGATTGTTGATTAGTGGTGATTTATATTTTGTGCAAATAAAGCAAACTTAAGCATTCAAAGATTATGAAACAGAACATTGCAAAAGTCTTCACTTTTTCGTTGTTGGCGTTCTCCATCAGCTTTACTAGTTGCGTTGATAATGAGAAAACTCTGTTTAATGCAGATCAACTGAAGCAAACTTACGAAGAAACCTTTCCTGTAAAAAACATCGATCCTAATGGAGATTGGACCATGTCGCATAAAGTGACGGCACATGTGTCGGTTAATGGAGATTTGGGCACAGATTATAAGATACAGATATTCGATGCTGACCCATTAAGCTCGGAAAGTACAGCAAAAATCTTAGCGGAAGGAACTGCCAATCAAAGTACAACTTTGAATGTCGTGATGGACTGTGCAACAGCTCTCAATAAAGTGTTTGTTGCACGTATAGACAATCATGGACATTATATGGTGCAGCCCGTAGCTATTGAAAATGGAGAAGTAACCGCACAACTTGGACATGAAAAGGATGTGCCTACACGCTCTATGTCACGAGCTGTAACGACGACAGGTATACCGGCTATGGCAGCTCCTTATACGGCTGATGATATTAGTAGTAAAAAAGCAATAGCTACTGATGTCCAAGCTGATTGGGATTTGGGTGCAGGTTTCGGATGGTTTGAATATGCTAAATTACCTGTATTCAAAGAAAAAGAACGTTGGTTTAAAATTCAGAGTGGTACTTTTAATAAAGGATTTACTACTACTGGAACCAGTGGTGGAGCCCAGGCTGTGAAAGTAATCGTTCCTCAAGGAAGTACATGGATTATTGAAAGTAGTTATCAATTTAGCGATATTACAGAAATTATAGTTGAGAATGGTGGGAAAGTAGAGATAGCTAAAAATGCGAGCTTGGTGTTGACAAATAAGTCTTATTTAACAGTAATGCCGGGCGGAAGTATCACGGGTAAGGGAACTATCCAAATAACAAATGGTTCTAGTGGATTTAAAAACTATAATGCGGGCACTATTAATTGCTCTGTATTAGATTTCAACGGTGGTGTGGGAGTCTTTTATAATTATGGATTACTTCAGTTGGAACGCTATGAAGCTTCAACAAATGGAATGGAACTGGTGAATCATGGTACTATGGAGGCTGAAAGTATCAATGGTAACAATAATACCAATATTAAAAATGGTTGTTATTTGAAAACCGGTAAATTCCAATTTGGCACACTTGTTATGGGGAATACTTCCGAAGCTATTTGCGAGGAGCTTGGTTATAATGGTAATGACAACGACATTGTAATGGAGGCGCAATCCATGTTGACTTGTACAGGTAAGGCTAGCTTATATAGAACTGTTACCGGTCCAACTGTGGGTACTGCTTTATTGAGAATTAATGAGATTGCTAATCTTAGTGGTTTGGCTCAATCTAATTCTAAAGTAACAAATAATATCATTTGTGAAATAACAGATCAGACATATAAAGGTGAAGCGCACTATGACTGGTCTCCTTTTGCATGGCTAGTAAATAAAGGATTGCAGCAAGGCGCTACCTATTGCAATCCGGGTAAGGCTGATTTTATACTTCCTGCTGACGGTGAATGTATCAAAGAAGGATACAATTCTGATGAAAATCCGGATGATGTAGAGATTCGAAATGCAGTTTATTCTTATGCCTTTGAAGACAATTATCCGCAAGCGGGAGACTATGATTTCAATGATATTGTGTTGAATGTCAATTTGCCTGCTGCTGGTAATGATGTGAAAGAATTGAAATATACAGTCAACCTGCGTGCAGTTGGTGCTGTGAAGCAATTAGGTGCTGGATTAAGAATACGAGGAATCGATAAAAGTAATGTGGAAGAGGTAAGTTTTGGTGCAGGTGCTACCCAACGTACCAACTCATTAAATTCTGGTATATTTGAAAATGCATCTTATGAAACGAACGGTAATGAGCTTGTGATTCCTTTATTTGGAGATGCACATTATGTATATGGATATACTGGATCACAACGTCCTATGTTGAATACGGGGAATGCTAGTACTCCTCTTACAGACATATATACTCTTGAAGTGAACATAAAACTCAAGAATGCAATATCCATCCCTAGTGTGACAGATGGCTTAGACTTCTTTATTGCATATCAGGGGGGAGCTCAAAAGAGAACAGAAATTCATCTGAATCAATTTAATTCGGCTACAGCGAATGGCCAATTGGCTGATAAGGAAGTGCTTGAGGTAATTAAAGCCGTTAATAATACATGGGCTCTTTGTGTACCTGAAAAGTTTGCTTATCCTACAGAGACAACAGTGATAACGAATGCATATTCTAAATTCGCCGATTGGGCGCACGATCAGAGTACAAATACTGACTGGTATAATACTGTAAGCAGTAATAAGGTAATGAAGTATTAAGTCATTGATTTTATAAAAGATCAGTTGCTATAATAAATTCTACTGAATATAGAAAGACGATTAATACGAAGGATTTTCCCGATATTAATCGTCTTTTTTTACATCATATACATCATATAAACTGTACATAGAACGGACATGAAATATTACCCTCCTAAGAAAAAGCCACTAAACTATTTTGAACGTCAACAGAAAAAGTTGCATCCAAAGAAGTACCATTATTACTTTTTCGATTATATGTATTATTGTGGCGAGAAATGGAGTGAGAAAGGAAAAGGATCAAGAACGAGCGGAATGATTGTACTCTTTTCATATTGGAGCTTTTGCATTATCCTGCCATTGTGTATGTACCTTTCTTCGGTTTCAATAGTATCACGTACAGATGGTTGGCATATCATTGGCCTGTTCTTTCTTTGTATTATCCCACCGGTCGTATTTTGCATGTTACGTTATCGAACCCAACGCCGTTCTGCCCTTATGATTCATTATCGCCGTAGTGAATGGTGTAAAGGAATTCCGGTGTGGCTGGCATGTTCAATGTGGTTTCCGCTTTGTATATTGGAACTCTGGGTATTGATCGGGATGGGCTGGCTTTCAACATAAAGTTACTAAAAAACTGATTATCCTGATATTTGTATATGTAATTGAGAAATTCACTATCTCGTATGTTTTATAATTTTCCTCTGTTAGCAAGAAAACACCTTTGAATTACTGGAAAATTATGCTTGTTTTTTACAAAAACGCTGCATATTTGCATAAAAAGCACCGTTATATTTGTGAAAAACATAAGGATAAAGTAAGCAAAAGCTGCGGATAGTGTAACCAAAAGCTATGGATAAAGTAAGTAAACCATTAGGATAGTGTCGCTATGCTATAAAAAATGTTGGTATTTTCTACTTTCCTTCCTTTGATTTCTCTATTTTTATCTTTGGTAATAGCAAATAGAAAAGAACAAAAAGAGGTCTCATGAATGTAAATGATGATGATTTGGTTGTATAAAGCTAAATAATATATCATAATGTTGATATGTTACGCTTGATCCTGGACTAATGACTTGGGAAAATACTTCTGTAGTGACAGAAAAATATTCTTTCCAGATAAAGGGTGGAAAGAAACGATTCCTGATAGAGTAAGATTTACAAAGTGTCAGTAGTGACTTTTTGTAAAAAAGGAAAGGAGTTCTCCAATTATTTAATAGGAAATAATAGTGAAATAGTCGTCGGTTACTAATATTTTGTATATTTGTAAAGGTGAGGGATTAACTATGCAGAGTGATTTCGCCATGCGATGGAGGCTTATTTTTAAATGTCTAATATTATGAAAAGACTTTTGTTATTAGTATTAATTAGTTATCCGGTATTGCTATTCGCTAATTTAATGACTAGTAATCAGTATTATTTTCGTTCATGGAACATCAACGATGGTTTATCGCAAAATAGTATATATGCTATTCTGCAAGATCATCTTGGCTTTATGTGGTTTGGTACCAAGGACGGATTAAATCGCTTTGATGGTACTTCTTTTCAAGTATATTGCAAGGCTAACGGTATGCTGGGGAATAATTGTGTTACTGCACTCTATGAAGATAAGGAGGGATCTATTTGGATAGGTACCGATACCGGAGTTTATATCTATTCTATTTCCAGGGAAAACTCATATTTTTTTGATGTAAAAACCGCTGATGGTTTAGGTATCAATCGTTCTGTATATATGATTGGTGAGAATAAAGGGTGTATTTATATATCTTCTGCCGATGGATTTTTTTGCTTTCATCCACAACAACAAAAAATGGTACAGTTGAAAATACCATGGGCCGGTATGAAAAACTTTTTGTTCGACCAAGGGACTTGTTGGGGAGCTTTTTATGCCGACAATCTATATTTTACTCTTGATGATTTCAACACGGTATATCCTTTTGCTGCTCAAGATGGTACCCAGCCCTTTAAGAATGAAGTAGTCAATAAAATAATTAAAGGGGAAGAAAATCTGTTATATGTCGGTTTGACTAAAGGATTGAAAGAGATCAACCTGGCAACCCGGCAAGTCCGCACTTTACTATCTGTAGATGATAAAGGAGATGATATTTATGTACGGGAAATAGCACTTTACTCTGAAAACGAGTTATGGATTGGTACAGAATCCGGTATTTATACTTATAATATCAAGAATGGTGCTATAACCCATATCCAAAGTTTGGTGGGAACTTCCTATGCATTATCGGATAATGTTGTCTATTCTTTATATAAAGATAAAGAAGGAGGAATGTGGATTGGGTCTTATTTTGGAGGAATAAACTATTATCCTAAACAATATACGTTCTTTGAGAAAATATATCCTCATAAAGGGATGGAAGAATTAGGTGAACGTGTTCGTGAAATCGTGGAAGATGAAAAAGGAAATTTATGGATCGGTACGGAGGATAAGGGCTTGTTTCATTATAATCCCGTGACGAAGGAATTGAAACCATTCCATCATCAGTCTATTTACCATAATGTCCATGGATTATGTATGGAGAATGGCTTTTTATGGGTAGGTACGTTTTCAGGAGGACTTAATCGAATCAATTTGCAGACAAATACAGTGAAAACTTACCGGAAAAAAGATTCCTGCGGATTGAGTTCCAATGATATTTTTGTGATTCGACGTACGGCGTCCGGCAAAATATATTTGGGAACTGCTGACGGACTATTTGAATATCATAATGAGAATGACCGCTTTTCGCGAGTTGAATCAGTTCCACCGACTTTGATCTATGATTTGCATGAAGATTTAAAAGGACACCTTTGGCTGGCAACTTTTAATGGTGTGTATAAGTTGGAAACAGAGAAACGAAAGTGTATTCATTTCTATCATAAGGAAAATGACTCATTGAGTTTACCTTATGATAAAGTTTTGAGTATATTCGAGGATAGCTGTCACCAGTTATGGTTTACTACCGAAGGTGGGGGATTCTGCCGGTTAGTTTCAGATTCCGGGACTTTCGAACACTATGATTCGAATTCTATCGGATTACCAAGTGATGTTGTTCATCAGATTGTAGAAGATAAGCGGGGCATTTTCTGGCTGACTACTAATAAAGGGTTGGTTCGTTTTCAGCCGGAAACAAAAGTCATTAAAAACTTTACTATTGCCGATGGACTATTGAGCAATCAATTTAATTATCGTTCAAGTCATCAAACGGTGGATGGAAGAATCTATTTTGGTTGTATTGCAGGGCTTATATCTTTTGATCCATCTACTTTTATTGATAATGATTATGTATCTCCTCTGGTGATTACGGATTTTATGATATTCAATAAAGAAGTAGTGCCGAATACCAAAGATTCACCTTTGAAACAGAGTATAACGGTGTCAGATTCTATAGAACTGACCGCATCTCAAAATTCCTTCTCATTTCGCTTTGCAACACTGGGATATTCTACTTTGGATCAGAATAAACTATTATATAAGTTGGAAGGATTTGATAAAGAGTGGTATGAAGCAAGAGGATCATTAATCAGTTATTCTAATTTGCCTTATGGCTCATATACCCTTTATGCGAAAGGAGTGAATAGTGATGGAATCTGGAATGATGCACCTTTAAAATTACATATTTATATTCGTCCGCCATTTTATTTGACGGGATGGGCTTATGCTGTTTATGTTCTTTTATCATTGTGCATTTTTTATTTTATTATACGATATTCCAAACGTCGTATGGCTCGCAAGCACATGAGGCAGATGGAGAAGTTTGAGCAAAGGAAAGAACGTGAGCTTTATTCTGCCAAGATAAACTTTTTTACGAATGTAGCACATGAAATACGAACTCCGCTGACGTTAATCAAAGGTCCTTTGGAGTGTATTTTGAAAGATAAGCCTCTGGCGGATGACGTACGGGAGGATCTGGTTATTATGAGGCAAAATTCGGATCGCTTATTGAATCTTATCAATCAATTACTCGACTTCCGCAAAACGGCCAATAATAGTTTCACACTAATTTTGTCAGAGTGTAATATTCAGGAAATAGTATCTGGAGTCTATATTCGTTTTACATCTCTGGCGCGACAGAAAAATATAAAGTTTTCTATTGATCTGCCGGAGGAAGATATTTCTGCAGCCGTCGATCGCGAAGCATTGATTAAAATTATAAGTAATTTGTTGAGTAATGCAGTAAAATATGCAGCTACCTATATAACTATAACAGTAAAATATAATGAGGTAACAGGCAGCTTTATAATAAAAGTATGTAATGACGGGTCTGTTATTCCTGTTTATATGAGGGAGGAAATCTTTCAACCTTTTGTTCAGGTTCAGAATAACGAAGAATATGCTTCCGGTACAGGCCTTGGCCTTGCCTTGGCACGTTCTTTGGCAGAGTTGCATCATGGAACCGTGTATCTTGAGGATATGCAAGGAGTCAATTGTTTTGTACTGGAAATTCCGGTCACTCATGTCGAGGAGGCGCAGGAACTGCAAGAAAATGTATCAGAAGAGGAAGATAAGATATCAGGCATTGAAAATCCGATGGCGGAAGAGCAGGAAAAAGGAACTCATCTCCCTGTTATTCTGGTGGTAGAAGACAATCAGGATATGTTGACATTCATAGCCAAACAATTATCTTCGGCTTATAGTGTTCTGAAAGCAAAAGATGGAGTGGAGGCTCTTGAAATATTGGAAGATGCAAATATTGATTTATTAATCAGTGATGTTATGATGCCTCGGATGGACGGGATGGAATTATGTCATCGATTGAAGACAGACCTTACATATAGTCATATCCCTATAGTGCTGTTGACGGCTAAAACAAATCTTGAATCAAAGATTGAGGGATTGAAACTGGCGGCAGATGCATATATTGAGAAGCCCTTCTCGGTAGAATATTTGATAGCTACCATTGAAAGTTTACTTTGTAACCGAGAGAAGCTAAGGCAGGCATTCTGTCATTCTCCTTTTGTATTTACTGCAACGATGGCACAGACGAACGCCGACAAGATTTTTCTGGAAGAACTAAATAAGATTGTTTATGATAATTTGCAAGATCCGGATTTTAATCTGGATAGTATGGCACAGTTGCTGAATATGAGCCGTTCGAGTTTGAACCGGAAAATCAGAGGAATACTTGATATGACTCCCAATGATTATATCCGGGTAGAGCGCCTAAAGAAGGCGGCTGTACTTCTCAAAGATAAATCTTATAAGATAAATGAAGTCTGCTATGCTGTTGGTTTTAGTACTCCTTCTTATTTTGCAAAGTGCTTCCAAAAACAATTTGGAGTACTTCCAAAGGATTTTGTAGAGATGTAACCAACCTTTCACTGCAATTATCTTTTCTACATAGGCAATTATCGAATCAAAATCTTCATTTGATTCGATTGTTATATGAATAGCTTCAATAATTCTACTGAATTTAGAGGGTAGTGGCTACTTTTGGATACGTGAACAAAGTATCAAATCTATTATTAACTTTAAACGAAGCAATTTATGAAGAACTTCATCCGGCCTATTTTTTTATTCTTATTTATATTGATTTTTAATGTTGCGGCATTTGCGCAATGGTCGCCGGCTGGCGATAAAATAAAAACTCAATGGGGAGAGCAGATAGACCCGAATAATGTATTACCGGAATATCCGCGTCCCATCATGGAGCGTACCCAATGGATGAACCTGAACGGTTGTTGGGATTATGCTATTGTTCCTAAAGGAATGGAAGCTCCTACTGTATACGATGGTAAGATATTAGTCCCTTTTGCCGTTGAATCCTCGCTGTCCGGAGTAGGGAAAAGAGTGGGAGGTGAAAAGGAAGTATGGTATAACCGTGTATTTAATGTACCCGAGAAATGGAATGGTATGAATGTTCTTCTTCATTTTGGAGCTGTAGATTGGAAAACCGATGTGTGGGTAAATGACATGAAAGTAGGAGAACATACAGGTGGATACACTCCTTTCTCATTTAATATATCTTCCGCCTTGAAAAAGGGAGGAAATAAACTGACTGTTCGTGTCTGGGATCCGACAGATAAAGGAGTACAACCACGTGGAAAGCAAGTAGAACGTCCGGAAGGTGTTTGGTACACTCCAGTTACAGGTATTTGGCAGACTGTTTGGTTGGAGCCTGTGCCTGTATGTCACATCACAAACGTGCGTACTACGCCTGATATTGATCTACGCCGGATCAATGTGACCGTTACTACTAGTGAGAACTTTACCGACCGGGTAAGAGTGAAAGTTTTTGATGGTGAACAACTGGTTACCGAAGGGCTGGCCGTAAACAAACAGGCAATAGAACTGACAATGCCCGAAAATGCTAAACTATGGTCACCTCAATCTCCTTTTCTTTATAAAACAGAGGTGACTTTGGAGAACAATGGCAAGATAGTGGATAAAGTGAATGGCTACGTTGCCATGCGGAAATATTCAACCCGACGGGATAAGGATGGCATAGTACGGTTGCAGCTGAACAATCAGGATTTATTTCAATTTGGTCCTTTGGATCAGGGGTGGTGGCCTGACGGACTCTATACAGCTCCCAGTGATGCGGCTTTGCGTTATGATGTTCAAAAGACAAAAGACTTTGGCTTTAACATGATTCGTAAACACATCAAAGTGGAACCGGCCCGATGGTATACACATTGCGACCAGTTAGGGATTGTTGTATGGCAGGATATGCCAAGTGGTGATCGTAATTATGAATGGCAGAACCGGACTTATTTTGATGGTATTGATTTTAAACGTTCTCCAGAATCGGAAGCGGTTTATCGTAAGGAATGGAAAGAAGTCATTGATTACTTATATTCTTATCCTTGTATTGGTGTCTGGGTTCCGTTTAATGAGGCTTGGGGACAGTTTAAAACACCGGAGATTGCAGCTTGGACCAAACAATATGATCCGTCTCGTTTAGTAAATCCGGCAAGTGGCGGCAACCATTATACATGTGGGGACATGCTTGACTTACATAATTATCCGGCTCCTGAAATGTATCTTTATGATGCCCAAAGAGCAAATGTTTTAGGAGAGTTCGGTGGAATTGGTATGATCTGTAAAGAACATCTGTGGGAACCGGATAAGAATTGGGGATACGTCCAATTCAATTCTTCTCAAGAGGCTACTGACGAATATCAGAAATATGCGGATATGCTGTATAAACTTATTCCGAGAGGTTTTTCCGCTGCTGTTTACACACAAACCTCTGATGTTGAGATTGAAATAAATGGCTTACTGACTTATGACCGTAAGGTTGTAAAGCTTGATGAAGAACGCTTACGGAAAATTAATGAGAAGATATGTAATGCATTACGTTAGTGATAGAATAGAATAACTCTTATAAATTTAATACGATATGAAAAAATTAAGATTTTTAATGGCTTGTGCCTTGCTGGCTTTTCTTTGGTCTGAAGGAAGTTATGCAAATACTACTCTGGAAAACACGGGTAGTTCCCAGCAACAGCAATATTGGAAGATTAAAGGAAAAGTCTCTGATGAGAAAGGAGAGGCACTGATAGGGGCAACTGTGAAAATTAAGAATGCGACACATGGTACGGTAACCGATGTTAATGGTAATTTTGAGATCGTGCTGCCTCCCGGTGGTGTTCTCATTATAAGTTATATCGGCTATAGAGAACAAGAACTGAAAATCAATTCACAGCGTACCTATGATATTGTATTGAAAGAGGAAACTGCCGGACTTGATGAAGTGGTAGTGACTGCTTTAGGTATTAAACGTGACAGGAAAGCTTTGGGATATGCCGTCAGTGACGTGAAAGGAAAAGAACTCGAAAAAGCGAAAGAGACCAATGTTATAAACGCATTGGCCGGTAAGATTCCGGGATTGGTCATTTCTCAAACGGCTGGTGGTCCTGCCGGAAGTACGAGAGTAATTATTAGAGGTAATACTTCTTTAACTGGTAGCAACCAACCTCTTTATGTAGTAGATGGCGTACCGTTGGATAATTCTAATTTCGGTTCGGCCGGTGCTTATGGAGGATATGATTTGGGAGATGGAATCTCGTCCATCAATCCCGATGATATTGAATCCATGTCTGTGTTGAAAGGTCCTGCTGCTTCTGCTTTGTACGGTAGTCGTGCTGCACATGGAGTTATTCTTATAACGACCAAGAAGGCACAAAAGAATCAGAATCGCAGGGCGATAGGAGTGGAGGTAAACTCAACCATTACTTTTGAAAAGCAACTTACAGAATATGATGATGTTCAGACAGAATTTGGCCAGGGATGGGATGGAAGAATTAATCTGAATGATGATGATGCAAAATCGGCTTGTGCCAGTTGGGGACCCAGATACGATGAAGGAATTGCTTTTAAGTATTTCGACGGAGTGACTCGTCCTTTTATATACAGGAAAGACAATATAAAGGGATTCTTTAACACAGGTGTTACAGCCACAAATTCTTTGATTCTAAGTTCTGCCAAAGAGAACAATAGCATAAGATTGTCGTATACGAATCTGACTAATAAGGATATTATGCCTAATGCCAAGATAAGCAGGAATACGATTGATTTAAGAACATTCTTTAAGCTTGCAGAGAAACTGGAAGTTGATTTCAAAGTCAATTACGTAAATGAATATGTAAAGAACCGTCCGGCATTAGCAGACTCAAGAACGAATGTAGCTAACAATCTGATGAACCTGGCAGGAAACTTTGATCAGGTATGGTTGAAGGATAATTATATGCATTCGGATGGAACCTACTACGACTGGAACCGAGGAGATGTCTGGAATATCAACCCCTATTGGGTGCAATATGCAATGAAAAATACGACACAGAAAGACCAGTATTTTGCAGTCGCTTCATTTAAATATAGTGTAAATAAGAATCTGTATTTCAAATTGACCGGTGGTGGTGAGAACGTGAACTTCTCATTTATGGATTATATTCCATATTCTACCCCTAGTACTTTATTGGGACAATTACAAAAAAGTACTTTTGAAAATAAGTCTTATAATGTGGAGTTTATAGCTAATTATCAAAATAGCTTCAAACGCTTCAATTATGGAATTACATTAGGAGGGAATGTGTATCACGTAGATAATAAGTCGCATACCATAACAGCTAAAAATATGTCAATGCATGAGACGGTGGCTCTGCAAAGTTTCCTGCAAAAAGAGATTACTGAAGGTAGCTGGCGTAAAGAGATTAATTCGTTATTTGGAATGGTAAACCTTTCCTGGAAAGATTTATTGTATGCAGATGTGACGTTAAGACGGGATCAGTCGTCCACACTGCCGGTAAACAATAACGTTTATTTTTATCCTTCAGTTGGTGGAAGCTTCTTGTTTTCAGAATTGATTAAGCCGAATCCGATTCTTTCATTTGGTAAATTAAGAGCTTCCTGGGCACAAGTCGGTAGTGATGCAGACCCTTTCATGTTGGATTTGAACTACATTATGACGGATAAAACCTTTGGTAATTATTCTACGGGATATATTAGTACGGGTACTATTCCTAATAAAGATTTGAAACCATCCAAAACCAATTCTTTTGAGATTGGAGTGGATTTGAAGTTTCTGAATAACCGGATCGGACTGGATTTTACTTACTATAAACAAAACAGTAATAACCAGATAATGAATGTTGCCACATCAGTAACATCAGGTTATGGTACCAAACTGATAAATGCAGGGGAAATAGAAAATTCGGGAGTAGAGATTGCATTGAATACGACACCGGTTCAAACGAAAGATTTTTCTTGGGATTTTAATTTTAACTTTTCGAAGAATAGTAACAAAGTGAAGTCCTTATCAACAGGAATCGAGAGTCTGGAATTGGCAGCTGCCCGTTGGCTGGGAGTAAAAGTACTGGCTGTTCCGGGAGAAGAATACGGAGTAATTATGGGACAGGACTTCTTGAGAAATGAACAGGGAGACGTGATTATCAATGCTGATTCCGGTTTGCCTGAAATAACCAGTGATATGAAAAAGTTAGGGAAAGCAACCTGGGACTGGACAGGGGGACTAACGACTACTTTCAGATATAAGCAATTTACTTTATCGGCAATTTTTGATATTAAAGTAGGAGCAGATATTTATTCTATGACAGCGCGTGGCTTGGCCAAATCAGGTAAAGCAGCATATACTGTAAGGGGACGTGACGAATGGCATAAATCGGAAGAACAGCGTTTGGAAGCTGGAGTTGCTGAAGGAAACTGGCAATCTACCGGTGGGTATGTTGCAGAAGGAGTTGTTAAGCAAGTGGATGCCGCAGGCAATGTATCTTGGGTGAAAAATACCAAAGCGATTGCTCCATACGATTATTGGGGATATATCTGTGATAAGACAGCTTCGCCTTTTATCTATGATAATAGTTACGTCAAGATGCGTGAGTTAACGTTCGGATACACCTTTCCCAAAAAAATGATAGAGCGTTATGTTGAGTCGTTAAGTGTTTCATTTGTTGCGCGAAATCCTTTTATTATCTATAAGAATGTACCGAATATTGATCCGGACTCAAATTATAATACTTCTGCTATAGGTTTGGAATATGGTTCGTTACCTTCCAGAAGAAGTTTTGGATTGAATGTGAATATTAAATTTTAAATTGTCCGACTATGAAAAGAATATTGAATATAAAGTGGATGCACTCTTTGCTGTTAAGTGTCCTTTTGATGGGATTTAGTAGTTGCATAGACTATGAGGATTTTAATAAAAATCCAGTAGTGGCTACGACTATCGATCCGAACTCACAGTTATCCTACATACAATTATGTATGGGTGGTGATTGGCTGATGGAACAACCGTTTGCCTATTATTATTCAGGTTTTGTTCAACAACTGCAAGGTGACTGGTCGGCAACGCATTTTGGTGGCGAATACCTGATTGATGATGCACAGTTTCAACAACCATGGGAGCGTATTTATACTTGTCATCTGAAAAATCTGGCGGATATTCTTTGGAGAACGGAGGCAGATGTTGAACAGAAAAATATAAATGCGGTGGCCAGGATTCTGAAATGCTACTTTTTTCTTATCCTGACTGATATGTATGGTGATATTCCATATTTTGAGGCAGAGCAGGGGTATATAACAGGAAATGTTACCCCAAAGTTTGATGAGCAGGAACTGATTTATAAAGACATGCATAAAGAACTTCTGGAAGCGGAGGAGCAACTGGATGAAAAAGCTGATAAACTGACCGGTGATATAATTTATAGTGGTGATCTAAAGAAGTGGAGAAAATTTGCCAATACTTTAAACTTTCGTATTGCCATGAGATTGGTTAAAGTAGCTCCGGAGCTTGCAGAAGAATGGGTGACTGCTATTTGTAATATTGAATCGGGTCTTTTGGGAGTTGGAGATGATGCATTAATTCATTATATGGATTTATTGGATTGGGACGAAACGGAGTTCAGGCGTAATGGCTTGGCGCAGTTGTGGCGTAGCCGGGAGAATGCTCCTATGTGTTATTTCTGTACTACGATGTGGGATAAGTTAAAAACGACCAATGATCCCCGTCTGTTGATTTTAGGAAGATGTTATGCCGAAGATTCAACAGATCCATTTTTAAGAACAGATTTGACGGACTTTATTATAGAGAAGGCTCCGAAGCAACTGGAATCAATAGAAGCAATAAAACCGGGATTCTACTGGTGGGATAATTGGCCTGCTGGATTTATGGATGGAGATACGTATTACGGAAAGGAATGTCGTCCACAACTGAACAAGGGATTTATAAAGGGAGATTCTCCGGCCATCTTTATGAGTTATGCAGAAACTGAACTTTTATTGGCAGAAGCAAAACTACGCTGGCCGGCCATCAATGACAGTAAAACAGTAGAGACTCATTATTCAAATGGAGTAAAGGCGGCCATGGGATTACTGAAAAACTTTGATCTGGGAGAAGAAGTCTCCAATACGGAAATGGCCAGTTATCTGTCCCGGAATCCGCTACCATCAGATAAAGATGGACAATTACAGTTTATCAATGAGCAATTATGGATTTTACATTTGATTAATCCGTCAGAAGCTTATTCTAACTGGAGACGTTCGGGATATCCTGTATTGAAACCTTCAACAGAATATGGCGCAGCAGTCAAAGACTCCCGTACTATTCCCAGAAGATTGAAGTACCCGTTATTTGAGCAGACTTATAATCCGACCGGATATTATGAAGCAGTCGGAAGAATGGGAGGAGAAGATAACTGGAATTGTAGAATTTGGTGGGACAAAGAATAAAATACTATGATTATGAAAACATGGAATATTATAAAATCAATTTTCTTTATTAGTATTTATGTACTAATAGCCGCGTGCAATGATGATGCGGCAGAAGAATCTATTTCGGCAGATAATTATCCTCGCATCATTGCGACAAGCCCTACATTACCGATGAAAGGTGAAAATGGGGAATTGGGAAAGCTCAATGTAAAGCAGGGGGAGACAATTACGATAAAGGCTATTTATACTCCTTTTGAATATGCAGAAGCTGTATGGTATGTGGATGGAGTACAAGAGGGAACCGGAGATGAATTTAAATACAGTAATGAGACTCCGGGAATTTATCATTTGAAGTTGGTTGTAAGTACTACCAGCTATGAAACCACTCGGGAAGTGAATCTTAATGTATATTCAACGGGTACTGGCGGAGAGTTTTCTGGTTTTGAAATTCACAAAGGAGTGAATATTGGTAATTGGCTCTCACAAAGTAGTGCAAGAGGAGAAGAAAGGAAGAATAAGTTTAAGGAAACCGATGCTATATTTTTAAGTCAACAGGGATTTGACCATTTGCGGTTACCGGTGGATGAAGAGCAGTTGTTTACAGAATCAGGTGAAGTCGATGAAGAAACTTTGAATCTGATATATAAAACTGCAGATTGGTGCCAATTGTATAATATGAGATTAATTTTTGATTTTCATATACTGCGGTCTCATAATTATGAAGCGGATAATAAACCTCTATGGACTAGTAAGGAAGAGCAGGATAAGTTTGTACGGATGTGGAAAACAATTCATGACAAGCTTCAACAATATCCTGATGATATGTTAGCGTATGAGTTACTGAATGAACCTGTAGCTCCCAGCAGTGATATTTGGAATACGTTAGTGAATCGCCTGATAACAGAATTGCGTGAAGTTGCCCCGGCAAGAATGTTGATAATTGGTTCTAACTTGTGGAATAGCGTGTCTACAATAAGTGATTTGCAGATACCAAGTGAAGATAAAAATGTAATGTTGACTTTCCATTATTATGAGCCTTACTTGTTGACTCACTATCATGCTAGTTGGACAGACTTTGCCAATCTTAATTTACCGTTGAATTATCCGGGACTTTTGGTCAGAGATGAAGATTTCAATAATCTTCCTGCCGATCAACAGGAGATTGTGCGTCCCTATAAACAGGAATATACCCGTGAATCTATTTTGAATAACATCAATGTGGCTGTTACGGCTGCTCGGGCAAAGGGAGTGAAATTGTATTGTGGTGAATTTGGTTGCCTGCCTTATTCTAATCTGACTTCACGTTATGCGTGGTATCGTGATTTAGTTTCTATTTTTAATGAGACCGAGATTTCGTATGGTGCATGGGAATACAATGCGATCTTTGGTTTCTGTACTCCTGACGGAGGATTGAAGGATGCCACTTTAGTCGATATATTGTTAGGGAGAGAAGGAGCGGAACTGACTACCGTCTATACTGTTGAGGCAGAGGATTGTGAAAAAGGCGGAGGCACTATGATTATAGAAGACAACGCTGCGGCTTCAGGAGGAAAACATGTGAATCATTTTTGGGGAGATTCTAATTTAAAATTTGATGTGACTGTTGAAGAGGCGGGAGTTTATTATTTGAAGATTCGTTATGTTTGTGGTACTGACGTGTGGATTTACTCCCAAGTGAATGGCGGAGTGAAGCAAATGATACCTTGTCCGAACTCCGGAGGTTGGTGGAGTGAATTTACAGATGCAAAGACTGTCGTAAATCTTTCGGCTGGTAAAAACACAGTATCTTTCACTCCGGAACCAACGGGAAGTCCTATCCTTGATAAATTTGAGGTTTGTAAAATAAAGAAGTAAGTAGGTATATGGCAAAATATATATTTCTGTTTTTTCTATGGATAGCTGGCTTCGCTTATGGGTGTGGAGATTCGGAGACATCTGTTAATGATGATATCCCTGTGAGTAAGGCTCCTACTTCAATAAAGTTGCCTCATTTGATTAGTGATAACATGGTATTGCAGCAAAACTCAAAAGTAATTTTGTGGGGAGAAGCTACACCTAAATGTGCAGTTACAATATCAGCTTCTTGGATAAAGCAGGATATAGTAGTGAATGTTGATGGTAAAGGGCAATGGCAGGCGTCTATTATGACGCCTGCCGGTGGTCCTGAAACGCAGACTCTTTCGTTTGATGATGGTGCTTCCGCCCCATTAATCGTACGGAATATATTGATCGGGGAAGTTTGGATATGTTCCGGACAGTCGAATATGGAGATGCCTTTAGGAGGCTGGGAGGGATGTCCTGTAGATAATATGGAAGAGGCTGTGACAAATGCTGATAAACATTCGGAAATTCGTATGTTGACGGTTGAACGTAACAGTGCAACTGTGTCCCAAAATGAATTGAAAGGAGACTGGCTGGTTGCTTCTTCCGGACAAGTAAAAAGATTTAGTGCTGTTGCTTATTATTTTGCATTGGAGCTACAGGAGAAGTTGAATGTTCCTGTTGGACTGGTGGTTGCTGCCTGGGGTGGTTCTGATATAGAATCATGGCTACCCGGTGGAGATAAATATAATGGTATGCTTTATCCATGCCATAAGTATGCAGCTAAAGGATTTCTGTGGTATCAAGGAGAATCGAATGTCTGGAAATGGTATGAATATCAGAAGAATATGAAAGAGTTGGTAAAATCGTGGCGTTCATTGTGGGAAGGCTCTTTGGGGACGGGTGAAAATATGCCTTTTTATTATGCCGAGATAGCACCGTATGCTTTGCCGGAAGATAATGGAGCCACAGGAATTGTTTCTGCTCTTTTGCGTGAGGTCCAATATGAAGTTCAGAAAGAGATTATGCCGGCTGGTATGGTTTGTACAAATGATTTGGTTGCATTATCAGAGGAGAATCAGATACATCCGGCAAATAAAAAAGGAGTAGGTATGCGTCTGGCACATTTGGCTTTGAACCAAACTTATGAGCATGGTGAAATAATCTCCGCCAGTCCTTCTTTTGAGGGAATGTGTATGGAGGATGGTAGAGTTCTACTAACTTTTAAAAATGTAGGTGGTGGCTGGATGGACATTGATAAGAATAGTGTGCTTCAAAATTTCGAGCTGTCAGATGGAAAAACACTGGTCGATGGATGTTATGTTTTCTATCCGGTATCGGATATATCATTTGGGGATGGTGATGTAGTCACAGTCTCTTCAGATAAGGTTGCTGCTCCTAAGTATATCCGTTATTGTTTCCGTAATTTTATGTTGGGATATATGCGAAACAAGGCGGGGTTACCCTTGATTCCTTTTAGGGGTGAGAGCAATATCGGAGGGACTTATATGGTTGAGGTTGAAAGTGGAACTTCAAGTGGCACATCAGTGGCTTTGAGCGATAATCCGTATGCTTCAGGCGAGCGACTTCTTACTAATTTTTATGGAGATGCACGTTTGAACTTGAATTTAGCGGTAGAAGAGGAAGGCTTATATGAATTGAGTGTCTACTATATGAGTGAGCTGGATGCTGCCGTCCGGATTCAAGTAAATGGAGGAGTACAACAGAATCTGAATTGTTCTGCATCCGGTAGTTGGTGGAATAAGTTACAATGTGCAGGAATGACAGTGACACTATTAAAAGGGGAAAATACTATCGTGATAACTCCGGAAGCCAATGGAGGACCTAACCTGGATAAAGTAAATGTTGTAAAGATAGAAAGAAAATGATGAATCAGATTGTTCGAATGAGAGTTACAGTATTATTAATTATAGTTGCGGTGATGTGGACTAACCATACAATATGGGGAAATGTCCGGATGGAGAGTCTACAGTCAAATTTCGAAATTACGAGGGGAGTGAATATTAGCCACTGGCTTTCTCAAAGTAAAGATAGGGGTGAGTTGCGGAAAAGTAAGTTTGGCAGGGACGAAGTAGCTTTTCTTAAAAAGATGGGATTTGATCATTTACGTTTGCCGGTTGATGAAGAACAGTTATTTACTCCTTCAGGGGATATAGATACAGAAACGATGGGATTGATACATCAGGCAATTAGTTGGTGCCGTGAGTTTCAAATGCGGATAATTGTTGATTTTCATATTCTTCGTTCTCATCATTTTGGCAACAATGAGAGACCTCTATGGACAGATCCCATTGAACAGGACAAGTTTATTCATTTGTGGAAACTTATAAATAGGGAATTGGAAAAGTATCCGGAGAGTTTACTGGCATATGAATTATTGAATGAGCCGGTAGCTCCGGAAAATGGGGTTTGGAATGAACTGGCAAAGCGCCTGATAAAGGAGCTACGGGAAGTAGCATCCAAGCGTATGTTTATATTAGGATCTAATTCTTATAATAGTGTTAATACGATAAAAGATTTGCAGATACCTAAGGGTGATCGTAATATCATGTTGACATTCCATTGTTATGAGCCTTATCTATTGACCCATTATCGTGCGTCGTGGACAGACTTTGCCAAACTTGATATGGCATTGACATATCCGGGTGATTTAATTAATGAAAAGGATTTTGAGAAATTGTCTGATGAAGAGAAAAAGATTGTTGCTCCTTATAGAAGAATGTATAGTAAAAGGACCATTGCCCATGAAATAGAACAGGCATTAAAAGTGGCTAAAGATAATGGAGTAAGATTATATTGTGGAGAATTCGGCTGTCTACCGTTTGGAAACCATGCTTCACGTTATAATTGGTATAGAGATTTAATCTCCATATTTCAGAAAAAGAAAGTTGCTTATGCATGCTGGGATTACAAATCTATTTTTGGTTTTTGTAACACGGATAAAACCATAAAAGATGGTGTTCTTCTCGCTATTCTGCAAGGTAAGGATATTAGGGATTGGGAACAAAAAAGTTTGATTGAGGCAGAGAAATGCGAAATGATTGGAAGCTCTCTTTCTATTATAGCCAACCCTTATGCTTCAAATGGTGAGGTGGTGAAGGATTTCTTTGGTAATTGTAGTTTGATCTTTAATGTCGTTACTGAAAATGCTGGTGAGTACTTATTTAAGATACGCTATACGAGCGGAGAAGATGTGGGTCTTAATTTGCAAATAGGGAATTCACGTCAGGTCATCCGTTGTCCGAATACAGGTGGTTGGTATGATAAATTTGAAGAAACAGAAATCTATATCAATTTACCCAAAGGACAAAGTGTCTTGTGTATTACTCCGGGAATGAATGGAGGACCTATTTTGGATAAATTTGAACTGTTTAAAGAAGTCACTGATTAGAAGTAAGGTAATTAATTAAAGAATTCATGTCAATGATGAGAAGAATGAAAAGATGTTGTCTTTTAGTTATATATAATATATTATTAATACCGACTCTGTTATCACAGAATCATTACGAGAATGAAATGGACTGTTTCATTACCGACTTAATGGAGCGGATGACTCTCCGTGAGAAACTCGGACAACTGAACCTGCCTTCGGGCGGTGATCTCGTGACAGGTTCGGTGATGAACGGTGAACTTAGCGATATGATTCGCAAACAGGAAATAGGCGGCTTCTTCAATG
>OGXV01000579.1_pt1 | contig 23400 bp, 18 predicted proteins | sample 1576391 | NCBI WGS metagenome assembly OGXV01 (sample SAMEA3541586, study PRJEB24748) | human gut metagenome | biome: human gut; feature: human-associated habitat; material: faeces | place: China | collected 2012 | reverse complement strand
TTGAGTCAGAATAAGCATTTGATTCATTTGGTTAAAGAAATGAATAATTACATTGCGGTTTCCCAGCCACCAGGGAGACGGCGCTCAGAATGCCCTCCGGGAACGTTCCGTGTCCTGTTACAATGATTCCTGTCATGCGTTTTCCTTCCTCCTTTTTGTTTTCTCCTGTTTGTTTTCTCCTGTCAGTTTTCCTCCAGGTTTACTTCCCACTCGTTTACTGTATCTTCAAGTAATCTTTTCCGTCCCTGTAAATGTCATGTTTTAGTAAATTGGTTTACCATATTTGGAGTATAGTACTATTCACAATGATTGTCAATATCTTCTTTTATTTCAAATATTTTTCTTGCATATTTCATAGTTATTTACATTATTTTTTGTGCATATATCACATGATTCATCACCATAAACTGGTGATTTTTCATTTTATCCCCCTTATCCCTTCTTGTTTTGCTCATCGGGTAAACCCGCAAAAGTTTACTTACAGTTTTCGTAGTAAACCTCATTGCCATTTCTAACATCCGGTAAATTTTTTTACTTAATAGCCGCTTTTATGGGGGCACCCTTCAGATAGGCCTAACAGTTTTGAAGGACGGGCAAATGCAATTGGCGAGGCAATATAATCATCGCCTCGCCAATTCCACAGCCAATATGATATTTGATTTAATCACCGTGAAGCTTATTCCCGGTATCATGCCATCATCCCTTCCATTGCCCGCAGCTAGTATTTTTCAGGAATCCGAATATTAGCTGCATTATAAAACTTATATTTTTCTATCATATGCTTCTTCATACAAACCAGGGTATAACGGTAGCAATCCGCTATGCCGTCTGCAAAGGCATCCGCGTTTCCCCCGCATAATTGCCGGAAGGCCCATATAACCTGTTTATTGAGATGAGAAAGTGTATGTCTCTTGGAGGGATAATAAGCAAAATGATGTCCCCATTCAAGCAGATGACCGGTCTCAGATAATATAACGTATAAAGGCTCCAAGGTGGTATGTTTTAGGATGGCTTCAAACATATCTGCCAGATAGGCAGAACCGGGAGAAGTAAATCTGTCCGCCAGCTCGTCCAGTTCATCTCCGGTAAACCGCAATGCTGCCGCCAAAGCCGCCGGACGGATCAGCAAGGCCATCAGCTGCAGGGCATGAAGATAACGCAATGCCTTTTCTACATATCCGGAATTAAGGGCCAGCTGGTGAATTTTTGTATCATCCGGTTCGATAACGACAGTGCCCCTGCCGTTTAATGTTTTTACAAACCCTCTTTGTTCCAGCTCCGACAATGCCTTTCTGACGGTGGATAAAGAGACGCCATACTGTCCGGCCAGCTGCTTTTCATATGGAAGATACATTCCAATGGAATATTCTCCAAGGCCGATTTTCAGATTCAGGTCGTCAACAATTTTCGAGTAATAATAATCTTGGCCACGCATGGGATTCCATGCAAACTTCACCCCTGTTTGCACCGGACATTCAGGCATGGTGTCTGATAAATTCTTTAATGTGCTCTCAATGGAATCTGTTAATTCCTGATACATAACAGATAACTGGCGGTGCATTACAGACGGATCTCTGCCCTTTAATATGTCTATAATAACGCTGTTCGCAGGCACCGGCTTCTGTAAAAAGTGATTCTTAAAATAGGGGCAGTCCTCCAGGAAGAATGTAAGCTTATTGTAGAGGCCAAAGGCAGAATAGAGTTCTCCGAATAAGGGATTTCCGCCTATTCTTAATATATCATATCCCAGGTTAGAAGGAGGACGCCATCTGCCGGCAAAACGGCCCATACGCAATACTTTCGCAGCCTGTTTATAGTGCGGCATTATCTCCACATCGCAGCCCTGCAGGGCAAAAACAAGAAGGGGAGGCAATATCAGCGCAAAGGTCTGATATACCTGTAATATTGTCTCCTTTTGCTTCAAAATGTCTGCAGCAGTATTCAATGAATCCGGCGTATCTTTTCCTGAAACAACGACAGGAGCAAGACGGGGCTGAATCTCAATCAGCCCTTCTTCCCGCAGCGCGTCAAAAACATGATTGATGGTATATCTGCTCACATGGTATTTCTCGCAATACATTCTTGAAGATAACAGAGAATTACCAGGAAGTATCTGGCCGTCCAAAATGCACTGTTTAATTTCGTTATATACAAATGTAAATTTTGTTTCCTGTGGTTCCATAACCTATCTCCTCTGTCAGGATTATATCATGAAGTGCCAAACTTGTCAGTATAAAAGGGCCAACCTATTTGCACACCTTACCAAAAAGAGTATTGCAGGATTATAAAGATAACCTTTATAATAAAACCGTAAAACCGGCTGCGGTTCTGATGAAGTACCGGGCCGGCTGCGGCATGAACAGACCGCACGGAAAAGCACAGGGAGGAGTAAAGTCAATGGAAGGCCGTCAAAAAAAAGATACCACAACCCAGTTTCTAGTATTCAGCTTTGTTGGACTTCTTATCTTTAGTATTGTTATTTTCAGCATTCTCGGAATTTATATGAGCAGAAAGAGCAAAAAGGCCGTTTACGAAATTGGTGAAATCTATATGTCCGGAATGAATGAACAGATGTCCAGACACTTTGAAACTGTCATCAAATTGCGTTTTGCCCAGGTCAGCGGCATTGTTTCCGTGGTTTCAACCGAAATAAACGACAAGGAAACGCTATATGAGGAACTCATTTACAGGGCTCAGGTCAGGGATTTTGATTATTTAGCACTTTGTTCTGCTGAAGGAAATTTTGAAACCCTTTATGGACAACCCATACAGCCCCTCAATCCGGGACCTTTTGTAGAAGCATTATTGCAAGGGGAACAAAGAGTTGCCGTTGGTGTTGATTCTGCTGAAAACGAAGTGGTCTTGTTTGGCGTCGATGCCGCCTATCCTATGCAGAACGGCGATATGAGCACCGGGCTGATAGCAGCCGTGCCTCTGGAGTATATCACTGATTTCCTTTCCCTGGAGGATAAAGACCAGCTGATGTATTACCACATTATCAGGCCGGACGGCAGTTTTGTGATACAAAATCCCAACACTGAATTGTGGCAGTTTTTTGAACAGCTGCAAACGCACCTTGCTCTTGCAGATATTGATTCGTCTGAAGAAAGTTCCATTGAAAAATTTGGTATTGCTCTGAAAAACCATAAAGAGTATGCTGCAGCATTTGAAGTGAACAGGGAGGAGCGCCAAATTTACGGCATACCATTGCCCTATTCTGAATGGTATCTTGTAGCCGTAATGCCTTACGGTATATTGGACCATACCATAAACAATCTGAGCAGTCAGCGTATGGTCATGACGCTGTTGTCCTGCGCTTCTGTCCTTATTATTCTGACACTCATTTTTCTACGGTATTTCTCCATGACCCGCTCTCAGCTGCACGAACTGGAGAAGGCGCGTCAGACAGCACTTGAGTCCAGCAAAGCCAAAAGTGAGTTTTTAGCCAATATGAGCCATGATATCCGTACACCCATGAATGCAATTGTAGGCATGACCGCCATTGCAGCAGCCCACATGGATGACCGGGAACAGGTGCAGAATTGTCTGAGAAAAATCACATTGTCCAGCAAACATCTGTTGGGGCTGATTAATGATGTGCTGGATATGTCTAAAATTGAAAGCGGTAAATTGACTTTAACAACCGAACAGATCTCTTTAAAGGAAGTGATTGAAGGAATTGTCAATATTATGCAGCCCCAGGTGAAGGCAAAAAAGCAAACATTCGACATACATGTTGAAAACATATTGACCGAAAATGTATGGTGCGACGGCGTTCGCCTGAATCAGGTTTTGCTGAATCTTTTGTCGAATGCAACTAAGTATACGCCGGAAGGAGGAGCGGTACAGTTATCTCTATCTGAAGAGCCATCTCCAAAGGGAGAAAACCATGTCAGAATTCATATCAATGTCAAAGATAACGGAATCGGTATGTCACAGGATTTTGTGAAAAAAATATACGATTCTTACAGCCGGGCAGATGAGGCCAGGATACATAAAACCGAGGGCGCCGGTTTAGGCATGGCGATTACAAAGTACATTGTAGATGCCATGGAGGGAAGCATTGAGGTACAAAGTGAAATTGACAGAGGAACTGAATTCCGTATTACCTTTGATTTTGAAAAAGCTGCTGCAATGGAGGTGGATATGGTGCTCCCCTCCTGGAATATGCTGGTAGTTGACGATGACGAATTATTGTGCAGAACAGCGATGAATGCGCTGAAATCCATCGGAATAAAAGCTGAATGGACGCTCAGCGGAGAAAAAGCCATTGATCTGGTAATCCAACACCACATCAAGAGAGACGATTATCAAATAATCCTGCTGGATTGGAAACTGCCCGGCATGAATGGAATTCAGACTGCAAAAGAGATACGGCGCAATCTGGGAGATGAAGTACCCATACTGCTGATTTCCGCGTATGACTGGAGTGAATTTGAGGCGGAAGCCCGGGAAGCAGGTATCAGCGGTTTTATTTCCAAACCTTTGTTTAAATCCACACTGTTCTATGCGCTGCGCCAATATATGGGAGTTGAAACACCAGATGACCAGACATCAAACCAGGGGATGGAGCTGTCCGGACGCCGTATCCTTCTGGCCGAGGATAATGAACTTAACTGGGAGATTGCAAATGAGCTGTTATCGGATCTGGGCGTGGAACTGGATTGGGCAGAAGATGGTCAGATATGTCTGGACAAATTTCAACAATCGCCAGAGGGATATTACGATGCTGTTCTTATGGATATACGGATGCCGCACATGACAGGATATGAGGCCGCAAAAGCGATCCGGGGACTGAATCGCCCGGATGCCTTATCTGTTCCGATTATTGCTATGAGTGCCGATGCTTTTTCAGATGATATACAGCATTGCCTGGAATGCGGCATGAACGCTCATATAGCAAAGCCTGTAGACGTTACAGAATTGACTCGTCTGTTAAAAAGATATTTAATATAGAGCCAGCCTAAAAAATAAGGCGTGCTGCCGGAGAGGCGGGGGGGGAGTGGGGGTGAGGTGGTAAAGCATTCTCCCATCGGTTTTATGTATACACTGATGGTAGAATGCTTCTATACCGCATACCGCCCCCTGTGCATTGGCGGCAATCCTGCGCCTGCTGCTAATTCATATATTTTTCTTCATACTCTGGAATTGATACAGGCTTGCTAAACAAATAGCCCTGCACAGTCTTGACACCGTATTCCCTTAAAACATTAAATTGCTGCCCGTCCTCTATCCCTTCAGCAATTAATTGAATCCCCATTTCACTGCACATTTTAGTCATCATCCCAATTATTATCTGCGCTCTTTTATTTGAAATAATATCTTTTACAAAACCCTTATCAATTTTTAATATATCAAATTTCACCAATGACAGCAGCGCTAAATTTGAGCTTTCCACCCCAAAATCATCCATTGCAACTCTGAATCCTGCATCTCTTATTTGATTGATTCTCGTTACCAATGTATCCAAATCTGTGTAATTGACGCTCTCAGTAATCTCTATTTCCAGATATTTTCTTTGAACCTGGTATTTATCACTAATCTCTTCTAATCTTTTTATGAAACACTCCTCCATAAAAGTGATTTTTGAAAAATTACTGGAGATTGTAAAGACAGTCTTCCCCTGTCCGTTCCAAATACTCAGGGTTTTACAAACCTCTTCAAATACATAATAGTCAATTTTGCTGATCAGGTATGTGTCTTCTAAAACCGGAATAAATTTATCCGGCGCTATGATCGATCCATTTTCATCCTGATAACGTATCAGTGCCTCTGCTCCGACCATCCTGCAATCTTCCACATTTATTTTAGGCTGTAAAAACACTCTGAAATTATGATTCTCTATTTTTTTATTTAACACATCAGGATCAGCTAAGGACCTCAATATATCATTGTTATGCCGGTAGCGGCCAGTGGCATGATGTCCCTGATAGAATCTCTTTTTATCATCATACATTAACTCATCCGCTTCTTTGATAATATCCTGAATATGAGTGCATTCTTCATTCCACCTGCATCCTATGGCTGCCTGACATTTGCTCTTCTCAAAAGCATTTTTTAACAGCTGGACATTATCGTAAAAGGATTCCTCCGTAATATCCACATAGATGATAACAAACTCATCGCCGCCAATACGGTAAAGGTGCTTGGAAGAAACACTGCTTCTCATAATATCGGCGCATTCCTTAATCATTTTATCTCCCGTATCATGACCAAAGGAATCATTAATCTCTTTAAGCCCATTAATATCTAAATAGACCACCCCTACAGAATCTTTACTCTCTTTTAATTCAGAAACATCCTGTATAAAACGGTTTCTATTGTAAAAGGAAGTCAACCGGTCTATCTGGCTCATCTCAAACAGCATCTTTTCATTTTCATTTCGCTGCATGGTCAGAGATAAAAAATACTGTATGGTCTGCAAAAACGGAACCGCTGCTTCAGCCATGCCCAAATCCTGATTGTCCAATCCGATTGACCCATTTACTTTTCCATTCTTCATGATGGGAACCCAGACAATATTTCGTATTCCCTGCTGAGTGAGAAGTTCATAGCCCGTAGGGAATGTTTCTCTTATTTCTTCCACATCATTAATAACCATCTTTTTGTTCCTGTCCAGCTCATCCAGCCATACCTGATAATCACCCAGCGGTATATTCTGTAAATTGTCAATTTGCGGTTCAATGCCTTCTTTACACCATTCAGCTATATTGGAATAATACTGGTCGTGAAACAGGAAAACATAGGAGCGTTCTGCTGAAAACAGTGTTCCTATATATTGCAATACCTTTGTTATTGCGTTTTCTATATCGCGGTTATTATAGAGTTCCCTTACACATGCGAGGCGTATATCATCTCTTTCCAGTCTTCGTTTCAATTCATTTTTTTCATTATTAGCTTCTGTAATATCAAAAGCAATTTCCATTCGGGCTGTGCGTCCATCCCATTCTATCAGACGGTCTTTCAAAAGATAATGTTTTTTTATGATAGGGTTTGTATACTCCCAGGAATAAGTTTCATCCTCTTTAAGCAGCTTATTGGTACAAAAAGGACAGGGTTCTTCAAATCCCTGCAGCACTTTATAACATTTAATATTGGGCTGGCTGTCATCAATTTGAAACATTTTCTTTCCTGCTTCATTGACAAACAGCAGATTATATGTGTCCATGTCTGAGACATACATTAACTCTGATACCTCATTCATAGGCGCCATCAATTCCTGAGCTCTTTTTGATAACTGCTCACTCTTTTTTATATTATCCTGTTCAGCCTCAATTAATTTTTTCCGGCGCTTTTCCTGATAAAAGGTGAAAACAGAGCAGCCAAAAGCCATTAATCCAAATATAATATTGGTAAACACCAGCGACTTTCTTGCGTTCTGTACCGTATGTTCCGTGTATTCTTCAGCTGTAAATACCGTATCATTGGCTAATTCAAAATAATCTTCACTCAGTTCATAGAGCAGCTGCCTGGAAGAACCTTTCCGATAATTGTATATCTGTGTTTTGATATCCTCCCAGTCATTTTGCATTTCTATTAACATTGTCTGGAATTCTTCGCTATCCAGTTTTATCAGATTTAATTCATCACTCCCGTTTGAAAGTCCTGACAATATATTATCCAGAAAATAAATCAACTCATCATCCGGTTCATGATTCAATTCCTTTTTAATCAGTCTCTGTGTTGCTCCGCGAACGATGCCTATATAATTAATGACCCTGGCATTCCCCTGTAAATCATCCGTTAAATCAAGTGACATAGATGCTGTAAATATGAGAGCCGTGCAAAAAATGATGGGAACGAACATCCCGCCTAATTTCCGGATCATCCTCCTCATTTAATCCCCCTCCTTTGTTCTTTAAAATTTATAGCAATCCGTATATGCCACATCCCAAAGCGGATATCAAAAAGCAGCGGGATTGAAATAAGTCTTTTGGCGTAAAAGTCATTTAAAAGTAAATTCAGTTTAATATCTGCTCAGATAACAACTACTTATGATTTTAACCCCTTTGTATAAAACTGTCAAACTTCCTTTTTAATCTGACTCCATACATTGCATTTTAATGAATATTATAGGGACAGGTATCTTTGGGGTAACCGGCAGCTCCTGTCTTTATTTACACACAAAAAACTGCCGTTTCCAAACATACCTGTGAAATCGACAGTTTTAAATAGCTTAAGATTAAGAGAAATATTTTATCTGAACCAGTTAAATCACTTTTGTTCTGCGGAAATGGAGCTCCTTACCAATTCCTCAATCTCCCCCGGCTCCGGCATGGACTTAAGCGCCCCTTTTCTGGTGGTAACAATGGAGGCGGCGGCTGAAGCCGTTGTCAGCATAACCCTTACCCCTTCCCGGTTTAGGGTTTCCACCGGATGGTCCAGGAGATAATTCAGGCAGCATCCGCAAAAGGTATCCCCTGCCCCGGTGGTATCAATGGTCCGGTCCGTAAGGAACGCCTCTGCCTTCAGGGCTTCCTTTGCCCAGTATGCCGTACTCCCAAAAGCCCCGGCCGTCACAAGGATCAGGGGAATGCCGTGAACAGCCTGCAGATGACTCACCGCTTGTTTCTCATCCTCTATCCCGGTCATGAAACGCAGTTCCTCATCTGTGATTTTCAGGACATGGCACAGGGACACGCCGTAAAGCATCTGTTTTCTGGCCTCCTCCATATCCGCCCATAAGGGCGGCCTCAGATTGGGGTCAAAGGAAACCAGGCATCCGTTTTCCCTTGCACACGCAGCTGCCCTTATGGTAGCCTTTCTTACTCCTTCATGGGTCATGGACAGGGTACCAAAATGGAATATCCTGGAACAACGGATCATGTCAAGGTTCACCTCGTCCTCCGTCAGCGCCATATCAGCGCCCGGATTGCGGTAAAAAGAAAAACTCCTGTCACCCGACTCATCCATGCTGACAAATGCAAGGGTGGTGTACACCTCATCCGACATCACAAGTCCGCCGCAGCCGATTCCCGCTTCCCGGACAGCTCTGCAAAGGAACCTTCCATGGATGTCGTTTCCAATCTTGCCGATGAATCCGGTGCTCCTGCCGTATCTTGCCAGCATGGACAGGACATTGCATGGAGCGCCTCCCGGGTTCTGTTCCAGGACAGGGTTGCCCTGGGCGCTGATTCCCGCAGGTGTAAAATCTATCAAAAGCTCGCCGAGGGCAATAACGTCATATTTCTTCTGATTTTCCATAGCAATCAGACTCCTCCTGTATACATTTCTTTCATAATTTCATTGTAACGCCTGCGGTTCAGACGGTAGAAGAAAAGCACAATACCAGTAATAATCCAGAAGATCCCCGGTATGGTGGTAAATGAATGCTTAATCACTGCCAGGACCGCAGGATTCTGCTGTCCGCCGGCCACATATCCGCACATGCCCAGAACCATAGCCAGAAGCGAGGTGCCAAGAGCCATGCCCATCTTGTTGCCAAGTGATATAAACGCATACTGGAACCCATCGTTCCTCAGTCCCGTTTTCCACTCACCATATTCCACACAGTCCGGGATAATGGCATAGATGGCTGTATTAAACCCGGAAAAGAAAAACTGGGTCAGCGCCGATACCCCGTAAAACAGAATCGGGGATTCCTTTGCCGTAAACATGCCCAGCCCCATCATAGACATGCCAGTCAGGAATGCGAAAATGGAGGCCGCCCTTCCCTTGTTGTTGGTCCAGTGGAACAGCATGGGGAAGCAGGCTGCTCCGATAATGGATGGGATTATAATGCACATGGAATACACGGTAAAAAACGCCTTATTGCCCTCCACATAGGTAAAATAGTATAGTGCATCCGCGTTCCTCCCGTACAGCGTAAACCCGAACAGCATCTGTCCTGCCAGCGCCAGGATATAGGGACGGTTCCTGGATACGGCCCTGAGCTGTTCCTTCAGAGAAATCTTCTTCCGCTCAGGTATGGCCACCACTTCCCTTGTCTTTGCGAAACAGAACATGTGGCACAATGCAAAGATGCCTCCGTAAATCACGGCTATCAGGAGATATCCCCTTTTATCGCTGCCCGCGCCCAGCGTTTCAATCAACGGCACCGTTATGATATTGATGATTCCAATGGCAATCATGGCTGCCACGGACCGGAAGGTATTAATCTGCGCACGCTCCTCTATGTTCTGGGTCATGGCCCCGCACAGGGTCCCGTACGGGATATTGACGCAGGTATATCCCAAAACCAGAATGCAGTATGTAATACCCATGTACACAATCTTGGCTGTACTGTTCCAGCCCGGATGGGCCCAGAAGGTCAGTACCAGAACAACGGCTGTCAGGGGCGCCGCCACAAGAAGCCAGGGCCTGTATCTCCCCCATCTGGAATGGGTCCTGTCGGTCAGGCTTCCGATGATGGGGTCATTAACAGCGTCCCAAAAACGTGAAAACAGCATCAGCCCCGCCACGGCTCCCATACTGATTCCAAATACATCGGTATAAAAAATCATCAGGAAATTTCCCACAAACATCCAGCTGAAGTTACAGCCCACATCCCCCATTCCATACGCAATTTTGCTAATCAAAGAGACCTTAACGTCTGTGTCTGCTCTCAAATCTGTTTCTGCGGCCGCAGTCTGTCCGGTCCGTTTCATTTTACTTCTTAAAACCATCTCCGTCATATCCCCACTTCTCCCTGTATCTACTCCTGCACGTTGATAATTACTTTCATGGTGCTTTCCCTGTTCTCATCTATGTACTGGTATGCTTTCAGATAGTCCCCAAATGCAAAGTGGCTGGAGATGAGAGGGGACAGAACCACCTTTTTTTCATTCACAAGGCGGATTGCATCCAGGTAATCCTCGTTCCGGTACATCATACTGGTATTCAGGTCCAGTTCATGGTCATTGAGCACAGCCAGATCAATCTGCCCCAGGCCCGCGAACACCGCAACCAAAATAATTGTGCTTCCCTTGCGGGCATATTTAATCGCCTGCCCCATGGTAATGTTGTTGCCCGCACAGTCATAGATGACGTCCGCTTTATCCGGCCCCAAGCTTTCTGTCATGGCCTCCCCGAAGTCTTTATTCCTGGTATTCACACAGAAGTCAACTCCGCACTCCTTTGCTTTTTCAAGGCGCAGGCCGCTGACATCCGTAATCATCACCTGCTCAGCTCCCAACCCCTTTGCTGCCTGTGCCACCAGTATCCCGATGGGTCCCGCTCCCAGCACTGCAATCTTTGCTCCCTTTACATCCCTGGCCTGCTTCACGGCGTGGACCGCAACAGCCAGAGGCTCTATCATAGCCCCCTCATCGTAGCTCATGTCATCGGGAAGCAGGGTTACCTTTGCGGCATCCACGGCAAAATAGTGGGATGCGACGCCCGTAGTCTGGAAACCCATCACCTTCAGATCCTCGCACAGATTATATTTGCCATGGCGGCATGGGTAGCATTGGCCGCACACCACCTGGGGCTGGATAGTCACCTTCTGCCCTGGCTTTAACCCGGTCACTGCCCGGCCAGCCTTCACCACCTCGCCTGAAACCTCATGTCCCTGGGTTACAGGATAGCTTGTAAACGGGTGTTCCCCATGATACACATGGATATCAGATCCGCAGATTCCTATTTTCATAATCTTTATAAGCACTTCCCTGTCACTGATTTCCGGTACCGGAACCTCATGAAACTCAATTTTACCTGGCTCTGTCATTACCTGCTGCAACATATCCCATCTCTCCTTTTTTCTTTTTATATAATCTTTTATAAAATGTTTTATTAAAGTAATTACATTATTGCACCGGTCTTTGCTTTTGTCAATATACCAATTGCATTTTCATCAATTTGATTATTTTTTTGTTATCTTTTTATGCAGTTTGCACAGAAGCCCTGGAAGCAATGCAAAAATGCGGTCCCTGTGCTTGAACAGAAACCGCATCCTATATCCGTTTTATATTATTGTCCGAAAATACTCATCCATGAATGTCATGGCAATCCCTACTGCAGACGCCTCCTTTTCATAGCGGCAGTTTCTCAGATAAAGGGTATCATTATCAAACTTATTATTAACCATTACCTTCCTGCCAAGCTGTGACATATAAGGCTTCAGATAGCCGCCCACATAGCCGCCCAGCACGATGTCGCAGTCAAAACACATCCTTAGATTGGTAATAACAATGGACAGGTCCTCCAGGTATGTGTCCCAGACCGCCATGGCATCCCGCTCCTTCTTCTCTACCAGCCGGAAAAACTCCGCCAGGCCCCCATCCTCCCCAGCAAAGGAGGACAATACCCCGGCGGAACAATAAGGATCCGCACATCCGCGCTTACCGCAGTAGCACAGCCTTCCTTCCGGATATATAATCATGTGCCCAAACTCCGCGCTGCGGAAATGGTCTCCCCCGTAAATATCATTGTCCAGGTAGATGGAACCGCCCACCGTGTTGCTGAGAGAGAGGTAAACAGCATTCCTGTCCGTACCCTGAAGCTCCGCGACCGCAGCGCTGTTTGCATCATTTTCAAAATGTACCGGATATGGGATCAGTCTGCTTATGACCTCCAGGTTGATATCGCTGACCTGGAGAATATGGGAGCGTATCAGCCGGCTGTTTTCCCTATCCACAATACCCGGCAGTGAAATGCCCACTCCCAGTATTTTCTTTTTGTCCACCCGGCTCTCATCCAGGAACTGCTCCAATTCCGCCGCCAGGTCCTCATAATACTCCGCAGTGTTCTCAAACCGCCTGCGAAACCGCCTGCTGTGAACCATATCCCCCTTAAGGTCAATGATCACAACACTTATATGATTGGCCGTGATATCAACCCCTGCAGCGTACCTCACATTTTTCACAACAGACAATGCCTTGGCCTTGCGCCCGCCCGTGGATTCATACTCTCCCACCTCCTCCACGATTCCGGCCTCCTGAAGTTCCTTCACATTCTGGAGCACGGTGGGCATACTGAGTCCCAGTTCAATGGCCAGCTCCGGCTTGGATATCTGCTTTCTGTGGAGGATATGGCTGGCAATCCTAGCCTTGTTCTGACGTTTCTTTTCCAATGCTCTTTCATTTATCTTCATAATAGGACATCCTACTTTCATAAACTCTTTTCTAAAAGTAATCATACATCTAAAAGAAGCATATGACAAGAGGGAAATCCGGAATACTTAATTATAAATTGGAACCATAATCCAGGGCGACACACTGGCCCGTTATCGGGGCCGCCTCGTCACTGGCGAAAAAAAGAATGCTGTTGGCAACATCTTGTGCACTGCATACAGGAAGCGTTAAATCCGAGTGCGCCATTACTGATTCCATCATGTCTGAATCCATAATCTCTCCTGTGGTGTCAGCCATAGGCGTCTTAATCATACTGGGGCAGAGCGCGTTGCATCTCACACCGCTCTTTGCACACCGTATCGCTGTGTGTTTTGTGATTCCCAGAATAGCTGCCTTTGATGCCACGTAGGCTGCCCCTCCTCCTCCGCTCAGACCGGCGCTGCTTGCCACGTTAATAATGACACCCTTTTTATTTTTCAGCATATCTTTAAGTACTGCGCGTGTACAATACATAACGCCTTTGGTATTTATGCCGACAACGCGGTCTATCTCGCTGTCGGTCACCTTATCAACAGGTCTCAGCCCTTCATCCCTGACGCCTGCATTATTTACCAGAATATCTAGTTTTCCGAACGTTTCCAGCGTCCTGGATACCAGCATCTCGCTGTCATCCGGGTTTGAAACATCGCCCCGGATTGCCAAAACAGAGCCGCCTTCTGCCTTGATTTTTTCTGCTACGATCTTTAGCTGTTCCCCGCGGCGGGCGGTAATAACTACGTCAGCCCCTTCCCGTGCAAATAGCATCGCCGTTGCTTCCCCTACGCCTGAATTACCTCCTGTAATCAATGCTGTCTTTCCTTTTAGCCGTTTCATCTAAAATGTCCTCCTTCATGTGAAATTCTTCAATCATCTGCCCGGCACAACCTTGTTCATAATAGTTACTTTCAACAATTATACTGCGTACCGCCTTAAAACGCAATTATGTACCGGTTTTTATTTCAATTTTCAATTAGCTCCCGGTCTATATCCAGTTTGACAAAAATATCCCCCGGCCTGGTCATATCCGGGCTGGGGGACATTCTGATTTTGTGGAACCATGTTCCTATGTTTACTTGGTTTTATATTTACTTGGTTTTAATATTCATTCACCTGCAATCAGCAGCCGGATGGGGGCTGAATTCCTCAGCTCTTCCTCCGCAATCCCATGCTGTTCCAGATAATGGATTCCGTAAGGCTGCTCCTCCTGAATATACGTTTTAACGGCTGCCACACACTGCTCTGTCTTATTTTCTTTCATAAACTGTATCATTGAAGCAGTGAAATCAACACCTCTTTGAATCATGGCTGATTCTGCCCCCCTGGATATCCTCAGGGGATATCCCCAAAGGAATAAACCGTATACCGTTCCGTAGATTTGCCTGACCACCTGTATACGGCTGTATCTGGAAATATAATACAGATATGTGTCGATTGACAGCCTGCCCCGACCGAAACAGCGGTTCTCCTCAAACCGGCTTATCAGTTCTTCCCTCTCCTCAGGAAGAAGATGTTCAAAAAAGTGATATGACACTTCCTCACAGGTATGTATAAGCAGTTCCAGGGACTGGACAAGATAGGAAAGGTTACGGCGTATGACAGGGCTTGTAAAATCGGGACTGCTGCATTCACCGGTGGATAAAATGCGGGTTCCTTTTCCGTTGATGGACTCTGCGGCTCCTATCCGGTTCAGCATACTGATTGTCCTGCGCGCTGTGCTGACCGATACCCCGAACCGTTCTGCCATTTTTTCATAAGACGGCAGGAACTCCTTATTGCGGTATTCCCCCATATACATCTCATGAAGCAGACGGTAGGACAGGTCATAGCAAACCTGCGGATGGCCGTTATAAATCCGCCAGACAAACGAAATCTGTTCCTGGTCCGGTATCCTCCTGATTAGAGGTTCCATGTTCACAATCAGCCTGTCCATCACGCTTTTTTGATGATGAAGCAGTATGCTCCTGACGTTATCCCAGGAGCCTTCCTTTACCAGCTGGACCAGATGCCTCAACTGCTGCCGGCCAAGCTCCGGGTCATATCCGTAGGGACGAAAACCGGATTTTGCAAATGGATATCCCAAAAACAGGGATGTCTCCCAATAGAGATTCATAAGCAGCGAATTTCGGACTTTCTGCATGGTAAAACTATAAAGCAGAATCACGTCATCCGCATCCGCACGTTCCACTAACTGTGTGATATAAGAAATATCCTTCTCATCCATACGGCGAAATCCCTCAATCATAAACGGCACATAAAACCACTTTGAGGTCCGGTAGATGTCAAGATAAGAGGTCCATCTCTGCGAAAAATAATCAATGACAACATCCCTGCGCTCCTGCTCCGTCTGTTTATAAATCACTTTTGATATCCGGCCGTTTTTCATGTCTATATAACCGTCTGCACGCAGCCGCCGCAGTGCAGTCCATATGGGATGCGCGGATACATTAAACAGGCGGCAGAATACATCCACCGTAGGCAGACTGTCACCATATTGATAGTATCCGAACCTAAACCTGTTAAGAAGATAATCGTAGATTAAATTTGATAACTGATGCTCATATTCCAAGACGCTCTCCCTCCTTAGATATTTATTTTATCAGCTCATAGAAGAAATTTCCATCAAATATTCACTTTTATTTCGTATGAATATGAATGGACTGCATATACTATGGCCAATAGGAGGTGCGTCTCATGGATTTAAACGAAACAATTTGCTTTTGTAATGATGTCACAATCGGCATGATTAAAGATGCCGTGGATTCCGGGGCCAAAACCCTGGAGGATGTACAGGCGCAAACAGGCGCCGGTACCGTGTGCGGAGGGTGTCTGGACAACATCCAGGCTGTCATTGATGAATTAACTGCGTCTGAATAATATTTATTCAAAGGCCGGAACAAACCGTCATTCATGGAGCCGGCTTATTTTCCTTCCCTCTTCAATCTCTTTATTGCACTCTTGGTCTATTTTCCGGGCAGCCTCTTTTGGAGTCAGTTCTCCTTTCAGCAAATCATGGATGGACGTCCAAAACACTGCGCGGACACCGCGCCAGTTCGGATTATTCATAGTAAAATCCACCACATTCTCACCGTTGGCGTAAAATTCATCCAACATGGGAATTTCGCTTTTGTATTTTTCCGCCGTCTTATTGCTTGCCGGTATACCGCCTGCCGAGTAATCCAGCCACTGCTCCGTCTCATAGATGTACTTCAGGAAATCCTTGGCAGCAGCCACCCTGGCATCATCCCCGTTATCAAATACCTGAAAACCGATTAAAAAAGAAGTGGCGTATCCACCGCCGCCGTCACTGGGAAAATTCACATAGCCAGTGTCAATTCCATCGTACCGGAGAAGGGCATTATTAGTCATATAAATGGCTAACTGGCCATTGGCAAATAATTTTGAGCAATCCATAATTTCAAGATTTTCAGAATGGGCCGGATACCAGCCTTTGTCTACTCCCTCAGATAGCCACTGCAATCCGGCAATTCCCTCCGGCGTATCCAGATGAAAACTGCCGTCCTGCTGAAAGAAGGTACTGCCATGGCTGCGCAGCAATGTCATGATATGGGTATCCCCCTGTTCATTTTTCCCATACATCATCATGGGAAAAGAACTCACGGAACGGTTGGCAACCAGTGCGTCCAGAATCTTCTCCCATTCCTCCAGTGTCCAGTTTTGAATTACCGGTTCATGGCTCACATAGGAATCCAGACCGGCCTGACGGAACATGTCCTTGTTGTAAGCAAGAATATTCTGGTTGCTCGTAAAGGGCATCATATAAGTCTTTCCGTTTGTCCGGCTCATTGTCCACATGGAATCCGGAATATCCTCTTTGACTGAATCGGAAATAATATCATCCAGAGGCACCACGCGTCCGGTATGTACATACCCGGCCATATTAAAATAGCCCTCATAAAGGATATCTGCAGCATCCTCCGTATCAAAACAATCTGTGATATAGGCATCTTCATCTGTAAGGGCAAAGACAACCGTGTCAATCGTTACATTTGGATGCTCCTTCCTATAAGCAGCCGCCATTTTTTCTAAAAATCCGGCTGCGCTTGATATATCCGGATCTGCGGGCGTCTGATGTGTAAGCGTCGGCACCTTTAAGGTCAGATGCACTGTCCGGCTTTCTGTCTCATGTTTTACAGCGTTACACCCCGTCAGAAGGATGGCGGCCGTAATGAGGGCCACGATGCCCCTCACTTTTCCAAACCTCATATACTCTCCCCCCGTTTTATATTACCTCATTATTTTTCTCATCTTTTGTAAGAGCAGCTTCACATCAATGGGTTTTGGCAGAAAATCATTCATACCGCTTTCCAGGGCCCGCACCTGGTCCTCTTTAAACGCATTTGCCGTACAGGCAAAAATCATAACCTGCCCCGCATCTGCGCGCTTCATTCTGCGGATGATCCTGGTTGCTTCATATCCATCCATAAGCGGCATCTGGACATCCATCAGGATAACATCATATCCGCCAACAGCAGATTTTTGGAATGCATCCACTGCCTCTCTTCCGTTCTTCACATGTGTAACCTCAAAATCCTGCATTCTCAATATCTCAGTAAGGATTTCCGCATTCAGTTCATTATCCTCCGCCAGCAGTATATTCAGATTACCCGTCTTTCCGGCTCCATTTTCAGCAGCCGGCAGTTCGGCTTCTTCCATGGAGGACGCTTCATCTGTGATGACCGCAGGGAATTCGATGGTAAAGGTGCTGCCGCTTCCCAGCCTGCTTTCCACCCGGATATCCCCATGCATCTGTTTCATCAGCATATAACTGATGGCCATTCCCAGACCGGTCCCCTTCTGGCTTTCGGATTTTCTTCTGCCCTCCTGCGTAAAGGAGTTAAATATCACTTTCTGAAACTCCTCGCTGATTCCAATGCCTGTATCGGTGATCCGCACAATTGTCCGCACTTCGTCCGTCCCCGACACTTCCTGGCCGGCATCCAGCCGGATGCTTCCGCCCTCAGGAGTAAACTTGACCGCATTGCTGAGGATATTCATAAGGACCTGTTTTATACGCAGTTCATCGCCTATGATATTAACTGCTTTTAAATCTTTATGGATTTCTAATTGTATCCCGTGGTTTGATATATTCTCTCTCTGCATGGACAGCACATTGTCCAGCATCTGTTCCAGACAGAAGGGGGCGTCCGACATTTCAAAATGTCCTGACTGCAGTTTTGACATATCCAATATGTCATTAACCAGCGAGAGAAGATACCGGGCCGTATCCGCTGATTTTTCGATATAGCCCATAAGCTGCTTTCTGTTGTCAATATTGGCCTTCATTAAATGATTAAGGCCCACCAGACCGTTTAAGGGCGTGCGGATTTCATGGCTCATGCCGGACAGGAAGTCACTTTTTGCCTGAATCTCCGCCTTAGACCTTATAGCGGCAATGGACTGGCGGTAAATCAGCCGGACCAATGCAAAAAAGATGACAGCCACAATACCTGCCATGACCGTGGCCATCATAATCAGTTCCTGGCTCTGTTCCTTAAACACTTCCCCCGACAGATCCATAATAAAAAGCCAGTCCGCTTTATCAAGAGGAATCACAGTCAGAATCCTGCTGTCTCCCTCCTGCGTTTCATAGGACATGGTAAAGCCGTCTTTCCTGGTAATAAGCGCCTTCACGTCATCAACCGTCCGGCCGCCGGCAATCACTCCGTCTGACAACTGTTCAAAGAAGTTTCCCTGTTTCCCCATGGAAGAAACCCGGTTAATATTGACAATATAGTTTCCCTCATAATCTATGACACTGCTGTACCCGCGTCCGTCATAGCTGTCTATCTTAAGGCTGTTCTGTATTACATTGATCTCACTCTGAACCACAATTCCCACATAGGTCACCCCGTCTATCTGAAGGTCATCAATTCCAATGCCAAACATCAGGGCTTCCCTCTGGGATTCAACATGTTTGCTGCGCCTGCCGTTTGTCCGATGGGCAAACCGTTTGGGATGGTCCCGGAAACACTGGAGTATCTCCTCATCTGCATCTGAAATGATAAAAGAAGCCGTATACATCGTTCCATTGTCATCCAGCAGATAAATCTCATCAAAGTCCAGGGATGTCTTTTCAAGGTTCAAACGGATCTGGGTATCCTCTGTGGTTCTGCAGTCATATAAACGAAGCCGCTCCACAACCGCGTCCATCTCCTTCCAGACATTGTCCAGGTAGTTTTCAATGGCTTTGCTGTCATGGCTTGATAATTCCTTCATATGTGCAATGTTGGTATCGGCTACGGTCTGATTCAAATTAACAATATATGTGTATATGGTTCCGGCCACTATTAAAAAGGCAATGAGGATAAAAATATAAATCCTCTTTTTCCGGGTCACTCCCTTACCATCCATTCAATCCTCCCTCTGCACGTCCCCAGATAAAGCTTGTCCATAAAGGAATGCCCAGAGCCAACCTTGTTCATATTAGTTAATTTTAATTATAATCCGAATTAACCTAAAATACAATACCGCAAACTGGCGGTTAAGGATAAGGTTAAGACAAGTGCCTTATATCCTGTTTTGGAGGTAATGATATGGAAAAAAATAAAGAGACTGCCAGACGCAGAGTTTGAGATTATGAAGGTGGTATGGACAAACGAACCACCTGTGACAACAACCAATTTGATGGTCATACGAGATGAGTCCGGACAGATTACTTCTGTCGCAAATCTTATAGAGGAACAGGCACAGAAATACGATGCCCAGGAAAGGCCGGATATGCTTTACCCGGCCATTGCAGCGTCATTCACGCCCTATTCAAGATTCCCTCTGACTATGATGACATGTTCCCAGAACATATCATCGCCGTCATAATGGATTTCTCATTCCCCATCCGCGCGGCACACAGTTCGCTGACAGACAACCGTCTTGCAAAATCCGCCTCTGTTATCTCCGGTTCATCCTCCCCGCTGTCATCCAGACAGTCATTGGCCGTATCCGTCAGTACGAAGGCCGCAAAAGCTCATTCCCATACCTCCTTGGACCACACCTACCGGCGCAATGAAGGAAACAGCAGAGGAAGCAGTCATGCACACCAGGGACCTGTACCAGGCATATGACGGCAAAGGGGGCGGCAGAATCTCTATCTGGTTTGCCATCCGCCAGGTCATGACCTGTTCAAGGGATCTGATCGCCATGGTAAGGGATGCTGCTGCTGAACTTAACACCGGAATTCATGCCCATCTGTGTGAGCACAAGGATGAGGTCAGCTTCTGCCTTCAAAATTACCATCTGCGCCCGGCCCAGTTTCTGGAGTCCATGGGTGTGCTCGGCCCCAATCTTCTGACCGCCCACAACGTTATGCTTTCCGATGAGGACATTGCCATAATGGCCAGAAGGGATGTAAAAGTAATCCATTGTCCCAGAGCCAATCTGTCCAATCATGGATTTCCAAAAACACCGCAGATTCTTCAGGCAGGCCTAAATGTGGGCCTTGGCTGTGATGGCGCAGCCCCGTCCAACCTGGACCTGTTTGATGAAATGAAGGCGCTGCGCTACAGCATGATAGCATACTGGGGGCTCCCATCCTTTAACCCTGTAGTCATGACCTGTCCCACGCTTCTTAAAATGGCCGCCTGGGGAGGCGCCAACGCCATTGGCAAAGGCGATATACTGGGAGCTGTGGAAGAAGGCAGGAAAGCAGATGTCATCCTTTTAAACATCGACCAGCCCCATCTGACCCCCACCCAGAACCTAATCAACACCATAGTGGAGGCCGCCAATGGACATGATGTAACGGATTCCATTATCAATGGTAAGATTGTCATGAAAAATCGGGAAGTACTGACTCTGGACGAGGAGAAGGTACGCAGGGAAGCCCAGATACATATGGAAGAGATAATAAAACGCGCTTATTAAGTTTTCCCCGACGCCCAAACTGCTGTGTCAAAACAAGTATTTGTAGATAACCCCTCCTTTTCATGCTATACTAATTCACATATAATAATTGACATAAAGTGAGGTGGCGCGCATGAAAGGCAGTATGGAACGGTATCAGGTAGTCTTCAGCGTTTTAAAAACTCAAATTCAGTTTGGATTCTATAGGTTTGGTGATGTTCTGCCTTCCATCGAAAACGCAGCCGCTGATTTCTTTGTTTCCGTTGATACAATGCGCGTGGCCTATCAGCAGCTGCAGCGGGAAGGCCTGGTCACCATTTCCACAAATGTAGGGACCACGGTAGTCAGGAATTACGGTCAAAAGAAAATAGAACAGAATATCCAGATGTTTTATGCGCAGAAGAAAAACATTCTGATTGATTTAAGTAAATCACTGCGCCCCCTCTTGGGCCATGCCCAATGGATTGGTTTTCAAAATGTTTCTGCTGAGACCTACAGCAATATCCGCCAGCTTGAATCCAGTCATATACGGTTCCGGACAACCATGTTTGAACATGTGGTTCAGGCTTACACCGCGTTAGGAAACAATCTGCTTTTACGGCTTGTCTGGCAAATTTTCATGTTCTGTGAGATCCCCTTTTTTGCTATGCCGGATAATCCGTGGCGTACCTTTATAATCAAAGAATTTTACCCGCGCTCTCTGGATTACTGTATCAATCAGGACTGGGATTCCCTGCTGGAACTGGTTTACGCTTCCCAGGACAGCTTATCCCAGGTATTGTGCCGGTTTTATGATGAAAAAATCACGATTTCTCCGCCGGAACAGGAAGATGCATTTCAGTGGAATTCTTATAATAAGGCATCTCAGATCTGCTATTCGCTGGCTATGGATTTGCTTATTTCAATCAACAATGGCACATACCCTGCCGGCACGCTCCTTCCTTCGCTTAGCAGATTGGCCCATGAAAAAAATGTCTCAGTGAGCACAGTCCGCAGAGCGCTTTCCCTGTTAAACGGCGTTGGTGCAACAAAATCTGCCAAACGGATTGGCACAAGGGTCCTCCCTTCACATGAGATAGTTAAAAACTGCGACCTTAAAAACCCAGGGGTCCGCAAACGGATCCTGGATATGGCACAGAGCCTGCAGTTTCTCACCTTATCCTGCCGGGACGTTGCCGAAGGCACCATACAGGCCCTGGAAGAGGACGGCCTGCAGACATGCAGACAGCGCCTGACTGCTCTAAAGGATCGCAGGCGGTATGATTTAATCGGCTACTCCGCACTGGATCTTCTTAAATGTTTTGCCCCTTATAAGGCTATTCGTACTGTCTACAAAGAGCTGCTTCAGATGCTCTTTTGGGGATATTCCCTGAGAGATATTTGGAAAACAGATGAGAGCAGAACCCCCTACTATCTTTCCTGTTTCGATGAGTTTGACCTTTTCCTGGCCCAAAAGGATGCCGTGCGTTTTTCCGGGAAATTAGAGGAGCTAATGGTCCGGGAGTTTCATTTTACAATCGAGATTATGATTTCCCAGGGAATCCATGAAGCTGAAACGCTTTTGGTTTCCGGTATCTGATGAAAACGTCAAAACGAAATTGCAGACAATACGCCTGCAAGCACATCCATATCAATGGGCTTGCCCACATGTGCATTCATACCGGATTCCAGCGCCGCATGCACATCGTCCGAAAATGTGTTGGCGGACATGGCTATTATCGGAATACTGCCGGCCTGCGGATGAGTGGATTTGCGGATATGCCTGGCAGCTTCGTATCCGTTCATGACCGGCATCTGGATATCCATGAATATGGCATCGAAATACCCCGGCTCCTTTTCTTCAAAGGCCTTTACCCCCTCTGCTCCGTTTGGCGCGCATTCAACAGCTGCTCCGGATACCTCCAGCAGTTGAGAAGCAATCTCACAGTTTAATTCATTATCCTCCACCAGAAGAAAACGCCTGCCTTTGAAAATATTCCGGGAATCCTGAGCGTCAGTCCGGTCACACAGCTCGTCATCCGCTTCCATGGAAAGGGGAAGCTCTACCTCCACGGTAAATACAGACCCTTCCCCCAAATGGCTTTCCACAAATATCTGGCCGCCCATTACCGATATAATATTTTTAGAGATGACAAGCCCCAGTCCGGTCCCCTCCGTCTGGTTCTGGTACCGGCTTTTTTCCCTTTCAAAGGGCAGAAAAAGTTTCGGCAGAAATTCAGGGCTGATGCCAATGCCTGTATCGGCTACTGCAATCTGGTACACGGCATGGCCCGAATGCTTCCGGGGCAGTTCTTTAACCGTTAACGTAATGGTTCCATTTTCAGGTGTAAACTTGCCTGCATTGGAAAGCAGGTTTAACAAAACCTGGTTCAGACGCAGGGAATCGCCCAGCAGATATTCATGACGGATATTTTTTATATCGGTCACAAAGACCTGATTTTTTGCCCAAATATTTCTTTTCTTCCATTTTTTCTATTTAATAAGTTTCTGTATG
>OGXV01000577.1_pt1 | contig 23406 bp, 20 predicted proteins | sample 1576391 | NCBI WGS metagenome assembly OGXV01 (sample SAMEA3541586, study PRJEB24748) | human gut metagenome | biome: human gut; feature: human-associated habitat; material: faeces | place: China | collected 2012 | reverse complement strand
AGATTCACGTTGCGCAGGAAGAAACCAAATTTGGTTTCAGTCCCGAAGAATGTAAGGAAATGTTGAATGCCGGAGAATGGAAAGAGCTGACTCATGTACGCATCTGCGGATTAATGGGGATGGCCAGCAACACCGATTGTATTGAACAAATCAACCAGGAATTTTGTTTACTAAATAGGCTCTTTAACGAGATAAAAACAACTTGGTTCATCCACTCCGATACTTTCTGTGAGCTGTCGATGGGAATGTCACATGACTACCACGAAGCCATTGCCGCAGGAAGTACGCTGGTACGAGTAGGAAGCAAGATTTTCGGAGAACGAATTTATTAATCAGGAGTAAAAAACATTCATTATGACCGATTTAAAAACTACTTTCGCAGGGCTTTCCCTTAGAAACCCTATCATCATTAGTAGCTCGGGGCTGACCAACAGTGCCGGCAAAAACAAAAAATTGGCCGAAGATGGTGCCGGTGCAATTGTTCTGAAATCACTGTTTGAGGAACAGATCATGCTGGAAGCAGACCAACTGAAAGATCCGGCTTTCTATCCGGAAGCCAGTGACTATCTGGAAGAATATATCCGTGAGCACAAGCTATCCGAATACCTGACTTTAATAAAAGAAAGCAAGAAGGTATGCCCCATTCCTATCATTGCCAGTATCAACTGCTACACTGATTCCGAATGGATTGACTTTGCAAAGATAATTGAAGAAGCTGGTGCCGACGCATTGGAAATCAATATCCTTGCCCTGCAATCGGAAGTGCAATATACATACGGTTCATTCGAACAACGCCACATCGATATTCTCCGCCACATCAAAAAAACAGTCAAGATACCTGTAATCATGAAACTGGGTGATAATCTGACAAATCCTGTGGCATTAATCGATCAGTTGTATGCCAACGGTGCAGCAGCAGTTGTTCTCTTCAACCGTTTCTATCAGCCGGACATCAACATCGAAAAGATGGAGCATATTTCAGGAGAAGTATTCAGTAATGCTTCCGACCTCGCCACTCCGCTCCGTTGGATCGGAATTGCGTCTGCAGTAGTAGACAAGATCGACTATGCAGCTTCCGGTGGTGTTGCCAACGCAGAATCAGTAGTGAAAGCTATCCTTGCCGGTGCTTCGGCTGTAGAAGTTTGTAGCGCAGTCTATCTGAATACAAATGCATTCATCGGAGAAGCCAACCGCTTCCTCTCTGCATGGATGGAACGCAAAGGATTCAAGAATATAGCTCAATTCAAAGGCAAACTGAATATTAAGGATGTTCAGGGTGTTAATACATTCGAACGTACACAGTTCCTGAAATATTTCGGAAAGAAAGAATAAGGAAAAAGCATACTCAATCAATAAAGAAACGGTGAACAAATTGTGCTATTTGCAACAAGATGTTCACCGTTTACTTTTTTAATCACTTATTAATTTATCTCGCTTAGCAGAGAAATCTGTTATAACAGGTTGCTTGCCAGTTCACTCAATTCACTTCGTTCACCTTTCAGCAAATTGACGTGTGCAAAGATATTCTGGTCTTTCATACGATCAATCATATATACCAGGCCATTGGACTGACTATCCAGATAAGGTTGGTCAATCTGCTGAATATCTCCCGTAAATACCATCTTCGTGCCTTCGCCTGCACGGGTGATGATTGTCTTTATTTCATTCGGGGTCAGATTCTGCGCTTCGTCAATGATGCAATACATTTCGCTCAAACTACGACCACGGATAAATGCCAGAGCTTCAATCACCAGCTGCTCGCTTTTCTGCATATCTTCTATACGCTTCACTTCGGTAGAGTTTGTAGCAAACTGACGTTTTATGACGTTCAGGTTATCAAACAACGGCTGCATATAAGGAGCCACTTTTTCCTGTGCGTCTCCCGGAAGGAAACCGATATCCTTATTGGAAAGCGCCACAACGGGACGTGCCAGCAAAATCTGTTTGTAATCCGTCAGCTTGCCCAAAGCAGCAGCCAAAGCCAGCAATGTCTTACCTGTTCCCGCTTTTCCTGTCAGAGCCACCAGTTTGATATTCGGGTCATTCAGAATCTCAAAAGCAAAACTCTGTTCCGCATTCCGTGGTTCGATTCCATAATTCTTACCCTTCATCACGCGGATAATAGAATGGGTAAAAGGATTGTAGCGTGCCAATACACTATTCCGGTCACTCTTCAATACAAAACATTCATTGGGATGAATCAAATCCTTAAAGTCGAATTCACTCAAGTCAATGCCTTCTTTTGAAGAATAAATACGGTCGATCAATGCCGGATCTACATTTTCAAAAATCTCATTAGATTTCTCGAACACATCTACATTTACCACCTTATCCGTAATATAATCCTCGCAAAGCAATCCGATTGAACGGGCTTTCATGCGCAGATTCACATCTTTGGTCACTAAGATAGATTTCATTTTCGGATACTTGTCTGTCAGGTATTCGGTTGCCGCCAAAATCAAATGATCGGGTTTCTTTATAGGAAACGATTCCCACACTTTGGTAGCCGGCACATTGCTCGTCACCACAAACAGACGTCCCAATCCTTCGCCAAGCTTCACTCCGTCTGAGAAAAGCTCGTCGCTTGTCAGCACATCCAATTCGCGCACGAACTCACGAGCATTGAAATTTATCTGCTCGTTTCCTTTTTTAAACTTATCCAGTTCTTCGAGTACAACAAGAGGGAGATAAATATCATTTTCCTGAAAATTCTTCAAGCAATTGTAGTCGTGAAGAATAACATTTGTGTCTAGCACAAAATTTTTCTTAGTTCCCATGATTTCTTAGATTTAAATGTTGATATTTGCAATCTCATTCGCCAATCCCTGCATTTACGGTTAGATTGACGGTTCTAAAGATAAACAAATTAGCGGGCAATAAAGATTGCCCGAAGTTAAATATTATAAAACATGGACTATCAGAACACTTTAAAGTACTTATATGAGAGTGTGCCAATGTTTCAACAAATAGGAGGCAAAGCATATAAGCCAGGTTTAGAGACCACACACAAATTGGACGAACATTTTGGGCATCCTCATCGACAATTCAAGACGATACATATCGCCGGAACCAATGGAAAAGGATCCTGTTCACATACCATCGCAGCCGTATTGCAGTGCGCCGGTTACCGGGTAGGACTATTCACCTCCCCTCATTTAATCGACTTCCGCGAACGTATCCGTATCAACGGTGAGATGATACCGGAAGAGTATGTAGTCAATTTCGTAGAAGAGCATCGCTCTTTCTTCGAGCCGCTGCACCCTTCATTCTTCGAACTGACCACCGCTATGGCATTCCGTTATTTTGCCGACCAGAAAGTAGATGTAGCAGTTATCGAAGTAGGCATGGGCGGAAGATTGGACTGTACGAATATCATCCATCCGGATTTGTGCGTTATCACCAACATAGGCCTCGACCACACCCAATATCTGGGTGACACGCTGACGAAGATTGCCAAAGAGAAAGCCGGAATTATCAAAGAAGGAGTTCCGGTCGTTATCGGCAGAGCCCAAGGGGCAGTGAAACGTGTATTTACCATGAAAGCTAAAGAAAAGAATGCGCCCATCGAATATGCCCGTGAAAATGCCCGGTACTGGGACATGGAAATAGTTCCTTATTCGAAATTGCAAGAAATAAGACCGATGATGGACAACACAATTCAGAGCATGCACGAAATGATCGAAGCAATGGACGAACAATCAGAAGAAGAGGCAAACCAGATGCGGCAAGCATTACTCATGTTAGACCTGCCAGACAGTCTACGTGCGCTAGACCAGATACTCGACAAAAGAAAAGATGCTATCAAAATCAACAATGAGATGTTTCCTTTCGGACTTTTCACAGAGTTGAGCGGAGCTTACCAATTCGAAAATATGTTCACCATCCTAAAAGCCCTTGCGACACTGACCCGTCTGAACTACAACATCAGATCTCAGGACTATCGCGCAGGTCTTGCAAACGTATGTCAGCTCACCGGTCTGATGGGGCGTTGGCAGAAAGTACACAGCTATCCGGATATTATCTGTGACACGGGACATAATGTTGATGGAATCGAATATATCCATGTACAGCTCAATGCCATTCACAAAACCTTCGGTCAGGAGATCCATTTTGTATTCGGCATGGTCAATGACAAAGACATCCGAGGGGTTCTGCGAGCATTGCCGAAATATGCCACCTATTATTTTACCAAAGCAAGCGTTAAACGCGCGCTTCCGGAAAATGAACTACTGGCATTGGCAGAAGAAGCCGGATTGAAAGGTACCACCTACCCCACTGTTGTAGAAGCTGTACAGGCGGCAAAAAAGAACTGCCCCCCCAAAGATCTGATCTTTGTAGGAGGCAGCAGTTTCATTGTCGCAGATTTGTTAGCGAACCGCGATACACTCAATCTCTACTAACGCATCCTTTGGCAGAGCTTTTACGGCAACCGCCGAACGTGCCGGAAAGGCTCCGTCAAAATACGTGGCATACACACCGTTCATCCCCGCAAACAAGGACATATCCTGAAGAAATACAGTGGTTTTGACAATGTTTCCCATTGTCAATCCTGCTTCTTCAAGAATGTGTTTGATATTCTCCAACGACTGGCGAGCCTGTCCTTCTATCCCTTCAGCCATCTGTCCCGTAGCGGCATCAATAGGCAACTGACCGGACACAAATACCATACCATTAGCTTCTATCGCCTGACTATAAGGGCCGATAGCCCCCGGAGCTTTCTCACTGCAAATTACTTTTTTCATATATATTTCTTTTTTCTGTTTACCGAATTTCAAAGATAAAAATAAATTTCGAGTAAGATTGACAAATCTGTTTCTTTTTATTATCTTAGCAGCTGATGAGCAAGCATAATTACGACATATTCATAAGTTACCGTAAAAGATGTTCGGGCGACAAGCCTGAAATGCTACAACTGATGCTGGAAGAATCCGGATTCCGCAAAAGGGTGAGCTTTGATAAAGACAATTTAAACGGTCGGTTTGATGTTGAGTTGATTCGCCGCATTGATGAGTGTAAAGACTTCATTATGTTTATGGTGCCGGAGACGTTTACAACGATCCGCCCGCTCAATGAAGAAGCGGTCGAGACAGGCGAAAAAGCAACATGGGACATGGAAGAAGTGGCTTTTTACGAACGGATGGCGTCCTTGACCTATGAAGAGTTTGAAACAGAAATTAAGCAGATCAGCCGTACCGGAGAAATCGATTTTGTCCGGATAGAATTAGGCCGTGCGTTACACCGCCGGAGTAGAAACCCCAAACAGATAAATATCATTCCGATTGCTCCGCAGGAAAGTGAAAGCTATGATTTCGCCACCCTGCAACTACCACCGGACATTAGCGGATTAAAAGACTTTCAAGCTGTATTTTACAGTAACTCACGAGTAGCCCGATTCAAAGATATAAAGGGTGACCTCCTGAAACAAATGTTGTCAAAACCTTCTTATGTATCTGCCAAATGGCTTGTGATGACTTTCATTGCTCTATTATTAATAGTAGCAGGAAGCAAAACTTATACTTCCATCCAAAGAACGGCAGAACAAAAATTGGAATTCAAGGATTGTCGCACTTATGACGATTACAGTAGTTTCATAAAGAAACACCCGGACAGTTCTTTGAAATCTACATGCGACTCCATCCTGCACGAATTCAATGCACTCCGAAATGACGGACGCGCCTCCGTAAACAACACCGGAAACAGGGATATAAAAGACAGAGAGAAAGAATGGGTAGACGTAAAATGGAATCCCACAATCACACTGCCCCAGCTCCGCTCCCTGGTGGACATGATGAATAATATGCTGCTGATTCCGGCCAAAAACAAAGAATTCATCATGGGGAAAACTATGGGAAAAGGATATGACTCACCGCAGCACACCGTTGTATTAAGTTCCGATTATTATATGTGTAAATACGAAGTAACACGTTCGTTGTGGTATGCCATTATGAATGACTCCATTGTTACGGAAGAAGGCATGCTGCCTATGACACATATAACGTGGAATGATGCAGAGGCCTTCACCAAGAAACTGAACAAGCTCACCGGTTTACCTTTTTCCCTCCCTACGGAGGCACAATGGGAATATGCAGCCGCCGGAGGCGAAAGCTATCCTTATGCCGGTTCAGACAACATTCGTGATGTAGCCTACTATGCCTCCAATGCCAATGAACGCCTGCATCCCGTTGGTAAGAAACGCGAAAACGGATTCGATTTATACGATATGTCAGGCAACGCTGCCGAATGGTGTACAGACTGGATGAGCCGGTATGAAAATACACGGGGCACAGATCCCCAAGGTCCGGCAGAGAATCCCGGACACCATAAAAAGATAGTGAGAGGAGGCAGCTACCTGGCCAACGAACGTGATATGGACATTCGCCATCGTAGCGTACAGACTTACGATACATCAGAACCACATATCGGATTTCGTGTGGTACTTAATCCTATTCAATAACACTATGAATGCAGAATAAAAATGAGCAGGAAAACTATTTTCAGAGTATTCATCCTCCTGTTTTTTTCCATCGGAGGGCAAATGAGTGTCAATGCACAGACAACGACACCCTTTGAAACGGTGTTCGACGCCTGTAAGAAAGCATGTGAAGCATTGGACGGCGGCTTTGCCAGTGGCGAACAACTGCTGGCAGTAAGCAAAACGCTGCGTGATGCAGCCCCTATCCCATTAACCGTCAAACAAACCCAGGGCGATGTTTTGAGCCTGAAAGGACATCTGGTATTTGACTACGAATTCATTCAAGCCTGCGTTGATAATGAAACAATCTATGAAATTGCGGACAAGTATGCAGCAGAAGCGAGGATGAGAGGTGATAAGGACTCCACCAACAAAGTAAGATTAGATACCAAAATGGTGGCTGCCGGTCAGACCTGTACTTTCGAGATTCCGAGCTGTTCGGGAACCTCGCAGATAGGCTGTGTGGCAGAGGTGAATCGCTCTTTCAGTTGGAAAATAAAGACAATCGGTTATCAATCGAAAAGTGAACGGGAATACAAATGTAATGACAGTGTCCGGAAAGGTCTTCCTTTCCGTAAAGAAAAGGTTAGCTCGGACGAACGGTATAAAATCATCGTCTCGATCACCAATAAAAGCAAGAGAGACGGGAGCTTTGCCTTGATCTTATTTTAATCCACTAAAATCTCTATTATATGCGACAATTCATTCTATCTCTATTAGCCTGTCTATGTCTGACAGCCTACTCACAGACTGCAAGCCAAGCCGACCTACTGGTTGAAGAAGCTCAAAAACTAGAAAGCAAACAAGATTACCCAACCGCCATTACCAAACTGAAACAAGCGGACGAATTATATGTCAAAACGGGAAAGACACAGAGTGCGGAACGTGCTACCTGCCTGCACATTCTCGGCCGCTGTTATCTGAATCTGGAACGTCCCGAAGGACTAACCTATACACAAATGGCAGCAGATATGCGCAAGACCATACTGGGCGAAACAAATATCAAATATATTTCCTCCCTGAACAACACAGGACTCTACTACCTGACTGTTGCAAAAGACTATCCTAAAGCAGCAGAAATTCACAGCAAGACATGGGAATTGTGCAGTCGCATTCACCCCCGTCCCGAACAGGCATTCATGTTTCATATCAATCTCGCCCGCTGCTACATAGCTTTAGGAGAAATGGACAAAGCAAGTGCCATCGTAGAAGAGGAAATAGCCATCAGTAAAAAGATGTATGGCGAAAAGTCCCTTTCAGTAGCCCGTCAACTCCAGCAGATAGGTTCGTTGTACTACCTGTCGGAACGTAAAGACGTAGGGGTAACTTATTATGAGCAGGCCTTCAACATCTTTCCTGACGATTCAAAAGAATACGAGCAACTTCTCGATTGGATATCGTCCATCTACCTGGAACTGAACAATCAGCCGAAAGTATTGGAATACATGAAATTGGCAGAAGCTCACAATAAAAAAGAATTGGAGAAGCCTTGCGACGAGCCCGTTTGCCTGACCGAGCGTGCCCAGTATTTTGCCAGTATAGGTGACAACGACAAGGCAAGGGCACATTTTCTGGAGGCTTTAAAGAAATGCGATGTGAATACCCATAAGGAGATCGTTTTTAAAGTACGCCACAACTATGCGCAATTTCTCTCCGGAATACAAGATCACGCGTCTGCCGGCGAATACTACGAACTGGCAGCAGACATCCTTCGCAGCAATCCTGCCGAACAGGCTAAATTTGCATTGGAATCTTATCTGGGCGGACTCAATTATAGCATTGCTGCCAAGTATGAGGCCTCCAATCGTATGCTCAATCAGGCACTGTCGGTTTATGCACAGATGTTGCCGGACAAACTGGACAAATATGTAGACGCCTCCATTGCATTGTGCCGTAACTACGGATTCACCAAGGAATATGGAAAAGCCCTCGAAATACTTGCAAAAGCCGAAAAACAGCTTCCGACAGGTGATAAGTCAGATAAGATGGGGGAAATCCTCCGTTCCAGAGGCAGTATCTTATACCGACAGAAACAATATGCAGAAGCAGCAGCAAACTACCAACAAGCTGCAGACATTTACAAAGTTCTTCCCGGCAGTGATGTAAAATATCAGGATGCACTTAGCAGTCTGAATCGTTGCCACACCATGATGGGCAATGAGACAGCAGCCAGGCAGACAGAACAGGATGCCGAACGTCAACGAATGGCGGTTTTAAACAGGCTATTGAAAGAGAATCTTGAACAACTGGATGCTTATCGCCTGCAATGGGGAGAAGACGGGTTGATGTATGTCTCCGCATTAGGGACTATCGCTGACATCTACTATACCCAAGGACAGACCGACAAGGCATTAGCCTATATGGAACCTTTCCTCTCCGGTGAAACAACCGCACTGCGTAATCTTTTCCGTCTCTCGAAAGCCGATGAACGCCTGGCATTCTGGAAGGATATTCGTTCCTCACTGGACAGTATTCCTCTCCGTGCAGCCAATATCGCCGTAACAGGTACACTTGAACAAAAACAATGTTTTGCCCGGTTAGGTTACGATGCATTATTGTTTTCGAAAGGTATTATGCTCAATTCGTCTATTGAACTGGAGTCTCTGATTCGCGCTTCGGGAGATAAATCCCTGCTCGACCAATACAACAAGGCTACCCTCATGGCGGAACAAATTTTATCCATGCAAAGTGAACTCCCGAATGCAGCCAATCAGACGGAAGCACGGAAAAATATTATCCGCCAGAAAGAGGAGTATGAACAGTTGCAACTGGACTTGATGCGAAAATCTACTGATTTCGGCGACTATACCCGTTATCTTTCCGTCAAATGGCAAGACGTACAAAAGCATCTGCATGGAAACTCCATCGCCATAGAATTTGCTCTCATAGACGATGAATTACTAGCTCCGGACAAACACCTGGCCGCTTTCGTACTTCGTCCGGGCGACGTGTCTCCCACCGCAATCAAGTTAATGAGTCAGAAATTGCTATCGAAAGAGATGCAATCGCCTACGGCTTTCACCGCAACCGAAAACGGGGCACATTTCTGGAAAGCGCTGGATGAATATATCAGCAAAGCAGACACTATTTATTTTTCACCAGACGGGATACTTCATCAGCTACCCGTAGAATATCTTCCGTATGGAGCGGGTAACCTGCCGTTAGCATTCCAGAAAGCCGTCTATCGTTTATCGTCAACAAAAGAAATTGCACTCGATAGAGCTTCGCAGAACTACTCATCAGCCGCACTTTTCGGAGGATTAGACTATGAAATGGCTTCAACCAAAGTTCGCAATATTGTTTCTACAGATCATAACTCCGGGAAATTCCGTAACGGACAGAATGGGTATCATGAGTTACCATATACGCTCAATGAAGTAAATAACGTAAATTTCCTGTTGAAAGAAAAGAAGATTAAAACCAATCTATTCGTAGGTGAAAACGGAACGGAAAAGCAGTTCCGGGCACTCGACGGAAAAGCTGTTTCGTTGATTCACATAGCTACTCACGGAGACTATAAAGAATTGAAGCAACGTGAAGCCGATGATGCGATGAAGCATTGCTTCCTGATTATGTCCGGCGCCAATGCCACGGAAGAGAATAACGACGGACTGCTCCGTGCGGATGAAATCAGTACACTAAACCTCCGCGGTTGTCGTATGGTTGTTCTTTCTGCCTGCAACACCGGTCAAGGTACTCTTGGTGCGGATGGTCTTTTCGGTCTTCAACGAGGCTTCAAGAATGCAGGAGTACAAACCATCCTCATGACACTTTCAGCCGTTGACGACCAGGCCTCCATGCTTCTCATGACTAAATTCTATGAGAACATCATTTCAGGGTTATCCGAACGACAGGCTCTTATCAAAGCGCAACATTACCTTCGTGAGAACGGATATGCAGACAGTAAATATTGGGCACCATTTATCTTGTTGGATGCAGGCAGATCACCTATTCCTCATCCTTCGAGATCTTGAACCCTAGTTTCATAATCAGTTTCAAGGTTTCCACCGAAGAATTTCTGTCGTACACCTTTTCTTCTTCAGGTAATTCTTCATACGGAACCAGACACGGATGCTGCTTCAACACATCATCCCGTTTTTTTCCATACGTCCAACCTTGTTCTATTCTGGTTTTCGACCAGACTTCATGAACATTCTTAGCCATCTCTTCTACCAGGTATTCCAACTCCTTCGGGAGTTGGATATGTCCTGTATCCACCGGATTGGGAATATACTCTTTCATTTTATGATTCATTATTTATATATTAGCGGAACAATTTCCAATCTATCTTTTTACCACAATGACTGCAATAAATTTGGTCCATAAAAATAGATGCACCACATTCACAGACTTTGGCATCGCCTTCATTCTTCAATTTTCTCATCAGCTCATTATGAAGAGCCGTATCGCCCCGTTTGATAATACTATACCCCAGCTTTTTCATTAGCTTGATCGTATCAAACGCCATACGTCGATCATATTCTTTTTCCGAATAAGGAAGCATGGAATAAGGCACCATGTCCGGAGTCTCTTTCTTCTCGTCATCCCTCTGCGGTCCATAAGTCCATCCCTCTTCCTGGCGCTGGTCGGCCCAGACTTCGTGCGCATTTTCAGCAATGGCTTCACGCAATTCAATCAAATCAGTGCTCAATTCAACATCTTCCAGATCAATGGGACGCGGATTATAATCCAGATCAGGCACTTTCACCCTCGCCAAATATGCTTTCGCGTCATTCCATGCCGCAATAAAGTGATCCTTGGGATAGGCCGTACTTTCCTCTCCTGTTGCAGGATCATAAAGCGTCACTTCCTCTTCATTTACGTCAAGCACTACTGCTGCATGATAAGCAATTTCCTCCTCGCTATTTCCCGGCAACCGGCAACTGTTTACCACAACAATCGCATCATGTCCGGCCTTAAGGGCACGTATGACACTGTCAATACTGGAGCCATAACTGCGCATCACAATCAATCCGCGTTGTTCGAGCAGGCGGCCTACACTATGTAAAGGAGTTCCCCTCTCCCTCAGCCAACTATTATTCCTGGCCTCCTCCGAGAGTTCGTCCGAATTATATTCAATCTTTCTACGTTTCAAAATAAACTGCTCACACTGGAAATCACAAAGATTACCTTCCGATTTGGCTGCCATCTGCGCCATTGGCAGGAAGTCCGTTTCTTCATCAGCAGCTCCCATCATGGCATCCAACTGTTGGGACAAGATAAATTCCTCTTGCAAATTTTCATCAGTCGCCAGATATTCAAGTACCAAAGCTGTTTCTTCAGCATTCGTCTTACCTTCTTCAAAAGCAGCCAACAATTCTTCGGTTATCATATTTTTATCTTTTGTTTTCATACTTCTTCTTATCATTCATAGCTAAGTGAGCCAATGCTGCCAGCGCACGCTTTTTAATATTGTACAGATTAGCAACAGTTATTCCCATAGATAATGCTAAAAATTCAGGTTCGACCTCTTTGAGTACTAATTCCCTGATGACCATCACATACCGCTTATTCGACATCAGATCGAACAAACGTTCCAAATCAATCTTTGCGGCTATTTTCGATTCAGAGTCGTCTATTTCTTCTTCATGATTCTGCTCATAAAGAGGCTCTTTACTCTCGTCTTCTATCATCTGTTCACGTTTTTTCTGTTCCCGGAAAAAACGGATTGCCACAATCTTAATCCATGTTCCAATGGTGCTACGTCCCTCAAAATGACGAAGAACGGCAGCATCATTCTTCATTAGATGATAATAGAGTTCGCTGATACATTCATCGTAATCAACCTGGTAATCAAATATCAGCTTAATTACATTGATAAACAACGGACGATATTTTATATTGAAAAACCAATCGGTGATTTTTTCATCCCGATTGATTAATCCGTCGACAATTTCCTGATCTGTCATATAGTTAGTTCTTTTTCAATCTAAAACTTAGCTCAACCACACACTGGTCATAAGGGATGGTTTCCGGATATTTACTTCTTAAAATATCATTATCGACGATGCATTTATGCTTCTTCTGCTGAAAGTCTTTATCTCCGTCACACGTTACAAATCCTTGCAGTTCCATACATGCATTCCAACGCAAATGTTCGCACTTACTCAAATTATCAAATAATGTACTGGAAACAACGTCACAAACCTTAGAATAGTTCAATGTATGGGCATCACGCTGCGTCAGCTCAACCATCTCTTTCAATCTTTCCTTATTATCTTTGCCATCCTCTCCCATGGCCCCGGCTAAAAACTTTTTGGTATCGATATGCCATACATTAGCCCTATCCTGCTCTTCCTGATAAGTCAATTTAATTTGTGCATCCAAGCAATGCTTGTCCCGCAATGCCTCTCTACGCGCATTCCATTCTTCTTCCGCTGTTTGCTTCAGGCTTTCCTTCGCTTTCTTCTTCTCTTCAATTTCCTTCTCATTCGTTTCAGGCATTGCGTCAATCATAATTTTCTGATATGCATAATAAAATTCCTTTGCCAAGACTTCAAGCACATCTGTCGATACCACATCGTATGAGAAAATTTCTTCCTGCGCTCCAAAAGTTATGATTACATCCCGGGTATTGCCATAAATATTAAAATACTCTTTTATTTGCTTCAGCTGAATGGTGTTGCAACTTCCATTGACGCGCAGATAAATCCTAAAATCATTGAAACAATCCTTTCTATATCGATAGGCATATTCGTAGAGATCAATCGCCAATGCCATCCCTTCATTATCATTTCCTATAGCAATTACAACATAGTTTAGATCATGAATGATTTCAGAGAGTTTTTCCCAAAAACCTTCGGAATGGATAGACATTTCTTCACACCATTCCAACTCATTTTTCCTCTCCTTCAAGGCAGGTGCTTTCATTAAAAAATCACCTTTCAATTCATCTATATGTTCATCAACCACATATATTTTTTGAGGGTTCCTATTGCCATTTACATCGATCAATGCCCCAAACTCATATAGAAAACGAAATGCGTCACGTCCGGTTTCTCCAAAGCCAATAATCATCGACGTAAAAGGTTTCTTTACACAAGCCTTCGATGTATCGACATCTACAAAATTCACGGGGTGATTCCTCACATTCTTTTTTAATTGCAATACAGCAAGATTAGACGAGTCGATGATATGAATCTGATGTTTCAACCCATCACATATTTCCAACTTCTGGTTCTGGTTGTTCTTACGCGCATGGCAATAAATCTGAACCTGATTATGGACTCTATCTTCTTTACATTTCGCTATTTCCTTAAAAACAGACACCGCCTCCAGATTCAGTTCTTCATTGGGAGACAAAAAATAGAAAGTTGCCTGCGGGTACTTCTTGATTAGGTTTCCCAATCTCCTCAATCCGAGATATTTGTATAAATCAAATTCCGATTTGACTTTATCTATAACCCGGCCTGTGATTCCAAATTTAGAGTTAACCAGTATGCCGTCAAGCTCTTCTATCTTTTCTATGAATTTTTCAGTTCCGTCATGAGACGAATTAAAGAAATGACTGAATGTGAACCGGCCATGAGAACTGCTTTCATTAGCAGAAAGCAACCTCACAAAAATGAACTTACAATTCTCCCATCCTTCTTCATTCTTCCCCTTGGGCTCTGCCGCTTTTTTTCTTATGCTGTTAGCCAGCAATATCGCATTATCATTGACACCCCAGAAAATAAACAGTCGGCATTTCTTCTTTCTTGAAAGATTCGCCACACATAACCGCACCCATGAGATAAATCTGAATCCTAACAGTTTGATGATAAAAACCGCACTCACTATAACGGCCAGGAAATGTATCACAGAAAATATCGTCATGTAGAAAGGATCATGATGCAGATCTTCAGGAACCTCCAAAAGATCGGAATGCGAAGCGAACATTTCCATAGAAGACAGAGCAGACCTAAACGCCAACGCTATCGAATTACTGTCACTCCCTCCCTCATTAAAAGCGTACCAATATATCAGGAAACCTGCAATAAATACCGTACCTGCAATCCATTTCAGGTTATCCACTAAGAATTTCCGTTTCTTAAAAAGCAGGTATACTAAACCTATCCCGATAATGATTAACAAAAGGGTAGAATATCCCCATTGATTTAAAAAACAAGGGTCTGTCGCGTGCTGTGCATTGCATTCACCAGTTTGAGCGATTACTGTGCTTAACATATACATATTCGATAGATTGATTATTTATTCTACAAATTTATACAAAATATTGAATAACAAACAGGTTAGTAATAAAAAAACCTCCTGCAAAACGAATTTTGCAAGAGGCTTTCTTATTTCTTCTTTAATAAGATTATTCAGCTTTTTCTTTATTCTCTTCCGCTGGAGCTTCTGCAGGTGCGGGAGCATCTTCTACCGGCTTGTCAACTTTCACCTCTTCTCTTGAAACGTTTACAGTCACATTTACAGAAGCAGGCTGTGCCTGATATGGCATACGGTTTTTCGGATCTGCCCCATAAGGATTAGGACCTACCGTACCATCTGCAAACAACATATACAATGCAAAAATCCAACCAACGATAGGTACACAGCACAACAAAATCAGCCAACCGGATTTGTTTAAGTCGTGCAGACGTTTCACACCCTGTGCCAGAGAGAACCAGATGGAAGCAATCATAGCAGCAAGACCGATCAATAAACCAAATACTGATCCCCCGGCCGATCCGCTGGCAGCACCCAAAACAAATGTACCTACGCCTAGTGCCCATGCAATACTAGAAACTATACCACCAATAATGCCTGACAAGAAGTATTCGATTCTACGAATACGACCGTCAAATGAGAAAGGAGCTTTGAACATAATTTATTAAGTTTATATGAATAAATAAGTGAGATATTCTCTGTGTTTCTCAATATGAAAGCAAAGATATAAAAAAAATTAAATAAAGAAAGAAATCAGGCAAAAAGAATAAAAAAATGCCCTATTTCCTGTAGAAATCACAATTTCACTCCATCCCAATGCATCACTGCCACCCATTCTGTCGGCTGACAAGTTCCGCAAGAACGGTGCGGAACCGTAGCGACCACCAAGTCACAATGGGAAAACAGTACGATTCTTAACTCCTTCAGCAACATATCCATCTGAATAATCAAATGAAGATATTTCGTCATACACCGGATCACCCGTACATACTGATAAATGCACATATCCTCTCCCCGCCTTATCTCCCCTAATGTTTTAGGAGAGACAGCGAATTCGCTTATGAAAAAACTGTTACTGAAAATACGATCCGCACTCATTAAAGTCAATACCAAATTGCTTAAGAACTCATAAGGTTCCTGTTTTTCTTTTGCCATGTTATTCTATGATTAATAAATTATAATATTTCATTTTTTATTTGCTTTATCAAGTACTATCCACATAGGGAAGCAACCCTATTTTTAATATCCCGACCTTTGTTCCCGTTATCTGATAATCAGATAGCACAACCTTACAAAAACAATTTTATATGAAAGTTTTAGAAGAAATCAAAGTATCGGTTTACGAAAACGTGTATTCCAAAAAGCCTAAAGTCATGTCTTTCCTTGAGGCCATCATCATGTGCATTCATCCTGTTTATGCAACGATCATCAACTCTATCCGCCGATATCATGCGGAAGGCGACCATGCCGCCGCACAGAAATTGAAGAATCAACTCCCCTGCTTCACTCCGGCAGGCACATTTGACGGAGCGCATGCCATCAAACATTTTCTGCTCCCCAGCCATATTGTCGGGCTTGATTACGACCATGTAGCCAATCGTCTGGAAGTCATTCAACGGTGTGCGGCAGATCCTCATACGGTGGCAGCAATAGAAAGTCCGACCGACGGTGTGAAAGTCTTCGCCTATGTGGAAGGTATCGGAGGCCGCCATCGTGAGGGGCAACAACTGGTGAGCCGTTATTACAACCAGTTGCTCGGATTGGAAAGCGATCCGGCATGTAAAGATGAAAGCCGCCTCTGTTATTTCAGCTATTCCCCCAACGGTTATATTGCCAGTCTCTATCAGGCATTTGTTCTGGAACCGCCTGTGAAAGAAGCAAAATTTCTTTCTGAAAATGAAGTACTCCCTCCCTTTCCTCTTCAAAATAATCCTCCGGAAAATGTATCTGAAGAAGAAATCTCTCAATTTATTTCGTCCTATATTTTCTTTCATCCGCTAACAGCCGGTCAACGCCATTCCAACGTCTTCAAACTTGCCTGTGAAGCCTGCCGCCGGCACTATCCCCAGAAAAGCATATTACGCGAACTCACCGCATTTTTCGAACACACGGATTTTCGTCCCGAAGAGCTAACAAGTGTTTTATCGTCTGGATACAAACAAGTTAATGAACATGCATTCACTTCCACCCCAGCCAATGAGCCCTCCTTTCAAAAGGACATAAGGACAAAAAGACCTTATGGTACTACAGAAAATTCCGATGCCGACGATGAAGCCTATTGGTTGGGAGAGGAATTCCGGAAGGGAACTCCTTTATTTCCTCGAAGTTTGTACAATAATCTTCCCGATTTATTGAATGACTGTATCATTGAAGACGGAAGCGAACGCGAACAAGATGTCGCTCTCCTTTCCGATCTCACAGCCTTGAGCGCAGCACTTCCGCAGACTTTCGGAATTTACAATCATAAGAAATACTCCACGCATATATTCAGTGTCATACTTTCGCCTGCCGCCAGTGGTAAAAGCATCGCCCAAACCGGACGATACCTGTTGGAGGAAATACATTCAGAAATTCTTGCCACCAGTGAATCCATGATGAAAAACTACCAGACTGTACATAGCAACTGGCAATCAGAATGTCAAAAACAGAAAAAGAAAGGAGATGCATGCTCCGAAGAACCGCAAAGGCCTCCTTTCAAGATGTTATTCATTCCTGCCACCACCAGTTATACCCGCATGCAAATGCAGATGCAGGACAACGGTCCACAGGGAAGTATCATTTTCGACACGGAAGCACAAACGCTATCCACAGCCAATCATCTGGATTGTGGCAATTTCGATGATATGCTCCGCAAGGCTTTTGAACACGAAAATATAGAGTCTTCCTACAAGGCCAACGGCCTCATTCCGATCTATATACGCCATCCCAAATTGGCTTTGCTGCTGACGGGTACTCCCGGACAAATAGACGGCCTATTGAGCAGCTACGAAAACGGATTGCCCAGCCGCACCCTGATTTACACTTTCCGAGAGGCTCCGCACTGGAAAGAGATGGGCGATGACTGCATCTCGCTGGAAGATTCTTTCAAACCGATCGCGCATCGTGTTTCTGAATTATATAACTTCTGCCTGGCTCATCCGGTTCTTTTTCATTTCAACCGCCTGCAATGGAACCGTCTGAATGAGATTTTCTCACGTATGCTGTCCGAAGTGGCATTGGAAGGCAACGATGACCTCCAAGCCGTAGTGAAACGCTATGCTTTTCTGGTGATGCGCATCAGTATGATCCAGACCCGTATCCGGCAATTTGAGGCAACCGATCTTTCTCCCGAGATTTATTGCACGGACGCTGATTTTGAGCGTTCTCTTCAAATCGTTCTATGTTGTTACGAGCATAGCCGGTTGTTGCACTCATCCATGCCGTCTCCTTCGGTCCGTCCACTGAAGAATCCGGACACTATTCGTAATTTCGTTCAAGAGTTGCCCGACAGTTTCACGACAGATGAAGCGATTCAGATTGGCGCAAAATATGATTTCAACCATCGTAAGGTAACACGTCTGCTAAAATCGCTTAATGGAGTAAAAATCAATAAGATATCCCATGGTTCTTACACCAAGATGAATGAGCAATAGTCACATCTGTCCTTTTTGTCCTTTTGTCCTTTTGAAGAGTGCGGAAAAACATCGGGAGATTTGTATCGAAACATCTCAATGATTGAAATCAAACATTGGGAAGTTTCGATACAAATCTCCCGATGTTTTTTCTTTTTATCTGTGCGCCTGTGTGCGTCATTATGCGTCATGCCGCTTTCCCGATGTAGTACTTTTGTCATGTAATCGATTACAAGGCTATTAAACAATTAAAAATTAATGATTTAAAATTAAAAATTATGGCACAGAATTACACTCTCATGGCTCGTAAGAACCTATTGAAACCTAATGAAACTCCGAAGTTTTATGCAGTGGCACGTAGTGGTCGTAAAGTGACGGTCAAGGAAGTTTGCAAACGTATCACTGAACGTTCTTCTTACTCCAAAGGGGAACTGGAAGGTTGTATCGGTGAGTTTTTGCTCGAAATCGTCAACGTACTGGATGAAGGAAATATCGTCCAGATGGGTGACCTGGGTAATTTCCGTATGAGTATTAAGACCGGTACTCCTACCGATACGGCAAAGGAATTCAAGGCATCGTGCATCAATAAAGGCAAAGTGCTCTTCTATCCCGGTAGTGATCTCCGCAAATTGTGTAAGACGTTGGATTATACATTGTATAAGAGTGATTCTTCCACTGATTCGGATAAAGATCCGCTTCCTGGTGATGGCGGTGATGATAATCAGGGAGGTTCCGGCAGCGGGGAAGCTCCGGACCCGGCAGCTTAATCCGTCAGTCACGGGTTGGTTATTGAGTTTATGATGTATCAGTAGTATTTATTCTTTAATTTAAATTTATATGAAAAAGCAACTTTGGAAAAACATTCTCCAGTTTATCGTGACTATCGCGACTTCTATCATCTCGGCTATCGGTGTAACGTCCTGTGTAGGGCATTAATCTCCTGCTGACCGATATGGAAAATTCAGAAGAAAGCTATCTCCCACGTGAGATTAAGTTGTTGGTGATTCATTGCAGCGCGACGCGCTGCAATGTTTCCTTCACCGTAGAGCAGCTTCGACAATGTCACCTGCAACGAGGTTTCAAAGATATAGGGTATCATTTTTACATCACCCGTAATGGAGAACTTCACCATTGTCGCCCGGTATCGGAGCCGGGCGCGCATGTGCGAGGTTTCAACCGGCATAGTATTGGTATTTGCTATGAAGGTGGGTTAGATGAAGAAGGTCGTCCGGCGGATACGAGAACACAGGCGCAGCGCTTCGCGCTACTTGACTTGTTGACGATTCTCAAACATCAGTATCCGGATGCGCAAATCCTGGGACATTATCAGCTTAGTGCTTCGATTCATAAGGCTTGCCCATGCTTTGACAGTCGAAAGGAGTATATGGATATATAAAAAAAGAACTACGGGAGCTGGCGAAAGTGCAGTCTCCCGTAGTTCTTTTTTATGTTTATATCACTTATAGTTCTCCCGGCTTTCCCAAGTAATAGGTAATAAGCCGTACTTCTCTCACAGAAAATGCCTTTGTCTTCGGATGAAAGTCAGTAGATAGTATCTCATTCATCAGCGGCTTGCATCTCCGCATCCACCTCCGGAGTTTATTGACCGAAGCACGAATCGTCAAATCAGGAAAATACATCTGGGCTAACTCTTGTTTATTATAACATTTCACTACAAAGTCTGAATGTTCCATCGTTTCTTTATTACTGTTTTCTATGCTATAAAGTTACAAATATTTCAACATATAAACAAAGAAAACCGATATTATTATCCAGTATAATGAGAGTAAAAAAAATATCAACGATCTTCACAGACAGTTGATATAGTGGGAAATTCACATCGGCTTTAACCTCCGATGTCAGGGCGTAGATTAGAAATGCGCCGTCGCGCTATTTCTAATCCACAATGTAGGAGAATCATGCTGTTTACAGCATGAAGCTAGGGACCTACATTTTTTTCATCTCACATACGAAACACTCACGTGTTTATTACATCTCAACATTTTATTTTATATACAAACATCTAATTATTAGCACAACTAGCTCTGTGAAAATTTCTATAAAATTCCAATAACATACTGATGCAATAATCATTAGAGTTATTAATTTTACAATGAATGTTTACACTCTTTACACATATTCCACATAAATAACAAGTTGCCTATGATATATCTTTTCCACATTCTACGTGGTTCTTTCAATAACCGATAACACCACTCCAGCGAGTTCCGCTGCCACCACATAGGAGCACGTTTTACTGTTCCGGCATAAAAATCAAAAACAGCACCAATCGTACCACAATGGCAATGAATCTGTAATTCATTCCAATGAGTATATATCCATTTCTCTTGTTTTGGAGCAGTCATACCTATCCATAGCAAATCAGGGTTAGCTTCATTGATAGCAGTTATAATTGCATTATTTTCCTCTTCATTAAATTCTGATTTATAAGGAGGAGAATAAGTTTCTACTTCAATATTAGGAAAATCCCCTTTACTTCGTTGCTTTATCATTGATAATACCTTTTCGCTACTACCCATAAAAAAACACTTTCCACCGCTATGGTTTAGTTTTTCCATCTCAAACATGAATAAATCCCAACCAGCAATGCGTTCTTTCGGCTTAGATTTCGCATTTAACCAACGACAAGCTTTGACAATACTTGCACCATCTGGAATTAATACATCACCTTGTCGCAAGGCTTCAGCAAAGAGCAAGTCTTGCTGTGCGGTGTTATAAGAATGAGCATTGATAGTATTAATCAGCAGTTTACCAGATGGCAAAAAGGTTAACCCTTGACGGTTTTCTACCAAAGGTAAGTTTTTCAAATTCAAGAACATTGTATATTGCAGCTTTATCTCTATAATATTAATTATATATGAGAAAGATTCTGAGACAAAATTTCGACCATTCGATGCTCAAAGCACTGTCGAGTAAATTCACTATAGATTTTTTATAACCTGTATCTCCCAATGTAGCTCTTAATTCCACATCATCTAATAATTTAACGATGCAATATCAGCTAATGAAACAAAATTTTTCTTTTCACAAATCAGATCACTCCATTTCTCACAAGATCTAGTATTCCTACTTCACCTGTTGAGATAATAGGTAGCTTATACACATATATATTTCAGGAACTTATTCATACTAACCTGCCTATATCAGACAAATCACCAGCTGTTGCTAGATTTATATAATAGCAGTCAAAAGAAGAATCTATAAGTTTACTTTTGGGGATACATCTTCCTCTATGGTCGTACATAGGAGGGAAAAACTCTATTTTTCATTATCTACCACTATCATTTGGTTTATAATCTTCAAATATTCTTTAGTTATAATGGACCATCTAAACTTATCTCGCATTCGAAAGTTTCTTTCGCCATTTTTCTGAATTAGTATAGGTTTTTTGGATAACTCAAGCAATATTGACGTTAACTCCTTTTGTGTTTTAAAATAAAAGCCACCGTCTTTATTTTGAATAATATCTAAAGCAACACCTACCCTCGTCGTTATAATATTAAGCCCTAAGACAAATGGTTCTGCAATACATTGCCCGAATGTTTCACTACTGCTTGCTATAACAGCCGTGTTACTCTTCCTATAATATGTTAATATCTCCTTTTTTGAACAATATCCAGGGAATAAGACCTGTTGATCGCAATCTAAATCCTTACATAAATTTTTCATCTTTTGTAATAGTTCACCACTTCCAGGTAAAATCAATATAGACTTCATATCATGAGTAATGTTTCGGTATTCTGCAAATGCTCTTATTACTGTATCCTGATTTTTCCCTATCCGAAATTGGGCCGGATATATTAATCTCAAACTATCCATAAGTAACGGTTGATAAGAACCCACAAAGAAATTCTCATCAATTCCTAAAGGTATTATTGAAATTTTATAAGACAACCAATGAAAACTATTTTTCAATGATGTGCACATGCATATAACTTTATCCACAAAAAAAGTTAAGAGAAAAGTCAAGAGAAATCGAGCTATACAGGATTTAAATCTCTCATTATTCCTATATGCATGGATCGTATATATCATTTTAAACTTTCTACGCACACATAAAACATACTTCACATACATAATAAGTGCCAATTCCCAATTTGTTTGAATGTGTACAACGTCTATAGATTGCTCTTCAATAATCTGTTTAAGTTGAATTGCATTCTTCTTAAAAGATTGGTGTTCTACTAAACCTGGCAATATATAATTAGGAATCAATAAAGAATTAATTTTCTCAATCAAACCAGGCTCCTGTTCCTTTGTACTTAATATAGCACATACTTTCTTATGTTGTTTGTGCAATGCAATTAATTGATCTATTAATAAAGCCGAATTACCAAGTCCGCTTTCTACAAAAAAAAGAATATTCATAGAATTAAATATATTTATTCACATCTCTGCTATCTAATACATAAATAAAAACAGCTAAATACGAAAGAACTAAAGGGCTCGTATACGCATGCCCACCATAAAAGGCATGACCTATAAAACAAAGAAAAGCTATTATGCACCAATAATCTAGTATATTATGGCACTTAATAAAATTCTGCATACATGCAATCAACTTTTTTATAGGAAGTAGTAAAACGGGGATAGAAAAAAGGAGTCCAAATTGGCCTATTAAATCTAAAGGATCAACTTCAGCAGCTTTCGGTTCTCCCAAATATAGCTGGTGTTGGTTTTCTATTAAATAAAAATTACCTCTACCAAAGCACCAATCAAAAACATTAAAGTTAGTAATCGTTTTAATCGATGCATCTATCAAATATCTTCTCCCTGAAGCCTCCAAAAAGATTGCACCAATATCTTCATATTTCCTTGAGAGATAAGAATCTTCTTGAATAACCGATATGACATTAACTAGTGCATAATTTGATATAACTAAAGCCCCAAGTAAAGTTATCAATTTTATTTTATAAGAGCTTTTATAATCCTCAAATTTAACAAGTAAGATACTTAAAGCAAAAAAAAGTAGTATAAAAGCGGTTCCAAAATAGCAAGTTATGCTACCCACTAAGCAAGAGCCAATAGACATCAATATTAATGCAACAAAGTAAAATACATCTCCCGTTTTTTGGAATGAATAGCATGCTAAAATATTTAGTAAAAGTATAGTTAATCCAACATCATTCATTGCTACAAAAAAACCTTTTGTGC
>OGXV01000575.1_pt1 | contig 23448 bp, 19 predicted proteins | sample 1576391 | NCBI WGS metagenome assembly OGXV01 (sample SAMEA3541586, study PRJEB24748) | human gut metagenome | biome: human gut; feature: human-associated habitat; material: faeces | place: China | collected 2012 | reverse complement strand
GGCACCGGAACCTTCAACAGCAAAGCCTACAGATGTAACAGTGGCACCAACAGCACCGGGACAGGATGTAGATGAAAGTATAAAGGCACCTGAAGGACTTGTATGGGCAGGAAATGCTGATTTACCTTATTATTTTGCATGGGCACCGGTTGTAGATGTAGATTCATATAATGTCTATGTTGATGGAGTATATGCAACAAATGTTAATGGAAACTCAGTTAATCTTGAAAAATCGGTATTTACAAAGGGCTCCGGGGAATACACAGTAGGAGTTGCCGCAGTTAAGGGTAACAAGGTTTCAAATATAACATCAATTAAATATACATATACAGGTGATGGAGCAATCACAACAACAAAAGCTCCTGAGGCACAGCCAACGGCAGCACCTACAACAGTAGCACCAACAGCTAAGCCTACAGTAGCACCAACAACAGCTAAGCCTACAACAATACCAAAGGAAACAACAAATATTTCTTTTACAACAGACAGTTCTATTGAAAAGCCATTTGGTTTGGATGTAAGTCAGGCAAGTGTAGGATATGTTAATGTTGTTTGGGGACGTGGAACAATTGACTGTTACAATGTTTATGTAGATGGAGAAAGAAGACGTACGGGAATTTCAGCACAGGCTTTAAAACTTCCTGTTTATACAGAAGGAACACATACAATAGCAATTACAACAGTTGTAGGAAAAAGAGAATCAGAAAGACTTGAAGCACAGATTCAGATTACAGGAACAGGTGAAAAGGAAACAGAACCTGAAACATGTCCTGAAGAACTTAAGCCACAACTTAAGAAAAATGTTCCTTTAAGAGATGACAGAATTGCAATTGAACTTAACAATAAGACTAATGGAAAATATAGTGACAGTGAAATTTACTGGTGCATTGTAGGAAATAATGCAAATAATCAGCTTTGTTATATGGATAAAGATGGAAATATGATTCCTGCATCAGAGAGTCTTAACACAGTTGAAGTAAACGGAACAAAATATGCAAATATTTATCATACACTTGCAGAATCAGATCATGTATATGCTCCAACTATCAGATCAGGAAGGATGTACTTAAGCTATGGAAAGCCGGTATATGTTAAGTTTGTTGGTTCTACAGGTTATGCCGGACCGGATCTTAACAATCCTGGAGACGTGAATGCTAACACATTATTTGAGTTTGCAGAGTTTACTATTGAAGGAAAGCATTATTGGGGAAATACAACACGTGTTGATTATTTCTGTTTCCCAATGGTTACACGTTTAATAGGTGGTTCGTTATATGGCGGATATGATAATGTAGTAGGTGATGTTGGAACAAGAGATGAAATCTTCAATGCATTTAAGAATGAAGTTCCAAATGAATATAAGTCACTTGTAAGAGATGATAGAATTATTGCACCATGTAAGAGTACATTTAATGTTGGAAAGATAAACGGAAATTATTTTGATAATTATATTAATGAATTCTGGAACAAATATGCCAATGAAGATTTAAGATTCAGCTCAGAATCAGGAAGATTTGTTGGTAGAGTAGTTGGAAATCAGATGCGATTTACAAGAGAAGGTGACAGCACAGTTTATTATGTTGATAAGCCAAATACACAGGAAGTGTTAGAAGGCAAGGGCGCATTTGACAGAGGAAACGGTGTTGAAAAAGCTATTGAAGCACAGCTTTGTGCAGCATTTAACAGAGGTGTTGCAACAGAACCTGAAAACTGGTATACACCAAGTAAGTATTATAAGAACAGTGTGTCAAACTTCTATGCAGGATTCTTCCATGAACATTCAGTTTTAGGAAAAGCTTATGGATTCTGTTATGACGATGTAAATGATCAGAGCACATTACTTCAGTATGATAAGGCAGATGCTCTTGTAATTGATCTTAAATGGTAAATAAATTACTATAAAAAATACCCTTTTTAATTGGGAGCACATCAGTTTTGGTGTGCTCTCTTTTGTTTTAATCCCCCAAAAAATAACAGAGCTTCAATGCTAATTAATGTTTTGCAACAAACTAATTAGCATTAAGCCCTGTTAATTCTTTGAAATGTAAATAATTTCATCTTACTAACTATTAATTAATATCCAACAGCTTATCTACTGCATCCTGTATTTCAGGGTGCTTTCTATATTGTTCTATTAAGTGATGTTCATGTTTTGTAAGATTAATTGGCTCTTCGTCAGTATATCCGAAAGTGCCAAGAATGTTATCAATATTATAAATATCACAAAGTAGAAGTAGTGTGTCAGCGTCAGGCTGAGTGGCACTGCTTTCCCATCCGTAAACGGTTTTTTCAGCTACCTTAAGTGACTTTTCTTCCAGTAATTCAGTAACGTCCCTCACACTTAAATTATTCATTTTTCGGTAAGCTTTTAATACTTCTGCAATCTTTCTATTCTTCATTTTAAATACCTCTTTTTAAATAATATAGTAAGAAAAAATCAACGTCAACCAAATCACCTTGAAAAAAGAAAAAATCCTTTTGAATTCTTTAAATTCGGGAAAAATCTACATTGCATTTCTTGAATACAGAGAATATAATAGACATTATAATATTATTTTCTTGTAATACGGGAATGGCGGTGACAAATGAAAAATAATAACAGCGTTTCAAAAGCATTAATTAAATACATAAAAGAAAAAGAAATATCTATATCACAGATTTCTAAGGATACCGGAATTTGGGAGAAAAAGTTAACTGACGAGAATGTAACTTTTACGGCATCAGAATTTTTGGAATTATGTTCTTATTTGCATTTAAAACCGGAAGATTTGAGATAGGTGATAAAGTGCTAAATTACATATGCAGAAATGACAATATTAAAACTAAAAGCAGTACCTGTCCTGTGTGTGGACAGAGAACTGAACTGACAAAATCAAACATATACTGGTGCGAAACCTGCAAGGTGCCATTGTATCAGAAGGAATGTCAGTGTTGTGGAAGTAGCGGCAGAAGATTAACCACTGATATTAGACCGGTTTTTCCGGAGGAGAGATTACTGTTAGAAATAATGACAGATAAGACACCCGGATATTATGAGAAGATGTCAGTTTGGAATTGTTCAGGCAACAGATATATTGCCGATGGACAGAGGGTTGATTTTGCAGTTAAGGATTTAAAGAATAAAAATCCTAATGATATAAGAATTAGATACGAGAATGAAGTTTCTAATATCGATTATAGATATTTTAATGAATTTAAAGACAGATTCATTAAGGCTAACAGAAGCCGTTACGAATTTATAGTAAAGGAAGCAGTAGATTACATAAAGAATTCAACAAAGGATTATACTGCAAAGGATATGTTTGTTTCTTTTTCAGGGGGGAAGGACTCTACAGTCACATCTGATCTTGTTATGAGAGCTTTAAGTGAACCGAAGATTCTTCATATTTTCGGTGACACAACTTTAGAATTCCCCGAGACTATGAAATACATAGAACGATTTAAAAAAGAACATCCACAGACTCCTGTTGTTTCATCAAGAAACAAAGATAAAGATTTTGAGGAACTTTGTGCTTTGGTTGGTCCACCAAGCAGAGTTATGAGATGGTGCTGTACTATTTTTAAAACAGGTGCAATCCAGAGAAAGATTAAAACTATGTTTAGAAATAAGAACAAAATTATAACTTTCTATGGAATAAGAAGAAACGAATCAGCAAGCAGAAACAAGTATGAGCGTGAAACAGAAGGCTCTAAAATTACAAAGCAGATAACTATTTCACCGATTATTGACTGGATGGATTTTGATGTGTGGCTTTACATGCTTACAACAGAAATTGATTTTAATTATGCATACAGATTAGGGTATGCAAGAGTTGGCTGCTGGTGTTGTCCTAATAACAGTGGTTGGTCAGAGTTTTTGTCTAAGATTCATATGCCTGAACAGTCCAAAAGATTGAGACAGCTTTTGGTTGACTTTGCAACAAAGATTGGAAAACCTGATCCGGAAGTGTATGTGGACGAAGGCAAGTGGAAAGCAAGACAGGGGGGAAATGGCGTAGATTATGCAAAGAAGTCGGCAGTATCATTTGAACCTTGTGTGCTGGAAGAGAATGCTTTTAATTATGAACTTCAAAGACCAATTTCAGACCAATTGTATGAGTTGTTTAAGCCTTTTGGATATTTAAATTTTGATATGGGCAATAAGCGATTGGGTGAAGTTTATGTAACAAGAAGGAACGGCAATCCTGTTTTGAAATTGCAGGGCAGAATTGGCTCTACAACTTTAAAAGTTACAATAATTGACAGCAACATAGATGGGGCAAAGAATCTTAAAACAGCAGAGGATAAGATTAAATGTCAGATTACAAAATATCAGATGTGTATGGCGTGCAGGGCGTGCGAAAGTATTTGCAAGCACAATGCCATAGTTATAAAAGAGGACAAAGAAGGTAATCTTGATTATAGAATACTGGACAATAAATGTGTAAGATGTGCAGAATGCGTTAATCATTACACGGCAGGATGTTATATGAGAAAGGTTTTGGCAATAAAAAGAAACTAGTTAATTATTTATGAAACTTGAGCAGGCAGATAGGAGAAGAAAATGGCGATTAAACTTAAAGGACATGAAACATTTGCACTTCGTGAGGGGTGGCTTAATAAAGGACTTGCAAAGGTAGATGCCAATCCAAAAGTTTTCTCTGAAAACTATGGGGCGGATGCTCTTGGAGTGGGAAGCAATATGGCTAAGGCTATTCGCTATTGGCTTAAAGCCGGAAAGTTTATGGAAGAACCACCTAAAGAGGGGGCAAAGCTTACAGATATAGGTCAGATTATTTTTAAGGAAGATAAGTATTTAGAAGATATATTTTCATTATGGATATTCCATATTAATCTGGCAGGAAATGAGAAACTTGCAACAAGCTGGTATGCTTTTTTTAACTTAATTAACATTGACGAATTTTCAAAGGAAGATTTAATGAACATTCTATTAGAAAAGCTTACTCCTTTGGCAGAGAAAAAAGCCATACCTGAGCGTTCGTTGCGAGATGATATTTCCGTACTTTTAAATATGTACGTAAAAGAGAAGCAGCAGAATTATGATCCGGAGGAAAATAAGATTTCACCTTTTGCACAATTGGGTTTATTAAAAAAAGACAGAAATAATTATATAAAAACACAACCTGACAAGGATAAGTTATGTGATGATGCAGTGCTATACAGCCTGATTAAGTTTTTTGAAAAAAAAGAAGTTGACTCAATAGGAATAGATGAATTGCTTAACAGTCCAATGTCACCGGGAAGAATTTTGAACCTAAAGAGAATGGCTTTAAACGAATATTTGGACCATTTAGAAGGTCAGGGATATTTGACTGTTAACAGAACAGCAGGACTTGATATGGTTTATCTTAAAAAGAAAATCGGGCTTAAGGAAGTTGTTTCGAATTATTATAAAAAACACTAGAAGAAGTTTTTAAAAGGCTAACGAATTATTACAGGAACAATAAAGAAAAGCGATTTGTATGACTAATAAAACATTAAACACTGATAGAAAGGATGCGTATATCTGGCAATCAGGTATATCAGAGAATAAATGAATAAGTTTAAAGACTTTATAGAAATAGACAAGAAATTTCAAAATTCAATAAATTTGCAGTTGGACATAGATAATTTATCTAAACTAAATAGCTATATACCAACCCATTCTTCTATTTTAGTGTTGGATGGGTTTCTTAATAATGTTTTGTCAGACAGAGACAAGGCAAATATTTTAATTGGACCTTATGGAAAGGGAAAATCACACCTTTTACTGGTTTTGTTGGCTTTACTTAATGACGGAAAAGGTGACAGAACTAAAAAAACAATTAACAAAATAGAAAAAGTTTCAAAGGAAACTGCTGAAAAAATAAAGACTATACAAAGTAGTGTAAAGCCTTTTCTGCCGGTTATTATTTCAGGAACAGAGAAGGATTTAAACAAAGAATTTATTATAGCTTTAATGGAGGCATTAAGAAAAAATAATCTTATGAATGTGGCACCTGAAAGCGATTATGGCAAGGCTTTGGAAGTTATAGCTAAATGGCAGAAAGACTTTAAACAGGTTTATGAAAGCTTTAAGCAGATTGTTAGAAAATATGGCAGAACTGTGGAAGAGTTTATGGGTGAACTTAAGGAAATGAAGGAAGAGGCTCTCAATATTTTTAAAGAGATACATCCTAAACTTACTGCCGGCAGTGAATTTATGCCAATGACAGTTAATAACGCCATGACTTTGTACGGGGAGATTAACAGAGCACTTGAAGGTTATGGATATGGCGGAATTTATATAATTTTCGATGAGTTCAGTAAATATATTGAAGGTCATGAAAAGGATACTTTTGCTTATGACATGAAGATTTTGCAGGATATATGTGAGCTTGCCAATAACTCCAAAAAACAGCAGATTCACATTACTTTCGTGGCGCACAAAAGCATTAAAGAGTACGGCAACGCATTGACTTCAGATATAGTTAATGCTTTCAAAGGTGTTGAGGGTAGATTAAAAGAAGTTAGATTTGTAGTTTCAGCTCAGAATAATTATGAGCTTATTCAGTATGTAATAAAGAAGAAAGTAAGCGACTGCAAACCATGGTTTCAGGAGCAGAATAATAAAGAAATAATCGAGGAATCTTACAAGATTCCTTGTTTTTCAGGCTTATTTACAGAGAAAGAATATAAGAAAATCATAATGGAGGGGTGTTTTCCAATGCTACCTCTTACAGCCTATGCACTTTTAAATATTAGTGAAAAGGTTGCACAGAATGAGAGAAGTATTTTTACTTTTCTTGCTAATGACGAAAAAGGAAGTCTAATTAATATAGTAGAAAACGGTAGCGAAGAATTACTGTCTGTTGATGTAGTTTATGACTATTTTCAAAATATGTTTAGGGACAGTATTTCTCTTACTAACATACACAATGAATGGCTTAAGGCAGACTATGCCTTAACTAAGGCTGAATCATTAAATGAAGAAAAAATAATTAAGGCAATGGCTATTCTTCATATGATTAATAGAAATGAGGAAGTTCCGGTTAGAAAGACGGAAATCAGATTGGCAACAGGTTTAAATATGGCTGATTTTGTAAGTAGCCTTGAAAAACTTGAAAGCAAAAATATTGTAACCTACAGAAGCAAGCTTGGAGTTTATGCATTTAAAAATAACGTAGGCGTAAACCTTGATAATCAGATGAACAACATGATTGAAAAGCAGCCTTTAAGCCTTAACTGGCAGGAAGAAATTGCCACAGTGTCAGAACTTGATTATGTACTTCCAAAGAAATACAACCAGGAATATACAATGACAAGATATTTCAAGTACGTATATATGACACCGGAGCAGTTCCTAAATACATCTAAGTCAGAATATTTATTTGAAACATATAAGGCAGACGGTCTGATTATATGTCTTGTTATGCTTAAAGATGGGGATGTTAATCAGATTAAGGAACATTTAAAGGAACTAAATGATAACAGACTTGTTGTAATATATCCTGACAAAATATTTGGCTTTTCAGAGCAGCAGAACATTAGAAAATTAAAAGCTGTGGGAAAATTGCTTAAGGATAAAGATTTTTTAGAAGAAAATAAAGTTCTGCAACAGGAACTTGAAATATATAAGGAAGATTTGATTTTTGAAATAAATGTAGAACTTGAAAAGTCATATTTGCCGGAAAATAACAGATGCAAATATTTTAATACATTAAATGATGTGACGGAGTTGTGTTTTGAAAACCAGATTAGTTTTAATAGATTTTTAAGTGAAATATGCTTAAGCTACTACGAACATGCACCAAAAATTAACAACGAATTAATTAACAGAAAAAGCGTATCAGCACAGATTAAAAAGGCACGAAATTTAATTATAGATGCCATTTTAAACGAAGAAGAACTTAATAGATTTGAAAAGGGTACAAGCTCGGAGGCAACTATTTTTAGAGCTACTCTTATGCATACGGGAATTTTAAAAGGGGACAGTTCTGAGGAGGAAGGCTGTAGAAGAATTATTGAAGAAATCGATGCTTTTGTAGGTCAATGTGCAGGCAAGAAGTTTTCTTTTCAGGTCCTTTATAACAAGTTATTGGGTAAGGATTTTGGCACAAGAAAAGGAGTAATTCCTATTTTTATTGCAAAGGAAATAATTAATCTGCAGGATACGCCGATTATTTATCTTCAGAATAAGGAAGTGGAGATTTCAAGCAGTATTTTAAACAATATTAACGAAAAACCACAGGATTATTATCTTTTTATTGAAAAGGAAAGTATTGAGAAAGAAAAGTATCTAAAGGTTTTAGAAGAACTTTTCCTTAGCGAAGAGTTAAGAAAAAAACAGAAGTCAAAAATGCAGCGCTTAAACAACATTGTGGAAAGTATGCAGAGATGGTACAGATCATTAGACCAGTATACTTTAATATTTACAAAACAGCTTTTTGAAGAAAATGAGCAGGGCTATTTGGAAGAAGATGCTTTCGAAAGAATGTGCTCTTTTAGAAAAGTATTTAAGGGCATAGAACTTAACCCAAGAGAAGTTCTTTTTGAAAAAATACCAAAGGCAATATGCCATGACAATAGCGGTGATGCAGTTTTTGAAAATGTTACTTTACAGATAGAAGAAATTAAAAAATATATGGACAACAATCTTGTAAATGCAAAGAAGAAAACAGCAGTTCAGGTTAAGAGCATCTTTGGAGCAAGGGCTGATGAAAGTTTAAGTGCATGTTTAAAGAACTGGTATTCAAAACAAAGTGAAAAGTCAAAGTCACATATTTACGCTGAGAATATTACAGGCTTTATGACGTACATTGAAAAGCTGACTACTAATGATGAGGATGAAATTGTTTCAAGATTGTGCAAAATTATTACAGGAATTTATATCAATGATTGGAAAAACGACTCTTATGAAAGATTTGTCGAAGAGTTAACTTATGTTAAAAACACTATTCAGTCTATTAAGGAAAGTGAACAGTCAACAGAGGGAGAAAATAAGATTTCAATTAAAACAGGGGAAAGTACAATCGAAAGATTCTTTGAACCTGACAGTGACGACAGCACAAGTTATTTCCTTCAGAATGCAATAGAGGATGCACTGGAAGAATTTGGTGATACATTGGAACTTAATCAGAAAGTTTCGGTGTTGGTAAAGGCACTGGAAGAACTGTTGAGTAAATAATTGAATTGATTGAAAAGTAATGGAACAGTAAGGTTTGCGAAAGATATTAATAGAAGAGATTTGCCATATGCAAATGGAAGTTACTGATTATAAATGGATTTATTTGAGGGATAAGTTATGGATAAGGAGAATAATAGTAAAACTATATATTTAGATAATGCAGCTACAACTTTTCCAAAGCCGGAGTCTGTTTATACGGAGATGGATTATGTAAACAGAAATCTTGCAGTTAATACGGGAAGAGGCTCTTATAGTCTGGCAAGAAAAGCAACGGAAATAATAGACCGGACAAGAGAGAAAGCCTTGAAACTTATAAAAGGAAAAGATGTTGCAGACATTGTGCTTACGCCATCAGCCACAATTGCAATGAATGTAATAATTGGTGGTTTGGATTGGAGTGGTGCAGATATTTGCTATGTTTCTCCTTTTGAACATAATGCAGTAATGCGACCATTACATTTGATTAGTGAAAAATATGGTTTTGATTTAATAGAACTCCCATTAAAGAGCGAAACATTAGAAATAGATTTTGAAAAAATGGAATATATGTTTTCCTTGAATCCTCCTACGAAAGTTTTTGCAACTCATATAAGCAACGTAACCGGGTATATTTTGCCGGTTAAAGAGATAACCGAAATGGCAAAAAAATATAACAGTCAGGTTATTATTGATGCCTCTCAGTCATTGGGATTATTAGACATTAACATGAACAACCTAATGGCAGATTTTATAGCTTTTGCAGGACATAAGAATCTATATGGACCATTTGGCACCAGTGGATTTTTCGTAAGAAAAGGAACAAAGATTAATCCATTTATTGCCGGAGGAACGGGAAGTGATTCACTTAACCTAAATATGCCAAAAACAATACCTGCAATGCTGGAACCGGCAAGTCCTAACATAGTTGCCGTGGCAGGAATGGAGGCAGCATTAGATGAAACAATTGGGCGAATAAGTGACTTTGAGGCAAAAGAAAAAGAATTAACAGAATACCTTGTAAAAGGACTTGAAAAAATAGAAAACGTAACTACATATCTTCCATTGGAAGATTCACATATAGGAATTGTAGCCTTTAACATTGAAGGCTACAAGGCAGAGGATGTGGGAACAATATTAGACCAGGATTACCACATTGCAGTTAGAACAGGATATCATTGCGCACCACTTATACATAAACATTTGATGGATATAGAAAAGGGAGGCGTGGTAAGAGCCAGTGTTGGAAGGTACACAACAAGGAATGATATAGAAAAGCTGCTGGAGGCAGTGGAAGAACTAAGTGAGGAAATGTAGATGAGTTTTGTTGATTTAAATGTACAGTTTAGTTATAGAAGTGATGTAGATGACATAGCAACAGATTTTTTAGTGCCTGTTTTAAGTGAGAGTATAAGCTATAAAAGGTCTGTTGGATATTTTTCCACGTCATCGCTTATAAGTCTGTCCGTTGGACTGTGTAAAATGGCACAGAATGGAGGAAAGGTTGAAATAATATGTTCCCCTCAATTGTCAAAGGAAGATATAGAAGCTGTTAATTTAGGTTACAAAACAAGAGAAAAAGCAATTACCGAAGCTTTAACATTAAGTATAGCAGAGCCAAAAGATTATTACGAATCAGAAAGACTTAACCTTATTGTAACAATGATTGCAATGGGAATACTGGATATAAAAATTGCATTTATGGAAACAGATACAGGTATAAATATTTATCATGAAAAGATTGCTTTATTTGAAGATAAGTACGGAAATAAAATTGGATTTAACGGTTCGCTAAATGAGTCAGAAAACGGCCTGAAAAATAATTTTGAGTCAATAGATACATACTGTAGCTGGAAGAATGAAAGTGAAGAAAAAAGAGTAGAGAGAATAGAAGAAAATTTTGGAAAACTATGGAACGATAAAACAAAAAAATTAAGAATAGTACCATTTCCTAAAATAGTGTTAGATAAGTTAATGACCTTTAAAAAAGGACAGGTTAATTTTGAACTAGATAATGAGCAATATAGCAACAATGGAATATTAAAAAAAGACAGTATTTTTCACGTTCCTGAAGATGTAACTTTAAGAGAATATCAAAAAGATGCAGTATCAGGTTGGATTAATCAAAATTATCAAGGCATTTTTTCAATGTCAACAGGTTCAGGAAAGTCGTATACGGCATTGGCATGTATGGTTGATTTGGCAAAAAAACTGGAAGAAAAGTTGGCAGTATTTATAGTTTGTCCTTACATTCATTTAGTAGGACAGTGGGAGGAAGATGAGGTAAATTGGGCATGTACGCCAATAATAGCTCATTCAAAGTCACCGGATAAAAACTGGGAACAGACATTAATAAAAGCTTATAAAAGATTTAGAAACAGTGAAAAACCATTTGTATGCATAACAACAAATGACACTTTTGCCAGTGAAAAAATTCAAAATATAATAACAAGATTTAATGAAGAACAGAATGTTCTTTTAATAGTTGATGAAGCACATAATTTTGGCTCAAAGAGATTATCAGAATTATTGCCTGAAAACATCAAATACAGAATTGCTTTATCGGCAACAATCAAGCGTCATATGGATAAGCAGGGAACGGATAAGCTGTTTAATTATTTTGGCAATGAATGTATTGTATACGATTTGGAAAGAGCCATAAAAGATGGGGCTTTATGCAAATACAAATATTATCCTATACCTGTTGTACTTAAAATGGACGAACTGGAAGAATATTCAGAATTAACAGAAAAAATAAAGAAATTCGTAATAGAAGAAAACGGAAAAATAAAAATATCGGAAGATGGAAAACTATTAGTTTTTAAAAGGTCAAGACTATTAGCTAAAGCCAGACAAAAGATTCCTACATTGTTGAAACTAATGGAAAAATATAAAGATGATAACAGCATTCTGGTATACAGTGGTGCATCAACAATGGAGAAAAGTGAAACCGGTGAACTTACAAAAATGATAGATGAAGTAACGGACAGTATTAAAAAGTCACTGGACATGCGTGTACATAAATTTACGGCAGAAGAAACTTTAGATGAACGTCAGGAGATAAAACACTATTTTGAAAAGGGATTATATCAGGTAATAACAGCAATTAAATGTTTAGACGAAGGTGTTAATATTCCGGGAATAAAGACAGCTTTTATAATGAGCAGTTCAAGAAATCCTAAGGAATTTATACAAAGAAGAGGCAGACTTCTTAGAAGAAGTAAAAACAAAAAATATGCAGAAATATATGATTTTATAACATTGCCGAGAGATTTATCAGATGTTGTATATGGCGATTATGAAAGCGACAGAACGATTATATTAGGCGAATTATTTAGAATGAATGAATTTGCTAAGCTTGCAGAAAACAGAAATAAAACTGAGGTATTGATTACGGAAATAATGAACGCATATGGCGTGTTCTTTGATATTGATGAAGAAAATAAGAAAATGGAGGAGTACTATGATGGATGAGAACAAGGAAATTAACAAGGAACTATTTGACAGGATGTTTAAAACTATTAGAACATGGGAAATCAAGAATGTAAGAAACAATGAAGAAACGGACAAAAAAATGGTAGAAAGAATATTAAACTACATCATAAGAGAAGTAAAATAGGAGGGATAGTCTAATGAAATTTAAAAAAATTATAATGACTAATTTTATGAGATACAAAGGCAAAAATGAGCTGGTATTTTCTTGTGACAATGATAAGAACGTGACAATTATATTAGGGGACAATACTTTTGGAAAAACAACCATAGCTCAGGCTTTCAGGTGGGGACTTTACGGTAAAGTTAAAAAGACTAACTATATAAAAAATATTGATGATATAGTTTTGTTGAATAATGAAGTAATATCATTAATGGATAAGGGAGAGATTCAGAAGGTTCAGGTAGAAATAGTAGTGGAAGATGGACCAAATACATATACCTTTATAAGAAGTCAGGAATTTAGAAAGGTACGTGATGATAATGAAGATTTAACAGTTGCCCCTTTTAATAAAATACCGGAACTTTCTATGACAAAAAATGGTGGCGATATTATAAGCAATATGGGAAATAAGAATAAAAACTATAAGGTAGGTTGCGTACAAAATACCATTAATACAATGTTTCCTGAAAAATTGTCTGACTATCTCTTTTTCGATGGAGAAAGATGGAGCGAAAATGATAATAGAGCGGTAGATATTGAAAAGTCAATAAATACGATAATTGGTTTATCTTCATTAACTAAAATGACAGAGCATTTAAAACTAGGTAATAGAGATATGTCAGCTAATGTAAGCGTAATTTCTAAGTTAAATAGAAAAATAAAAGTTTCATCAAGTGAAGAAGAAAAAGTTAGAGTTAAAATTGAACAAATTCAAAGAGATATTGAGACAAATGTAAGAAAAATTGCAGATACTAAAGAAGAAATAGAAATGATGACAAGTGCAAAAGATGATTTGTATGAAATATTAAATAACAATAGAAGTATGGAAGAAGACCAAAAAAATCTTAAACATCAGATAAGTAGGAATAATAGAGAACAAAGTTATGCAAAAGAAACTTATACAGATATTGTTAAAAAATTCAGTCATTCAGATAAATTATTCGTAAGCGAATTGTTGCCAAGTGTAGAGAAAATAATTAGTCAGGTGGACTTAGAAGGAAAAGATATACCGGGAGTAACTTCAGATACAATTGACTGGTTACTTGAAAATAAGATCTGTCTGTGTGGAGAAGAACTGGTAGAGGGAGAAAAGCATTATGAAGCTTTAAAAAAGCTTAGAGAAGAAGTATACCCTAACAAAATAGGTGGACCGGCTAAATTATTAAAAGAAAAATTAAATATCTGGGCTAATGATTCTAAAAATTTATTAGAGGACATAAAAGAGAAAGGTAATTCTTATGAAGTTTGTTTGGATGAGATAGAAGATAGTGAAAATGAAATACATAGATTAGAGAGCAGAATAGACAAAAAATTGAATCTTGAAGATACAAGGAAAAAGTATAAGTATTATGAAGGGGCAATAAGAAATGCTGAATATTTAATAAAGAAACTTGAAGACAGTAATAGTGAATTGGAGAAAAAATTAACTAGCAATAAAGAGCAGCTAAAGAACATAGCAAGACAAAACAAGGAAAATGAAAGCGTACTTAGAGCAATAGCTTATGCAGAAGCTATTTATGACAGAGCGAAGATGAATGTCGAAATTCGTCAAAGAAATATGTTTAACGAGTTAAATGAAATCATAAAAGAAAATTTTGAAAAGATGTTTAACAGCACTGAAAAATATGCAGCATTGGGAAAAGATTTTAAGATGCATGTATATTACAAGAATCAGGGAATTGGTGGACAATCGACAGGTAAAGAAGAGAAATATTTGTCAGAAGGTGAAGTAACTGCAATCAACTTTGTTTTCATTGTTAGTATTTTAGAATTTGCAAAAAGACAGAAAGAAAAAGAAGATGATGAAAACTCAGTATTAAGTCTGCCTTTAGTTCTTGATGCACCATTTTCAAAATTAGGTACTCAGAATATTGGATTAATCTCAAAGCAACTTCCGGAATTTGCAGAACAGGTAATTATATTTATGTTAGATAAAGACTGGGAGGCTTCAGGTTTAGAACAAAATACATTACCTGAATATTGCTACAGAGTAGAAAAAGAATATTCAGATATTAGTTCAACTATAGCAAATAATGGAGGTGCATTATAATGGCAAAAAACGAAAATAAAATTTATGACTATTTTAAATGTGAAGATTTTGTTTTTAATGGCAAATATGCAAGATATGCAGATGCTATGTGGACAAAAAATTTTATTGATAAAGATGATAAATTCGACAGACTTGTTGATTTATATGCAGTTTCAGCGATTATAGGGCTAAGAACAGAACGTAGAAGAGAAGACGATATAGATAAAACAGATAAGAGAACAGTTCAGTTAGCTCAAATAGCTCACGAGTATGATAGATTTAAAACTATTATGCAGGTTATCTTATTAGTAGATGACAGTAGAGGAATGTCACCGGAAGAGAAAGTCAGAATAGCATTTGACCAAAATCCTAAAACAGAATTAAGATATCAAGAGGATATGAAATTGTTTAATGACTATGCAAGAGGAGGTCTGGAATACCTATATAACAAGTTAGTGACTAGAAGTACAAATCCTGATGACGAATTTGTTGATGCGAAAATAGCTAATATAGTTGCACTTTTTGAAAATGATATGAAAGATGAATTTGAGGAAGTGGAGTAGAAATTAATAAAATGCTGAAAAATTTGCAGATTTGAATAGGAAAAAAGTACAAGTCCTCAATCCTCATACGACTACTTTTATTTTTTATTTGCTTGATTTGTGGCTATAATTACGAGCAACCTACAGCTCGAATCCGCTTTGCTACTTCTCGCTGGAGATTTTCACAACATTACTTATAAGCCGAGCCATTCATAGCCCTGCGGGCTATTTTATGGAGGGCTGTCGCCCAATAAGTATAAAATAAAAAGTAGTTGCCTGAGTATGTAAACATCCTCATCCAACTACTTTTATTTTTTTAATCATCAATGTATTCTGCAATATCTTCAAGTTTACAATTTAGTATTTTACAGAGTTGATTTAGTGTATAAGTATTAACGTTTCCGTTCTTGCGTAATCTGTCCAATTGTCCTGTGCTAATTTTATATTCTTTTATCAATTTGTATTGAGAAATCTCGCGTTTTTTCAATGTTTCCCAAAGACGTTCAAATGTAATCATATAAATACACACCACCTATCAATTGACTTTATAAAACAATGGTAGAAGATTGCCCAATAATTGACAATTGCCCATATACGGGCTATAATTAGGGAAAACAAATTTTTGGGAGGAGCAATATTTATGAAAGGATGGAAATTAGTATATGATAGGGTGTGTAATAATGAGAAAAATTGGTTAAAGTATCAAGAATTAAATATGAAATTGGAGGATGAAAAAACAGAAGAAGAAAAGTTGATATGTAAATATGTGTCACATATAAGACTTAATAGAATGGAACTTGAAACTAATGTTGAGGAATCAAGAAAACAATTGCTTATAAGTGATTGCAATATTATAACTAGAAAATTGGAAGAATTACTTGATAAGATAGGTTGGGAAAAATAAATAGATTAGGAGAATAATGTTATGAAACAAACAAAGAGAATTTTAGCTATTATGCTTACATTGGTTTTATCAATATCAATGATTCCGACAATAAATGTAAGCGCAGCAAAGAAAGTAAAATTGAATAAGACAAAAGCAACTATTTATGTAGGAAAAACAGTTACTCTGAAATTAAAGAATAACAAGAATAAAATAAAGTGGAGTTCCTCAAATAAAAAAGTTGCAACAGTAACTAGTAAGGGAAAAGTGAAAGGGAAGAAAGCAGGTAAAGCAACTATAACCGCAAAAGTTGGAAAGAAAAAGTATAAGTGTAAAGTTACTGTAAAGAAAAAGGTTGTAAAACAAACAACACCGCAAACAATACCACAACCAATAGAAAAAACTACAACGAAACCAAGTGAACAATCAACAACAAGCAAACAAGAAGAAACTACAAATAACCAAGAACAACCAACAACTAACATAACAGAAGAACCAACGACAAATAGTGATGATTATGGAGATAGCGGAGAAGATTGGATAGTAAAAAGCACATCTAATAAATGTTGGATTCAAGGATATGTTGGAACGGAAACAGATGTTATAATTCCAGAAAAGATATGTGGAAAAATAGTTTTGGGTATTGATGATAAGGCATTTTATGAAAATAAGAAAATTACAAGTGTAACAATTCCAGACAGCGTAACAAGTATAGGAGGTAGTGCATTTTCAGAATGTACGAATTTAAAAGAAGTGGTAATACCAAATGACGTGACTAGTATTGAAAATTATGCATTTAGTGATTGCAAGAGTTTGAAAAAACTTGTATTACCAAGAAACGTAGAATATATAGGAGAAAATGCTTTTTTGAAGTCAAATATAGAAGTAGTTATATTACCGTATTTTCAAAGTTATGGAGGAACTGCCTTTCAATGGTGTGAAATTAATCAAGTTATATATTATGAAGGAACATCCAAAATTGATTTAGGAGAGTTTGCTTATTCTGACATTGAAAATGTACTTATACCAGAAAGTGTTACCGAGATAGAAAAAGCCTATCATGCTAAAATCAATAATATAGTAGGGAAACAAGGTTCTTACGCAGAATTATGGGCAAAGCAGAATGGTTATACATTTATAGCACAATAAAGCAAAAGCAGCAGGTCAGTCCTGCTGCTTATTTTTAGATATTTCATCTGTCTACTTGACAGGGAGCATATCACTACAAACGGTTCGGTTACTTTTTGTAACTAACTAGAATTGGACTAACCGTCTATCGGTAGTGCCTTTTTCTATCTTTATATTAGCAAATCCACCCAAATAAGTCAATTATTAAAAAATCAGATTCTTTTGAGAGAAAATAAAATTAAGAATAAGACGAAAACTGTTGATTAATTACGAGCAATCTCCAGCTCAAATCCGCTTCGCTACTTTTCGCTGGAGATTGTCACAACATTACTTATAAGCCGAGCCATTCATAGCCCTGCGGGCTATTTCATGGAGGGCTGTCGCCCAATAAGTATAAAATAAAAAGTAGCTTATAATTACGAGCAACCTCCAGCTCAAATCCGCTTCGCTTCTTTTCGCTGGAGATTGTCACAACATTAAAATAAAATAGCTTACACCTTTGTGAGTAAACTCCCAGGTGTAAGCTATTTATTTTAACGTTGCTCGTAATTAACCAAAGTATCTCTTTAATAATCCTTCGAATGCTTTACCGTGTCTTGCTTCGTCTCTTGCCATTTCATGTACTGTGTCATGGATTGCATCAAGGTTTGCAGCTTTTGCTCTCTTTGCAAGGTCGAATTTTCCTGCTGTAGCGCCGTTTTCTGCTTCAACTCTCATTTCTAAGTTTTTCTTTGTGCTGTCTGTTACAACTTCACCAAGTAATTCTGCGAATTTTGCAGCATGTTCTGCTTCTTCGTAAGCTGCCTTTTCCCAGTATAATCCGATTTCAGGATATCCTTCTCTATGAGCAACTCTTGCCATTGCAAGATACATACCTACTTCTGAACATTCTCCTTCAAAGTTTGCTCTTAAGTCTGCAATAATGTCTTCGCTAGCACCCTGTGCTACACCAACTACATGTTCTGCAGCCCATGTCTTTTCGCCTTCTTCTACCTTTGTGAATTTTTCTGCTGGAACACCACAAACTGGGCACTTTTCTGGTGCTGAATCTCCTTCATGAACATAACCACATACTGAACATACAAATTTTGCCATCTTTTTTTCCTCCTAAATTTTAAAAATAATATTGTTAATATAAAACCTTTATAAAATACACTTAGTGTTTGGTTTTGCAATTAGGGCAGGTACCATAGAAATAGGTACTGTGTCCCTTAATGTCACCACTATAGTATTTAGAAGCAGTGGTACAGATTTCGTCAATTGACGGCATAAATATGTCATCGACACATCCGCACTGTGTGCATATGAAATGGAAGTGTGGATTAACATTGCCATCAAAGTGCTCTTTTCCATCACCAAGTTTAAGTGAAAGGGCATCACCCTGATCTACAAGAAATCTAAGATTACGATATACTGTTCCCAAACTTATATTAGGAAGTTCTTCGCGGATACTCTGATAAACCATATCGGCAGTTGGATGATCTGTACGATGTGTCAGATTATCTCGGATTAGTTCTCTTTGAATGCTCCGTTTAATCATGCTTACCTCATTTCTTAATAACAATAATAGTAACTATTACTAATATATCATTTTTTTAAAGTTTGTCAACTTTTTTTTGAAAAAAATCTTAAATAAATTTATAGAATTCATGTAATCAATCTTTTAGTAGTTTGATACTCTAATTTTTATAAAAAAATATCCAGGATAAAATATGAGATTAGAATTGCAAATTACATTATCTTAACAGTAAAAAATATATACAAAAATAAGTAAAAATTTTTATTAAATATTAGCATTGGCTTAAAAATGTTTTTCACTTATAACTTTAAATAGAGAGTTGAACGGGTTTAATTTAATAATGCAAATACAGGACTTTGGCTTTACAACACAGGCAAATTGACTTTAGCCGGAGAAATGTATAGAAGCAACGGAAATCCGGAAGGTTATGAACCAACACAGGCTGAAACACCTACACGTAGACCTTATGTAACATTAGATGATGGTAGTATGGAAGGACCTTGGTCAAAATAAAGAAGGTAAAGATTAAGAAATAACATTACGTTAATGGAAAAACAAGACTCCAACGTTAATTAGTTTGTTGCAAAGTACCAATTGCTATGCACTACGATTATCGTTGGAGTTTCTTTTGGGTTTAATGCGAAAATCCTATTAATTAAAGTATTTACAAGGATTATGAATATGTGTGTAGGTGGAGTTTCTTATTAAATCATTCTTTTTTTATCTCAATTTTATACATGTACCCCGATATTTAAAAAAGCTTGTTTTTTGAGGTACATACGCCAATTTACTCTGCTTATTGCAAGGATTCTATTACTGAACATAACAAAAACAGGAGCATGCCACATAACGACACGCTCCTGTTTTGTTATATATTATGATTTGAATGTCAAAAGTCTAAATACTAATCATATGTATTGCAACTTAATTTACACTTTCATATTACAATTATTATTTTGATAATCTTTCATGAATGCTTGCAGCAGCCTGTTTTCCTGCACCCATAGCAAGGATAACTGTAGCGGCACCTGTTACGGCATCACCACCGGCATAAACATTATCTCTTGTTGTTTCAAGAGTGTCTTCATTAACTACAAGACATCCCCACTTGTTAGCTTCAAGTCCTTTTGTTGTAGTTCTGATAAGTGGGTTAGGTGAAGTACCAAGTGACATGATAACTGTATCAACGTCTAACTGGAAGTTACTTCCTTCAATAACCATTGGACGACGACGTCCTGAAGCATCAGGTTCGCCAAGTTCCATTTCAACACATTCCATCTTGCAAACACGACCATCTTCATCGCCGATTAACTTAACAGGGTTGTTAAGTGTTTTAAAGATAATTCCCTCTTCAATTGCATGATGAACTTCTTCACCACGGGCAGGAAGTTCTTCCATACCACGACGGTAAACAAGATATACATTTTCAGCACCAAGTCTTAAAGCAGTTCTTGCAGCATCCATAGCTACGTTACCACCACCGACTACGGCAACATTTTTACTCTTAATAATAGGTGTATCATAATCATCAAGATAAGCCTTCATAAGGTTTGCTCTTGTTAAATATTCATTAGCTGAGTAAACACCAACTAAAGCTTCGCCTTCAATACCCATAAATGATGGAAGACCTGCACCTGAACCAATGAATACAGCCTTGAATCCCATTTCCATGATTTCATCAATAGAAAGAACTCTACCGATAACCATGTCAGTTTCAACCTTAACACCTAAAGCTTCAAGATTTTCAACTTCCTTCTGAACGATAGCCTTAGGAAGTCTAAATTCAGGAATACCGTAAACCAAAACACCACCGGCTTTGTGGAAAGCTTCAAAAATAGTAACTTCGTAACCAAGTTTTGCAAGGTCACCGGCACATGTAAGTCCTGCAGGACCTGCACCAACAACTGCAACCTTAATACCATTAGATTCAGGTTTAACAGCATCATCATTGCTGTGAGCCATATGGTAGTCAGCTACGAATCTTTCAAGACGACCAATAGAAACAGGTTCGCCCTTGATACCACGGATACATTTTCCTTCACACTGATTTTCCTGTGGGCAAACACGTCCGCAAACAGCAGGAAGACCATTAGTGCTTGTGATAATCTTGTAAGCTTCTTCAAATTCTCCTGCAGCAACCTTAGCAATAAACTCAGGTATACGTACACATACAGGACAACCACTCATACAAGGTTTGTTCTTACAGTTAATACAACGAGTTGCTTCTTCCATAGCCATTTCTTTAGTATAACCCAAAGCAACTTCTTCAAAATTCTTATTACGTACGTTAGGATCCTGCTCGGGCATTGGAACCTTTGTTAAAGACATGTTTGGCATTATTTGGCACCTCCCATTTCATCAGCCGCTTTATACATACGGCAGTTTTCTCTATCGTGAGCTTCAAATTCTCTATATGTAGAATTACGTTTCATAAGCTCGTCATAATCTACCTGATGACCGTCAAAGTCAGGACCGTCAACGCAAGCAAACTTAATTTCACCACCAACAGTTACACGACATCCGCCACACATACCTGTACCGTCAATCATAATAGGGTTAAGTGAAACTAAAGTTTTAATATTGTATGGTTCAGTAACTTTAGAAACAAACTTCATCATTGGAATAGGTCCAATTGCGATAACAAGATCATAGTTGTTACCGGCATCAATTAAATCCTGAAGCTTGTTAGTTACAAAACCTTTCTCTCCGTAAGTTCCGTCATCTGTTGTAATGAAAAGTCTGTTACAAACTTCTTTATACTCATCTTCAAGAATAACAATATCCTTGCTTCTGAAACCGGCGATAACATCAACATCAACGCCCATATTAAATAAAGCTTTTGCAGATGGATAAGCTATGGCATTACCAACACCACCACCAATAACACATGCTTTCTTAATATCGCCAAACTCTGTTGCAGCACCAAGTGGTCCAACAAAGTCTAATAAACAATCTCCCTCATTCATCTGAGAAAGAAGCATAGTTGTCTGTCCAACTATCTGAAAGATAATAGAAACAGAGCCTTCTTCTGCATTAGTATCTGCTATTGTAAGAGGCATTCTTTCACCACGTTCGTCAATTCTTAAAATAATGAACTGGCCTGCTTTTGCTTTCTTAGCAATAAATGGAGCCTCTACATCTAAACGCACTACAGTGTCATTAAGTTGTTTTCTTCGTAAAATCTTGTACATTCCTTAATCTCCTTTATAAATGCTACTCTTAAATATAGCATATTGATAAAATATTATCAATGTGAAAGTGGAAAAAGTTTAACGAACTAACGATTTAATATGATAAAGTAAGTATTACATTAATGTTAATATGTAAAAATATAAAAAAAATCAACTTTGGGTAGCATAATTGTTATAAAATATAGATCATTTATTTTATATTATAAAAAAGAAAACGTCTAAACCACTAGCATTTTTCTTAATTAGATAGTATAATATCTAGTGGTTTGCTAGGAACAAAGCATAGCAGATAAAACAAATAATAAAGAACAATTCAAGTTAAATAGGAGGAAACCAAATGGTTAGAGCGATTGTTGGTGCTAACTGGGGCGACGAAGGAAAAGGTAAGATTACAGATATGCTTGGCGAAAAGTCAGACATTATCGTAAGATTCCAGGGAGGAAGTAATGCCGGACATACTATTATTAATGAATATGGTAAGTTTGCACTTCATTTACTTCCATCAGGAGTATTCTATCAGCATACTACATGTATTATAGGAAATGGTGTGGCACTGAACATTCCATATCTTCAGAAGGAGATTGATAGTATTGTATCACAGGGAGTGCCAAAGCCAAATATTTTAGTATCAGATAGAGCACAGATTCTTATGCCATATCACATTGATTTTGATGCATATGAAGAAGAAAGACTTGGCGGAAAGGCATTTGGCTCAACAAAGTCAGGTATTGCTCCTTTCTATTCAGATAAATATGCAAAGATTGGATTCCAGGTATCAGAATTATTTGATGAAGATACATTAAAGGAAAAAGTGGCAAGAGTAGTAGAACAGAAGAACATTATGTTAGAGCATATGTATCATAAGCCACTTATCAACCCTGATGAGTTATTAGAAACATTACATGAATACAGAGATATTGTAGAACCTTATGTTTGTGACACAGCATTATTCTTAAACAATGCAATTAAAGAAGGAAAGACAGTACTTCTTGAAGGACAGTTAGGAACATTAAAGGATCCTGATTTTGGTATTTACCCAATGGTAACATCTTCATCAACACTTGCAGCTTATGGTGCAATTGGTGCAGGCATACCACCATATGAAATTAAGGATATTATTACAGTAGTAAAAGCTTACTCAAGTGCAGTAGGTGCCGGAGAATTTGTAAGTGAAATCTTTGGAGAAGAAGCAGATGAACTTAGAAGACGTGGTGGCGACGGTGGAGAATTTGGCGCAACAACAGGACGTCCTCGTAGAATGGGATGGTTCGATTGCGTAGCTTCACGTTACGGAGTAAGAATGCAGGGAGCTACAGAAGTAGCACTTACAGTATTAGACGTACTTGGATACTTAGATGAAATTCCAGTATGTGTAGGATA
>OGXV01000541.1_pt1 | contig 24172 bp, 19 predicted proteins | sample 1576391 | NCBI WGS metagenome assembly OGXV01 (sample SAMEA3541586, study PRJEB24748) | human gut metagenome | biome: human gut; feature: human-associated habitat; material: faeces | place: China | collected 2012 | reverse complement strand
GTTGGAAATGCTTCAGCATCATCACACTTACTAAGTGTCCGATATGCAAAGAGTCGGCAGAAAAGCCGAGAATGACCGACTTCAAGCCCTACATAGGCCGCAAGCGCCGCTCCGGCACCGGCTGCATCAGCGAGATCAACGACCATCTCTTCGAAGGCCGCTACTCTCCCAAGTGGCCCGATGGTAAAAAGCACGCCCGCAATGTCTATGCACATACCCGCGAGGAGTGCGAGGAGAAGCTTAAAGTGCTGATCGTGGAGATGAAAGCGGAATTTGCGGAGGCGCAGCGGCTGAAAAAGTTGGAAATCCACCAGAACGGGACAGCTCTAAGATGATTCCGTCTGAGAAGATGGAAAAACTAATATGGAGGAGCGTTTCAGCTCCTCCACGTTGATGATTATTCGAGAAAAGTACTTTATGTATTTTGGAAAAGAGTAGCAAGCATATCAATAATTTTTTTAAGATTTGCGAAAATAGCTTTAAGGGGGTCTGAATCTAAAGAACAAATGTATTCACAAAAATCCATCTTCTGAAACTCAACGATAGTATTATCGTCTCCATAGTCACCTTCTTTGACTTTTGAAGAATAATAAGGAGTGACATCAACAGAATCTAATATCAGCGCATTTTCAATACCCTTTTTCATGCGCTTTGAATTAGTGTAAGTTGGGATAACCCGAGTATAAACATTGTTGCGAACAGTTTCGGTACGGCTTGTATCACAATCAAATAGGCAAACATTCTTGATAGGAAGGTTCCTGCCGATTAGGAATTGAGCCGCTTTATTAAGTGCATCTTTTCCTGTATTTTCTTCGTTTTTGGCGTCCTTCATGTACCCAACCCATTTGAATTGGAACGGAACATCATAGCCGAATACCTCGAGGGCTTTTTTGAAATATTTTTCGTCCGTTCTTCCCTCAAGGTATACTGTGGGTTTGTCTGCGGCAAATCCCTGAATTGAAAAGGCATCCTGAATTGCTTCGATAGAGGTGCACTTAAAGTATGCAGGCTTGTCTTGAACAACAATATTTCCAGTAGCATCTCGTGTAAGTACAATGACCTTGTCATCTCTACGTCTATCATTATGAATTACAAACGGAGAATGTGTCACAGCAAAAATTTGTGAAGTTTGGACTCCGGTATCGTCGGTAAATATGCTTTTGTAGTAATCCATGATTTTGCCTTGCCATGTTGGATGCAGGCTAATTTCTGGCTCATCTACGAAAACAAATGCGCCGTTGATTGCATTTGCATCTTTGAGCAGGAAACAACCTCGATATACAATTTGTTTCTCTCCGGAACTTAACATATCGATTGGAATATCAACTCCATTTTTTCGGAAAAGAATGGTTTTTCTTCCGTTTTGATTGACGATGCGGCTATAAGAGAGCGTATCAAACATTCGATTGAAAGCCGATGTAAATCGCGGCATGCGCTCTGAAACTTTAAGATTCTTAGCTACTGTTTCAGGGTTCTCTCTAACGGAAAGGGCAATCTCTGCATCGTCTAAGGCTTGGATATCAATTAAAAGCTGATTAATTTGCGTGGGGAGGTCATTAGATGATCGCCGACTATCATTTGTAGCATCTAATGTTAGACTTGTAACTGAAGATAGATGCTTGGAATGAAAATTGATATCGACATCAGAGTATATTCCGGCGGTTGGGTATCTATTGGCTAAGTCAGGGGAATTAAGAAAAGTGTTCATTCCAGCGCCATCGTTGGCAAATAAATAAGTGCTTCCATCTTGTAAGACTCTATACTCGTATGTGATTTGAAAAGGATTTCCATCCTTTTCAAATTCAACGTCAGCTTCGAAGTTAGCGGTTCGGGAGACCAGCATATAAATTGAATTAATAATAGTGCTCTTTCCTGTTCCATTCTCCCCGGCAAAAATTATTGTATCGATACATTTTCCCTCTGAATCACAGAAATTAAGCGAAAGATTTTTTAACACGGGATGTTCATGAAATACTATTTTTCTAATCTTGTACATTATTATACCCCTCTATTATCTTCAAATACGGTATATATAATTAAAAAAGCCGCATGGGATATACCCATACGGCTGCCTTAGTGGCGCAAAGGCCTACCGTTAGTTAATTATAATACAATTTGGTGAAAATTACAATAAGACATCGAGTTTATAAATGTACTCAAATCCTGCGTCGCAATAGACAAAGAATAAGAAAAATCCCTCTGAAATCAACGATTTCAGAGGGATTTTGGTCCGAGTGGGGCGACTCGAACGCCCGGTCTCTTGATCCCAAATGTGTGTCGGAACCTTCAGACAGCACTCTACCGCCCTCTTTGACGCTCTCCACTGCTTCGGCAGTTCCTCTTTAGAACTCTTTTGCCCTGCTTGTTTCAAGAAAACCTTTCGCCTTTTGGGATTTGTGTGGGATTGGATTCTGTGTATTAAAAGATGTTCCGTCTGGTTTGAGGGGGCGATGACAGGCTAATCACCTTAGAGGAGCGGCGCAGGAAATGCGCCGCATAAACAAAGAAACTGTTTTAACGTAGCAGGTACTTAAAACCATTAATAAAATAGCAAATATCAGATGGCATCAATTGATTTTGAATAGTTGAAATTTTTAATTATACCAGAAGAATGATGAAACAATGTGTGATATTATATGTAGCAGGAGAGTTAATATAAAAGGAGGGTTAAAATTGTTCAAATATCCAATAGCAGTTACAATCGATACTAATATTTTTGATTCTGCCAAATATGACTTAAGTGAGAATAGCACGCTACAATTGCTAAAAAAATATGTTAACGATGGAAAAATCAAGGTTGTTTTAAGTGATATTGTGGTCAGAGAGTCGAAAAAGCATCTTGCAAAACAAGCAAATAAGGTGTGTGGTATTGCGAGAAAGTTAAGAGCTGAAGTCTTACGCGAATCTACAGAGCATTTTGTAAACTATATCGGATTAGACCGATTATTAGAAATTGATAAAGATAAAAGTGTTTTTATAAGGAAAAGTGAGGAATTGTTTGAAAACTTTATAAAAGAAATTGATGCAGAAATACTTGGTACCGATTTAATAGATTTGGATACGATATTAGACGATTATTTTGAAATCAAGCCTCCCTTTGAAGAAGGAGAAAAGAAGAGAAAAGAATTTCCTGACGCATTTATCGCCAATCAGGTAAGAAAGCGATTTGGTGATGCCGAGGATGTTGCAATAATAAGTAATGATACCGGATTTAAAAAAGCTTGTCAGCAGAGCCCACACCATTTTTTCTTTGATTCATTAGGAGCGTTGTTTGACAGAATTAGTAGAGAACAAACGGAAGCATATGCAGAAACAATAAAAGCGATAGAAGAAATGCAAGAGCGCATTAAGTACTATGTGCTGCAGTATGTAAAGGATAATGAAAATATAGAGTTAAGAGGGCTCTCGTATGATAAAGATGGGGTAGTCTCCGGATTTGACTATGATGAAGTTTATCTAAATGGAATTTCAGATGTTGACTTTCGAGTTCACTCTGTAGATGAAATGTCTGGTAATTTATCAATAGTTACTCTTTTGTGTGAAGCAAAAATATCTGCTGATTGCTACTATCAAGATTATGAAAATGCTCCATGGGATTCCGAAACAAAAAAACATGTTTTTGTGGATACCATAAGGATAAGAGAGGAGCATAATTCCAGATTTGGATGCAGAATTGAAGTTGATCGCAAAACAAAAGATTTAAAACTTTATCCATTCATAGTGATTTTGAATGGAGATACAAGAGAAGATCGATACGAGATAAATGAAGAGTTTACTGAGGACGATGAGCAGGAAATGAGGGATATTGACAGAGCAACTCTTGGTTTTTGTCCACTTGGAGACTATGAATCAAAATTAGAAGAAGATTTACCTAATTCGGATCTGGCTGTAGATATAATAGAACAATTTGAGATAATCAATGATCTACACAGAAAATTTGAAAATTTTGTGATTAGTTATGACTCATTGCTTGGAATATTAAATAGTTCTGGGCATAGGGAAATAGTTAAACTAATTTCTAAAAGACTTGAAGGAATTTTAGGTTTTCCAAATATTATTGATATAGATAATATTGAAGATAATGAAATAGAGGAAATTCAAGAATGGGTAAATGCTCAATACGAAAAAGTAGATGAAATAGCCAGTGAAAGCAGATTGCCAGATGTGCTTTGTTATGGGGACAGTATTGTAATCAAGGGCATAGATGGTAGCGAAATGGTACTTACTATAGATGAAATAGCAATAAATCCGACTGAAGGGAGCGAAGAAATTATTGGTATTCGCTTACTGAACAATCAAGGTGAACTTGCAAGAGGATATGTCAAGCTAATAGTTGGTTATTTGGATTTTGATGAAGACGGTGGTGCTGCAGATGGAATTGCAGATGAGATTGAGTATGAGTATTCTGAAATTATCAAAGAAATAAAAGACTATGTTTCAGACCAAGAAAAGAAATTTAAGCAAGAATTAAAGATTACTGAAATTATAGGCGAAGCATTAGGTGCAAAAGGAGAATGAATACTTAGCTTAGGATATATGTATTTCCAACATATAAGGTAGATGAAGGTTGTATGGTTAAGTAGTGGCTATTTCTCTCTTTCTGTGGTATTGTTTGTTTGCCGAAAGGAGGCGACGATATGCAGAAAGAAACTAACCTCACGGTAGGCCGGTGGTGCGACCGCTGGTTCTGCGAGAACCAGGGCAGATGGAGCGGCAGCACCGTGGGCGGATACCGAAACCTGATCTACCGCCACATCTTCCCTGGAATCGGGTGCATCCCGCTGGCGGAGCTGACCGAAGACACCGTCACCAGTTTCTATGACAGCCTGCGGAGCCAGGGGCTCAGCGCCAGAAGCGTCTGGTGCGTCCATCTGCTCCTACGGCGCTGTATGGATGAGGCGGCCCGCGGCCAGCGCATCCCCTACAACCCAGTGCGGCTCTGTCAGGAGCCACAAGCAGAAGCGTATAAAACTGCTCCCTTGCGCCTGGGGCAGCTCCAGCGGTACCTGAACGCGGCGGAACAACTGGGCGCACTCCCTCTCATCTACACAGGACTATCCAGCGGCCTGCGACAATGTGAACTCATCACCTTGTCGTGGGCCGATTTTCATGTCCGCTGCCGGTACATACTCAAGGGACAGCGCCTGCTGACCCTCAACAGCAGGGCGGAGCATCTTCTGGAACGGATACCGGAAACCGGCTGCTATGTGTTCCTCAACTCCAAGACCGGAGCACCGTATCAGCTCCACGAGTTTTACTATCTGCACAAGCGGATTCTAAAACAAGCAGGGCTTCCGTGGGTGGCCTTCCGGAACCTGCAGCATCAGTGCATGGAGGTGGGGATATGACGCTGAAAGACTATATCCTCCGCTGGCAGGAGGTCTATGACAAGAACCAGAGCAGGCCGACTACCTATGCGGCCCATAGTTACATCTTCAAGAACCACATTCTCCCCGGACTTGGGGAAATCCAGCTCTCTGAATTGACCGTGGAGCAGGTGGGAGATTTCCTGGAGGAACGAAGGCGCTTTGGCGGTCATCGCCCGGAAAGCCCTGAATACCCAGGGCTGGGGGAACATACCATGCGGCACATCCACCGGCTGCTCCAACAATGTCTGGATCAGGCGATCCGAGATGGGCTGATAGCAGACAACCCCGCCCGTAAGTTTCACTATCCAAAGCCCAAGAAGGTCAGCGCCAATGTGCTGACGGCATCAGAAGTGGAGGACTATCTGGACGCGGCAGAGCGGCTGGGTCACCTCCCCATGTTCCTGCTGGCGCTGACAGCAGGACTTCGGCAAGGCGAACTTATTGCCCTAAAGTGGAGCGACCTGGACACGAAGGAGCGGACGCTGACCATCATTGAGAAACGCTCGGTGGAACGGCGGGAGCTGGTGGAGTACGAAGGCAGCACCAGGATCATCAGTCTGACCCCGGAAGCGGTTGAACTCCTGCGCCTGGAACACGCTAAACACCCAGGAAGTCCGCTCATGTTCATGCACCCGGCCACCCAGAGGCCCTACTCACCCCAGATGGTGCGCCGGCTTCATAATGAGATCATCAAAGAGGCCGGGCTGGATCACATTCGATTCGCAGACCTCCGGCACACCTGTGCCGTCCTATCGCTGCAAAATGGAATGGACACGAAAGAGGTTTCTCAGATGCTGGGCCACTTCAGGACCGCAATGACACGGCAGAACTATGCCCCCTATCTGGCCCATATTGCCGCCAAAGGCGAAAACAAGCTCAATAAAGCATCCACGGAAGATCTCAGGGAAGCAGCAAATATTCTCGATAATCTTCTGAAATTCTGATGGATATTCTGCGGAAGGTGTGGTATATGTTTGGGTCACAAGGAGATGATGACGATGGAAAACAAACTGCTCAAAGAGCTGTATGATTACTTTTATGTCCGCCCGGAGCTTGATGAACAGGAGAACGAAGTGGAGGAGTGCCACAAAGCGTTGATCGCAGCATTGGAAAAACCGGAGCGAAAACTTGTGCTGCGGATCATCGATGCCCAAAACTATATCACAGAACAGACCTCCCTCGACAGTTTTATTGCCGGCTTTGAACTGGCGTGGAGGCTCTCAATAGAACTGCAAAATGACGAAAACGAGCGCCCATTCTCCTATCGGACCAGGAGAATGGGCGCTCGTTTCGTATATGAGGAAGAAACGGAATAAAAAACGAATTGCCATAGCCGCAGCAATTACCGCCAGTCTCGCCCTGTGGGCCGCTGTGTCGCCCCAAACTGTGGTGGACAAGAAAACACCCGCCCTACCCCCAACACTCGAAGTAATCGCGCCCCAGGCACCGCTTCCGGAACCGACAGGACCAGCAATGCCACTGACAACAGAGACGGAAGAAGTAGATGGAACGATAGTTGAGCCTGTCTTGGAGGAAGTCGATGAACAATCATCTGCTCCTGTGCCGGAGCCCACACCAGAAAATCAGACCGAGCCAGCGTCAGCGCCGTCCTCCCTACTTGAACCAGAGCCAGAGACCAACGGTGATAGTTCAGCGAATATGGTCTATGTACCCGGCTTCGGCTGGATAGAAATCCAAGGCCCCAACCAAGCAACATACGCCGAGGATATGTACGAAAACGGAAACAAAATCGGTATCATGGGCTGACGCAAAAAATGCGCCGCATAAACAAAGAAATAGCTGCCAAATAGTAGCATGAATTTACGGTGCACCTTAAAGCGTGGATTGATGCCCAGGGCAATGTTAAGGAAGAAGCCTTTCTCGACAGCTTTATTGCCGGATTTGAGCTGGCGTGAAAACTCTCAACAGAATTACACAATGACGAAACCGAGCGCTCAGCCTCTTGCCGCACCAGGAGGACGAGTGCTCGTTTTACATTCAAAAGTGAAAAATCTGAATAAATAAGTAAAATTTCTCCTCAAGCTATGTACACATGCTTGTTTGCGCCTACATGCCTTATTTAGCCACCCGCTGCTCATCTAAGGCTACCATCATGTAACATAATGTGGTTCTACAGCTCTGATAAAATCTTAATATTTGTCCCAACATTGACAAAAGCGTCCCAAGCGAGTATAATTGTAATTGTGGAGGTGGCCTTTATGAAAAAGAAAAACATTATCAGTTTGATTAGATATCATGCTGAGAAAAACGAGGCAGGTTTTCGCAACGAGGCCTACGAAATAGCTAAAGACTTTGATGAAGCTGGTGATTATCAACTGGCTGAATATATTATGTCGTTGCTGTCAAATGTTAACACCTTTGTTCCTCAGATGGACGATATGAAGTCTGCCTACTTCGAAAAACTGGAGCCCAAAGAGGGTATGCTCCTGTTGCCTGATGTAATAACGCAAGATATTATTGGAATAGTGAATGCTATTGAACATCGGGTAGGAATCAATAAGTTTTTGTTTCAAGGTGCTCCAGGCACTGGAAAGACCGAAGCAGTAAAACAACTTGCACGTATTTTGGGAAGAGAAATCTATATGGTGGACTTTTCAGCTTTGGTGGATAGTAAATTGGGGCAAACACAAAAGAATCTCACGGAACTATTTAAGGAAATTAATCAGTTTATGCAACCCGAAAAAATCGTAGTGTTGTTTGATGAAATTGATGCTATTGCTTTAGACCGTACCAATCCTAACGACTTACGTGAAATGGGGAGAGCTACCTCTACACTGCTAAAGTGTTTTGAACGGTTGAATGAAAATGTTGTCTTGGTTGCCACAACAAATCTATATGAGCACTTTGATAAAGCGTTGATCAGGCGTTTTGATTCCGTAATTGATTTTAACCGATACGAGCGTGAAGATCTGCTTTCTATTGCAGAAAAAATGCTTGATGAGTATTTGCAAAAATTCAAGCTGGCAAGCCGAGATGTACGTTTGTTTCGCAAAATTATAAACCTTTTTGATCCAATACCTTATCCTGGCGATTTAAAAAATATAATAAAAACCGCTGTTGCATTTAGCAGTCCCACAGATGGTACTGATTACTTTAGGCGTTTGTATTATGCTGTATGCAATGAAAAACCAGAGGACTTGAAAAAGTTACAGTCGCAAAAATTTACTATTCGTGAAATTGAAATATTAACACAGAAATCCAAGAGCAGCGTAGCCCGTGAATTAAAGGATGGTGAATAAGGTGAACCCTATTCTGCAACTTAAAGGTCGCTTTGAACAACGCGCAAATCCTAACAAACCCGGAAAATTGGAACTTCCCAAGAATTCCGTTATTCAGGCGGCACATGTCCGCAGACTGCAAAAGCAGCTACAAGATATTTTGATCTACTGGAAGCATCATACCGAAATAAACGGCGCTTTGGTCAGTGTGCACTATAAACGTGTAGTAGCAAAAAGCAACCGCTTAAGTGCACTTCTCTCCTATCCGGGACATCAGGCTACGGATTCCATCCGAGGAGCTAAATTTGAATGGGAAATGAACTCGAGCGGGAAAACTGTCCAGAAACATGTGTTTACCCATTATGTTCCTCTTTCGGCAATTATAAAGGCGATTGGATTTCTGGATGCAGTAGCTGGTATTGTTGAGCAGCATTATAATGGGAAAATAAAGAAGGAAGACACAGATAAAATCAATGCGCAAAATTTTGCGTATGGTAATTTGATTGCTCCGAGCAACTTTATTAAAGTGCTTCGAGACTGTTGGTATGTAGAGCGATTTGATATCGATCGAGTCAGCGAACAAGTTCAGGACGAACGGATTATCACTATTTATCAAACGGATATAGATACAAAACAACTGCTTGCAAGATTCGGCATCAACATTGTAGATGACCGTATTTTGGATAGCACTACTATTCGACTGTATCCCGAAGAAGTAAATCAGCTTATCCACAAGGCGGATTATCTGATTTCCATGAGCGTAACAGATTTAAGTAAATTGACTCGGGACGATATTTTGGAGTGTATGCCTGTAGAAGACGCCGTTGAGGACAACTTGATTCCTTCTCCCAGTAATGAGCCGATAGTGGGGGTTATTGATACTCAATTTGATAAGACTGTCTATTTTCACGAGTGGGTCGACTATCATAAAGCCATTGATGATAGCATCCCATTACAGCCCAAGGATTATTATCACGGCACAGCCGTCACCTCTATTATTGTAGATGGTCCTCGAGGCAATCCTAATCTGGAAGATGGCTGCGGGCGTTTTCGAGTGCGACATTTTGGCGTTGCAATTCATGGTGCATTCAGCTCTTTTGCTGTACTGCGACAGATCAGAAATATAGTTTCAACTAACCGAGATATTAAGGTCTGGAATTTATCTTTAGGGTCTGCGCTGGAAATAAAAGAAAGTTCCATTTCTCCGGAAGGGGCGGAATTAGATAGAATTCAAAACGAATTTGATGTAATTTTTGTTGTTGCGGGAACCAACAAGCCGGAATCTGCACAAGGGAAAATGAAAATCGGTGCACCTGCAGATTCTCTAAACTCTTTAGTGGTTAATTCAGTAGGGTTTAACAAGAAGCCGGCGTCCTACACCCGTATTGGTCCTGTCCTTTCGTTTTTTTATAAGCCGGATATCAGTTATTATGGCGGAGACGGAAATGCAATTGATCAAAGAATTGTTGTGTGTAAAGACTCGCTGGGCGCATCGTATGTAACAGGTACATCTTTTGCTGCACCTTGGATCACAAGAAAGATGGCCTACCTCATATATGTCATGGGTTTAAGCAAGGAAATTGCGAAAGCGCTGATTATTGATGCGGCTGCCGGTTGGAATAGCCGCGATGATCTTAGCTATACCGTTGGCTATGGGGTTGTCCCGCAGCACATTGATAGCATTATCCATACATCGGATGATGAAATCCGCTTTATTCTTACAGGTACTACAGATTCGTATGAAACATATACCTATAATTTGCCTGTGCCTGTGGTAAATAACACGCATCCCTTCTATGCCAGAGCAACTTTGGCATACTTCCCGCAATGCAACCGGAATCAAGGTGTTGACTATACTAATACCGAAATGGATATACACTTTGGGCGTGTTCGAATTAAGGATGGAAAAGCAGGAATTAAGCCGATTGATAACAACAAACAGGCTGAAGAAGGATTGCATGTAATTTATGAGGAAGATGCTCGCCAAGAGTATCGCAAGTGGGATAATGTGAAGCATATCTGCGAGGAGATAAAAGCAAACGGGAGAGCCAGAAAATCTTATGAATCTGGTCTATGGGGTCTGAGTATCAAAACTAAAGAGCGTTTGACAAACCGAAAAAAGGACAAGCTCCCCTTTGGCGTTGTCGTGACACTAAAAGAGATGAATGGTATCAACCGTATTGATGATTTTATCAAATTATGCATGGCTCGTGGTTGGCTGGTAAATCAGCTGGATGTCCATAATCAGTTGGATATCTATGCAAAATCTGAAGAAGATGTCATTTTTGACTGATAGAGATAGAAAAGCATGATTATGGATAATCAAATCCACAACCAGATTGTTAGTTTTATATGGGGCATTGCCGATGACTGCCTGTGTGATGTATATGTGCGTGGCAAACATTGTGATGTGATTTTGCCTATGACGGTGGATTAACCGTCTGGATGCTATGTTGAAGGATACGAAACAGGCAGCTGAACTGTGTGGAATCTCGGCTCGGCGTGTGGCGCTGCTCTGCGCACAGGGACGCATCCCGGGAACTGTTAAGGCAGGAAAAACCTGGCTGCTTCCCCGGATGCCAAAAAGCCCCTTGATCCCAGATTGGGCAAAGCAGCTACCGACAAACTATAAAATTGATTTTATCATACACCGAGAAAGTAGGAGGCACTTTCCATGGCAGAGACTAATACCAGCAACATTGGATTTGAAAAACAGATCTGGGACGCGGCCTGTGTGCTGCGGGGCAATCTGGATGCTTCAGAGTATAAATCCGTTGTCCTGGGTCTGATTTTCTTAAAATACATTTCCGACCGCTTCGAGACCAAGTATCAGGAGCTTGTGGATGAGGGCGACGGTTTCGAGGAGGACAAGGACGAATACACCGCTGAGAATATTTTCTTTGTGCCGGAGAACGCCCGTTGGAGCGTGATTGCCGGGGCGGCCCACACGCCGGAAATCGGCACTATCATCGATGAGGCTACTGAGAGACACTCTGTTACCAAAACTAATGAGTGGAGAAATTTATATATAATGAAAATAAACAAAATTACCCTACTTGTCTGTTCCATCTTAACTGTTGTAAGCGGCCTAACAATGGTTGTGATTGAAAGCACTGTCCCCGATAATATAGACGCTTCGCTGTGCCAAAGTGTAGTTTCTGGAATTTTTACTGGTTTCATTGTATCGCTGGTGATCTCTGTAATTGGTTACTTTCATGAACGCAATATTATTCTTGAAAAAACCGATAGTAACATTAAGAGCCTCTATATCAATATGATGGTCCTTTCTAAGATCATCGGGAGCGTATTGCCGCAAATACATAAAGCGGCCAGTATGGAGTCATTGCCGTTTAAAAATATTTCCGGCTTATCTGAACTTAATGTCAGCTTTACAGAGAAAATGGATCTTGGCCTGTTCTCCCCCCTTTGGAAATGGGGACGGTTAGCCCACATTTATACGGAACTAATTGAGTTTCAGCGGGTGCTGTACAACATCAAAAATATTTCAGTAAATCTTCAAGCACAGACTATGGAGTTTACCATTAAAACTTTAGAAATACAAAATGCACAGTTGCAAGGAGCGCAGCTGTCTCCAACGGTATTTGAAAATGTCAATGAGTTAAGGAATTTGATTAACATCAGAACTGCTAAACTTCATGAGTATGTAACTGGCCAGACGCTTGAGTTAGAGAACATTGCAAAATCCTTTTACAGCTATAAGAATCGTAAATGCCCTTGGGAAATGATAAAGGCCAATTTAATGGTACAAGTAGAAGATATCGTAAAGAGGTGACCACCATGCCCTTCACCGAATCCAACTATGAAAACGCCGTCTTGCAGCTATTCACCCAGACCTTGGACTACTCCCACGCCTACGGCCCGGATATTGAACGGGACTATCACTCTCCGCTGTATGAGGACGAACTGCTGCCCGCTTTGCAGGCCATTAACCCCTTCCTGCCTCAGTCAGCGCTGGACGATGCGGTGTACAAGTTGAAAAACTTTGAGTCTGGCTCCCTCTTACAGAAAAACATGGTCTTTACTGACTATCTGCAAAACGGTGTGCCGGTGAAGTTCGTGGTGAAGGGTGAGGAACACTCCGGCCTGGTGTACCTGGTGGACTACCAGCATCCGGAGAACAACAGCTTTACCGCCGTCAACCAGTGGACAGTGATCGAAAACAGCGAGAAGCGGGCCGATGTGGTGCTGTTTGTCAACGGCCTGCCTTTGGTGGTGGTGGAGCTGAAATCTCCCTCTCGTGAGGAGACAGATGCCTCCGCCGCTTACCGGCAGCTGCGCAACTACATGCATGAGATTCCCTCTCTGTTCATCTATAACCAGATCTGTGTCATGAGCGACCTGACTACCTCCAAGGCGGGCACCATCACCTCTGGCGAGGACCGCTTTATGGCGTGGAAAACCAAGGACGGCAGCTACGAAAACACCCAGTATGCCCAGTTTGACACCTTCTTTGAGGGTATTTTCCAGAAAGAGCGGTTCCTGGATATCTTACAGAACTTCATCTGCTTCAACGTGGACGGGGCCAACACCTTTAAGGTTTTGGCAGGCTACCACCAGTATTTCGCAGTCAAAAAGGCCGTTGAGTCCACCCAGTACGCCACCGTCACCGACGGCAAGGGCGGCGTGTTCTGGCACACCCAGGGTAGCGGCAAGTCATTGTCCATGGTGTTCTATGCCCACTACCTGCAAAAGGCCCTGGAGAGCCCCACCATTGTGGTCATCACTGACCGAAATGACCTGGACAACCAGCTTTACGGCCAGTTCTCCCGGTGCAAGGACTTCCTGCGCCAGACGCCCCAGCAGGCCGAGAGCCGGCAGAACCTGCAGGAGCTGCTGGCGGGCCGGCAGGCCAATGGCATCATTTTTACCACCATGCAGAAGTTCGAAGAGACCGGGGAGCCCCTGTCGGAGCGCCGGAATATCGTGGTCATGGCGGATGAGGCCCACCGGGGCCAATATGGCCTGACCGAAAAGGTGGTCACTAAACAGAATGAAAAGGGCGAGCTGGAGGTCAAAACCTCCATCGGTACCGCCCGCATCATCCGGGACAGCCTGCCCAATGCTACATACATCGGCTTTACCGGCACTCCCATCTCCTCCAAGGACCGCAGCACCCGGGAAGTGTTTGGAGACTATATCGACATCTACGATATGACCCAGGCCGTGGAGGACGAGGCCACCCGCCCGGTCTACTATGAGAGCCGGGTCATCCACCTGAAACTGGACGAGAACACCCTGCGGCTCATTGACGCAGAGTATGACCTGATGGCCCAAAACGCCGACCCCTATGTGATCGAAAAGAGCAAAAAGGAACTGGGGCAGATGGAGGCCATTCTGGGCAATGACCAGACCATCGCGTCCCTGGTGGACGACATCCTTGACCACTACGAGAACTACCGAGCCAATCTGCTCACCGGCAAGGCCATGATCGTGGCCTACTCCCGCCCCATCGCTATGAAGATTTACAAGCGAATCCTCCAGCTGCGCCCGGGCTGGACAGAAAAGGTGGGCGTGGTCATGACCCAGGGCAACAATGACCCGGAGGAATGGCGGGAGATCATCGGCAACAAGGCCCACAAGGAGGACCTGGCCCGGAAGTTCAAGGACAATGATTCCCCCATGAAAATTGCTATCGTGGTGGATATGTGGCTCACTGGGTTTGATGTGCCGTCCCTGGCCACCATGTATGTGTACAAGCCCATGTCCGGCCACAACCTGATGCAGGCCATCGCCCGAGTGAACCGGGTGTTCCGGGACAAGGAGGGTGGCCTGGTGGTGGACTATGTGGGTATCGCCGCCGCCTTGAAACAGGCTATGAATGACTACACCGTGCGGGATAAGAAAAACTATGGCGATCCCGATGTGAGCAAGGCGGCCTATCCCAAGTTCCTGGAGAAACTGGAGGTATGCCGGGACCTGTTCCACGGCTTTGACTATACCACCTTCCTGACCGGGGACGATCTGGAAAAGGCCCGGATGATCAGCGGCGGCGTCAACTTCTTACTGGGAAAGTCGGTAGCCGAGCATGACCTGCCGGAAAAAGAGCGGACACAGAGCGTCTATATCAAGGAGGCGTTGCTCCTCAAGCAAGCCCTCTCCCTATGCGGCAGCCTGGTGGACAGCAAGACCCGGTTGGAAGCCGCCTACTTCGAAGCGGTGCGGACCATGCTTGTCCGTCTGGCCACTGGTGGTACGGGAAAGAAATTTACCCTGCCCGAAGTCAACGAACGGATCAATGAACTGCTGAAGCACAGCATCCAGAGTGAAGGAGTCATTAATCTGTTCTCCGATGTTGATACGGAGTTTTCTCTGTTTGATCCGAAGTTTCTGGAAGAGATCTCCTGTATGAAAGAGAAAAACCTGGCTGTGGAGCTACTCAAAAAATTGATAGCCGAGCAAGTCTCCGTTTATCGCCGTACCAATGTGGTGAAGTCGGAAAAGTTCTCCGAGATCATCCAGAGTGCCATGAATCGTTACCTCAACGGGATGCTGACCAATGAGGAGGTCATTGAGGAACTTTTGAAGTTGGCCAAGGACATTGCTGCCGCCAACGCAGAGGGCGAAAAATTGGGCTTGACCGCCGAGGAATTGGCTTTCTATGATGCGCTCACCAAGCCCCAGGCCATCAAGGATTTTTATGAGCATAACGAACTGATCGCCATCACAAAAGAGCTGACCGATCTACTGCGGAAAAACCGCACCATCGACTGGCAGAAAAAAGAGAGTGCCAGGGCTGGGATGCGCCGTCTGGTGAAGCGGCTTTTGAAAAAGCACAAGTATCCGCCAGAAGGGATGGAGGATGCAGTGCAGACGGTTATGAGCCAGTGCGAGATGTGGACGGATCAATTTGAAAAATGAGGTAGCAGAATGTGATTGGTGAAAGACTCAGTTGCCAAGGAAATCTCGTTATGTGATTGGATGTTCAGAAAGGAGGGTGACCAGATGGCAGAAAGAAAAATCCGTGCCGGGTACTACCGGCGGTATGACGGCAAGGTGGTTTATGTAATCTCTCTGGCCACCGACGCTGACACCGGCGAGGAAAGTGTCATCTGGACCACCTACCCCTTTGCAACTGTCCCCAGATACTACACCACCAGCAAAAAGTCCTTCTGCGCTTTTATCAAAGTGAACGGAGAACGGAAAGCTAAGTATAAGCGAATGCTCAATATGAAGATCTCAGAGGAAGCCATAGAGCGGCTGGAGGAAGAGGGCTTTCGGGGACCGGTTCGTAAACGAAAAAATTGGCAACTGGATGAATCTTATGACTCCCGAGATTATCAGCAATCTCTTACCTACTACGCATACGCAAAAGATCTCTGCGAGCACTACAACTTCGACCGGAACAAATATCGCCTCTGCGTAAAGGAAAAGAGATTGGCCGCCATCACCAAAAGTGACTTTGCCAAACTGAAAGAGGACCTGCAGTTTCTGGACAATGCCCTGAAAACGGTGCTGGCTGCATACCAGGATTATTTCCGGGAGCGGTTCGTGGACGGCCTGTCCATCCGCAGGTACGCGGAAGCCCACCAGCTGAACCGCGGCAGCGTGGACTATCAGCAAAAGAAATTTTTCTCTGCCATGGCCTCTCTGCTGAAAGAGCGGGACGAGGCGGAGGGAACATGCCGACTGCTGAAGCCAGCACAAAAGTAAATAATCCAACCTCAAACGGAGCGTCTGCAACAAAGCAGACGCTCTGTTTTTCTGTCAAATATATGTCAGTAGGATATATTTTCCCCAATACAAGTAGAGAGACAACTCGGACACCATCCAAAGGTTATGTCAAACCTATGTCACACGCAAATGTTCGCGGCTAAAGAAGTAGAGGGAGTTTTGAGAAGGAGATGGTCAACATGAGAGAATCTGTCTACAAAAACTACGGTGAGGCGAAGGTGCTGGGCGTATCACCGTCCAGCGGGTGTGAACTGATGCACCAACCGGACTTTACGGTGCTGCGTGTGAGCAACTGTATGGTGGTGCCGAAAGAAAAGTTCATTCAGTGGGTGGAGGAGTATACAGGAGGTGCTATATGAAGTTCCAACAGTGGCCCAAACGAGATCCTGATAAAAACTATTTCAAGGTTCCCAACGAAGTTTTTCACATCGGTCTCAGTTACCCGGAGATCTCCATCTACTGCTATCTGCTGAGCATCGAGGACAGAGAAACCTACCAGTGCTACCCCAGCTACAAGACCATCGGCAAGGCGCTGGGTATGAGTGAGAACACCGTGAGCAAGTATGTGCGCAGCCTGGAGGAGAAAGGTCTCATCCGCACCGAGCCGACGATGGTGCGGAGCAAAGACGGCAGGCCCCTCAACGGAAATCTGCTCTACACCATCCGTCCGATCCAGGCGGCAATCGAATTGTTCTACGAGCGGCAGTTCCAGCAACTGGAGGAGGATGCCGCCCGTCAAAGAGCGGCGGAACGCCTCGCAGAATTGGCCCGTGAAAGCCCCCAGAACGCCCTGTGTACGCCTTTCGGGGAGGAAGCGAGTCCCAGTGCCGATCTGGAGTTGGAGGCCCAATTTGGCCCGCTTTCGGAGGAACTCTCAGGGACGAAAGAAAAAGCAGGATAAACGACGGGGTCGCAAGCGCCCCCGTCAGAGGCACCTCTGCCCGCAGTGCGGGCAGTTGCGGGGGATTTTGCGGGGATTGGAAATGGGGTCAAAATCCGGACTGTGACATCATCTCTGCGGTCACAATCCCCCAAAGCCTACTGCCACAAGGAAAAAACAGGGGTCAACCCCCGGAAAGGAGAACATTATGAGCAAAAAAGAAAAATTCCCCCTCTACCTCTCGCCGGAGAAAAAGGCTATCCTGGAGCGCCGATATCAGGAGGACGGGAGCCGGAGCATCACCGCCTTCATTGAGCGGGCGGTGGACTTTTATCTGGACTACCTCAGCGCCAACAACGCCGGACTGTTTCTCCCCACCTCCATCAAGTCCTACCTGGACGGAAGGATGGGACAGCTGGAGGAGCGGCTGTCCTCCATCGCCTTCCAGCAGGCGGTGGAGCAGGACATGGTGGCCGGTATCCTCGCCGACGCGTATCAGTTCAGCAACGAAGATCTGCGCCGGCGGCGGGCGGAGAGCGTTCAAAATGTGCGGAAAACCAATGGCCGCATCTCGCTGGAGCAGCGGGTGCGTAATGCTTGGGAGGAGGACGATGAGTGGCAGGATTGATTGTGAAAAGCCCTTATCTCAAGTGCGGAGGCGGCAGTTCCGTCAGCGGCTATCTGAGGTACATCGGCACACGGGAACGGGTGGAGATCCTCCCAGATGACCGTCCGCCCACTCGAAAGCAAGAGCAACTCATCACCAAACTGACAAAGGATTTCCCGGAGGCTAAGGAGCTGGGTGAGTATTCCGATTACAAAGACAAGCCCACCAAGGCCAATGCCTCTGTCTTTATCACCCGAGCGCTGGAGGAAAACTGGTCTCAAGTGCAGCAGTCAGACGGCTACATGAAGTACATCGCTACTCGGCCTCGGGCGGAACGGCTTGGTGATCACGGGCTCTTTGGTGATGAAGATGCTGTGGACTTGGAGCAGGCCATGCAGGAACTGGATCAGTACACCGGGAATGTGTGGACGCATATCCTCTCCCTGAAACGGGAGGACGCCGCGCGTCTTGGCTATGACAACGCCAAAGCGTGGCGGAATCTGCTCCGCGCCAATCGCAATGAAATCGCCGCCGCCATGAATATCCAACCGAACCACTTCCGCTGGTACGCCGCCTTCCACGACGAGGGCAAACATCCCCATGTGCACATGATGGCGTGGTCGACGGTGCCAGGCGAGGCATATCTCACTCGGGACGGTATCCGCAACATCAAATCTGCGCTCACCAATCAGATCTTCAAGCAGGAGATGCTCCACACCTACGAACAAAAGTCACAGTCGAGGGATGAACTGGTGCGGGAGGCTCGCCGCGCGATCCGGCAGCTCACCCAGGAGATGACACGAAGCATCTGTACGGCTCCTGAGATTGAGCAGAAGATGGAGCAACTGGCCGGACAACTGGAAACGGTCAAGGGCAAAAAATCCTATGGCTACCTTCCCAAGTCCGTGAAGAAAACCGTGGACGAGGTAGTGGACAAGCTGGAGGAGCTGCCGGTAGTGCGTGCGTGCTACGACCGATGGTGCAGGCTTCAGGGCGAGGTGGAGAGTTACTACCACGACAAACCCAGAGAACGGAAAAAGCTGTCCCAGGAGAAAGAGTTCCGGCAGATCAAAAACGCCGTCATCCAGGAGGCGGAGCGCATCCGGCTGGGTGAGATCTCCTTCGAGGATGATAACTTGGCTGAGCACGACGAGCCGGAACAGGCGCGTGGTGAGTCTAATGCCTGCCGGGAGCTGTGGCGAATCATTCAGAACGAGGACATTTCTCTGGACTACCGTGACCGGGCGGCTGAGAAGTTGGAGCAGGTGGCGGAGTGCGGCGACGCCTATGCGCAATACCGGATGGGGCAGCTCTACCGGGACGGTCCTCTGCTGATCCCGGACAACCATAAGACAAAGCACTGGCTCAGCCAGGCGGCAATACAGGGTCTGCCGGAAGCACAGTATGCCCTTGGCAAGCTGCTTCTCTCCGACGATTGGGAAGTGCGGGACACGGATGAGGGCATCCGCTGGCTGAAACAGGCGGCGGAAAACGGAAGCCACTTCGCCGCTTACCGCCTGGGCAAAGAGTATCTGGAGGGAAACACCGTCAGCAAGGACACCACAAGAGCGGCGGATTGGTTCACCAAATCGGCGGAGGCGGGAAACCAGTACGCCCAGTACATGATGGGCAAGCTGCACCTAACGGGACAGGGCCTACCACGGGATCAGGCTCGGGCAATGATGTGGTTCAGCCGTTCCGCGGTCCAGGGAAATCAGTATGCTCAGTTCTTTTTGGAGCAAAGGAACAATTTCCGCCCGCCCTCTGTAATGCTGGCGGTCACCCAACTGCTCTACCACGTGAGCCGGATCTTCCAGGACAACTCTGTGCCGCCCGCCGTCCCGACGGGCCAGCAGGTGGATCGAAAACTCAGGCGGAAGATCCAGGAGAAGAAGATCGCTATGGGTCACAAGCCGGATGACCATGAGGAGCAGTGGCCTGAGATGACCATGTAAGCGGCGCAGAAAATGAGCCGCAAAACAAAGAATAAAATCCCTTCCGCGAGAAGGGTAGAAAGGAATCTAATGAAACGATCCAAGTACAGCTCGTTCAACGAACTTCCCCTGATGCTGACCGTGCAGGATGTGGCCGATGTGCTGGGCATCGGGCTGGCCCACGCCTATGAGGTGGCCCACCAGCAGGATTTCCCTACCATCACCCTGGGTAGCCGGATCATCGTCCCCCGTGATAAGTTCATGGCGTGGATCGATGAACAGGCAGCCAAAAAGACGGAAATATTTTAGTGGCTATTTCAAAGATTCTGTGGTATTTATTTGTGTTGCAAAAGGAGGGATGAACAATGGCAAAGAAACGAGCCAACGGCGAGGGCAGCATCCGAAAGAAGCCCAACGGCCGCTGGGAGGGCCGATACACCCAGGGTATCGACCCCAGCACCGGCCGCGCCATTCAGAAAAGTGTGTCCGCCCGGACGCAGGCCGAATGTAAAGAGAAGCTGGCAAAGGCCATCCGGGACAACCGGGGTATCCCAGTGAACCACAGCGAGGACTATACTGTGGCGGAGTGGTGCCGGCTGTGGTTTGAAACCTACAGCAAGCCTGTGATCCGCCCCAACACCGCAAAGACTTATGAGAACATGATCGAAAACCACATCGTACCGGCCATCGGGGGAGTCAAACTCAAACGACTCACCGCCATCCAGATTCAGAAGATGTACAACGATTCCAAGACCAAAGGGCGGGTGCAGCGGTTCGAGAAAAAGACCGATACGGCCCTATCTGGAAGCACAGTGCGGCGCATCCACATGGTGCTCTCCTCGGCGCTGAAGCAGGCGGTCAAGGAGCGGATCATTCCGTATAACCCCTGCGACAACTGCCGCATCCCGCCCAAGGAGAAAAAGGAGATGGCCATCATCCCGCCGGAAAAGCTGGGGGTGTACCTTAGCGAGGCGGAGAAGTACGGTGTCCTGCCCATGTTCTTCCTGGAGTTATCCAGCGGCCTGCGGCGGGGGGAGCTGCTGGCCCTCCGGTGGGATGACCTGAATGTGAAGGACCGCATCCTCTCGGTAAGCAAGCAGGTCACCCGCATCGACGGGGAGCTGGTGGTGACGGAGCCAAAAACTAAGAATTCCGTCCGCAAGGTGGCACTATCCCAGCAGGCGGTGGCCTTGTTGGTGCAGGAGCATGAACAGCACCCGGACAGCCCTATCCTGTTCCCGTCGCCCCGTACCGGCGGGTACTGGAGCCCGGACGCGGTATCCAGGATCAACCGCAAACTGCTGGCAAAGGCCGGCATCGAGGAGCATGTTCGCTTCCATGATCTGCGCCATACTTTCGCTACTATGGCCCTCTCCAGCGGAGTGGATGTGAAGACACTGTCCAGTATGCTGGGCCACTATAGCGCCGGGTTCACCCTCGACACCTATACGCACATCACCAACGATATGCAAAGAGGTGCAGCGGAGAAAATCGGCGGCTTCATGGAAACAGCTACGGCTAAGCCAGAACCGGAACCGCCCGATCCGCCGGAGGAGAACCGGTGTAAGGTGATACCGTTCGAGAGGGTGGGATAAGAAACAAGCATAGCGCCAACGGAGATATTACCATTCCGTGGCGCTATGCTTTGTTTTAGGGTTTAATATTCCAAAGAGTTTCTGCTATCTCATGCAGCCACTTAGCTCTGGCATCAATTTTTTCCTCTGTCCATTCGTCTTCCAATAAAACAGCATTTAAGGTAACCAGTCCCTTGGCGCAGGCTTCAAGCCCTGGCTTATTTGCACCTTTTCCAGACTTTTTTGTAGCCCAATCACTATCTCGTATTGATGCATTTAGCGCTTGAGGAATGATCGCAAGGTTTCCTAATGTGAGTAGCTTCGAATCTCTTTGCTTTGCAATTTCATCTGAGGCGCAGGCGGACCAGTTGTTTCTCCATTTCTTTGGCATGAGATGCTCCAAGCTATACCCATCAAAACCAAGAAGCAAAGTTGCACTATTTGCAGGACGGATATAGCTTTCGATGAGGTAAAGAATACCTCTGGTTTGCAGGTTGGTCAGCTTAGATTTTTGGAACCCATCCAATAACTCCTCATTAGTAGGAATGTATGTTGTTGCGTCATTTCCGCTGTGGAGCTTGGCTACCAAAGAGGTGGCATCCAAAACCTCATTACGAATCAGAGAAGTGAACAGGTTGTTATAGTTTTTTGTTAGTGAATGAACGACCATTCTGCGCATGATGTAGCTTTCCAGGATGCCATACATGGCATTTCGTTCATCCTCACTATCCACATTCTTAGCGATATACAGTGTATAGGGAATGAGCGTAGATGTCTTTAACCCAAAGATTATTATATTTAAACGATCAATACCAAATGTGCCCGGAATGCTTACCCCACAGGTATCTGGATTAAATATAGTTCTAAAACAGATGGCATAATCCTTCATTTGGCTAAGTATAACGCTTTTGTCTCCACCGCAATAATGGTCGATAAAATGCTGATAGGATTGTGCCAGACTATCAACTCTGGCGTACATGATCTTATCGTCATTGCTGATATTGTATCGCTTGTTCTGAATAAAAATCTGGAAGAAAGAATCAAAAAAGATGTCAATGATGGCACGCTTCATTCGACCAGTTTCGATCTCGGTATCCCAATAGGATTTTGCATCATCATCTTTTTCAAAAACAGAGGCCCATTTTGCCTCATATTCGCTAATGGTATCTCTGCTGAAAAAGTAGTTTTTCAACAGCTCCGAGGTTGTCAAATTAACACCAAGAGAATTGATTGTGTTAAAAATTTGCTGTTCGTCCTCATCTGCATTCAAATCAATTCGCACGAATTGGGCATTCATCATGACCATCATAATGTTAAGCTTATTCTCATCAATATGGTCAACAAAGTAATTATATGCTTCAATAATTCTGGACTGAGGCGCAGGGTTATCTATTTTATCTGCGGATGTAGAAGCCATAACTCTTTCGAAAGCTTCAATATCATTTCTCCCGTGGCGCAAAGCAATTGACTGCCCCATAATTCTAAACTGGCAATCAAAAGTCGTAGATTGGCCGAGTTTCAAACACAGAACTTTCATAAAAAGAAGAAAGGTTGTCAGTCGCTGCTGTCCATCTACAATCGTTCTACAGTCAGTAAAATTTTCGCCAGGATGTGGTCTGCGACCTTCTTTCAGAATGATAGATCCAAAGAAGTGAGGCTTATTTGTCTTGACGATATACTCCATATCTTCAATCATCCGTGCCCAAAGATCCGCTTTCCAAACATAGGATCGCTGGAAGAAGGGTACTTCTATAAGTGTAGAGTTATTGAAAATATTTGTGATAATTGCTTTATGTGCATCCATAGTGAAACTCCTTGCAAAACAATCCTAATAGTCTATGCAAAAGACAATGCTGTACAGACTATCGGCATAATGTGACAATCTTGCCTTTATGCTATCATGTAACTAATATGAAAGCAATATGATGATCGATTGTTATACGCCCCAAAAGTACGATATTTAGCCGTTAGGGATGGGTTAGAGATTTGGCTGTTCCAGTCACTCATACCCCAACCACTTTTTTGCCTCAAAACCACCACAAAATAGCAATCGTCCAAACTGCAAAAACCGAACTAAAAACGCAGAAAAACCGCCTATTTAGGCGGTTTTTCCAAGAAAGGTGGTCCGAGTGACAGGATTCGAACCTGCGGCATCCTGCTCCCAAAGCAGGCGCGCTACCAGCTGCGCTACACCCGGATATGAAGTTGTGGGGTGGCCCGGGCGTATTCTCCCAAAGCAAGCGCGCTACCAACTGCGCTACACCCGGATTTCTTAGATTACCCAGCACGGTTTGTCAGGGAAGAGAGCCCACAGCATATCAGGACAGGCTTCTTCTGTACTGGACTCACTCACAGTATAGTATATTTTGAAAAAGATTGCAAGAGGTGGATTGTCTATGTTAAAATATTTCTGGAACAAATCTGAGAGGTGACAATTATGCGCATGAGAAAAAAGCCCAATCTGGTCCCGCGGATGGAGCGCTGCGCCCGCTTCTTGATCCAGGCACCGGAGGAGCAGCGCGGGCACTGGCGGGAACTGAAGCCGGATGCGGAGCAGATCTGGCTGGAGTTGGGGTGCGGTAAAGGCCGCTTCACAGCGGAGACCGCGGCGCAGAATCCCAATGTGCTCTATCTGGCGGTGGAGCGGGTGCCGGACGCCATGATCGTGGCCATGGAGCGCTGCGCTCAGCGGAGCCTGACCAATGTGTTTTTTGTGGATGGTGACGCGGCCAGGCTGCGGGAGTACTTCGCCCCGGACGAGGTCGACCGCCTGTTTATCAACTTTTGCGACCCCTGGCCCTCCAACCGCCACGCCCGGCGGCGGCTGACCCACCAGAACTTTTTGGTCCTATACCGCGGGGTGCTCTGTACCGGCGG
>OGXV01000535.1_pt1 | contig 24289 bp, 20 predicted proteins | sample 1576391 | NCBI WGS metagenome assembly OGXV01 (sample SAMEA3541586, study PRJEB24748) | human gut metagenome | biome: human gut; feature: human-associated habitat; material: faeces | place: China | collected 2012 | reverse complement strand
GGCGAGATCGTTGCAGTGACTCCGGATGGAGTGGAAACTCTGCAGAAGCCTGGCGAAGAGATGCGTATCTGTTCTTTCCTGTGGGTATATTACGGATATCCGACTTCAACTTATGAAGGCGTTAATGTAGAAGAAATGCGTTATCACTGTGGTGATATGCTGGCAAAACGTGACAAAGGCGAAGTAAACCCGGATATCGTAGCCGGAGTTCCGGATTCTGGTATTGCACATGCCATCGGATATGCGAACCAGTCAGGCGTACCTTTTGCCCGCCCGTTTATTAAATATACACCAACCTGGCCGAGATCTTTCATGCCTACTCAGCAGAGCCAGAGAAATCTGATTGCCAGAATGAAACTGATTCCGGTACACCGTCTGATCAAAGATAAGAGCCTTCTTATGATCGATGATTCTATCGTACGTGGAACACAGTTAAGAGAAACAACAGAATTCCTTTACAGAAATGGTGCAAAGGAAGTACATATCCGTCCTGCATGCCCGCCGCTTCTGTATGGATGTAAATATCTGAACTTCTCACGTTCCAAATCAGAGATGGATCTGATCACAAGACGTGTGATCGCGAAACGTGAGGGAGAGAATGTCAGTGATAGGACACTGGCAGACTACGCAGATCCGAATTCAACTAATTACAAAGAAATGTTGGAAGAGATCCGTAAGGAACTGAACTTTACATCCCTGAAATTCCACAGACTGGACGATCTGAAGGCTTCTATCGGAATCTCTCCATGCAAACTCTGTACTTATTGCTGGGATGGAAAAGAATAATATTTCGTAACTGTGAAGGTACTGAATAGTTACAATATTTCTGCATAGAATGATAACTGGAAATGTAGATAGAAAGTAAATACGATATAGAAGTACAAAAAAGAGGAGACGTAGAATTTGCCGGTAGTAAACAATCAGAAAAGGAACAAAAAGAAAAGAAGGCTTAAGAAGCTTCTGATATTTGTGATCATCTTGTTTGTCCTGCTTATACTTGCAGGTATTCTGTTGATTCGTCAGCGGGAGAATGAGGACAGGCAGCAGCGCAAGGCAGAAGCAATCGCGGCACTGGAAAGTGTTCCAACTGTAACACCTACACCGGCAGCTACGCCAACCCCGATTCCGACACCAATTCCTACGGTAACGCCGACACCTGTGTTGGAAAGAGCCTATGTTTTTGACCCGGATGATTATCTGGGAAGCTGGCACAGTAAGAATGGCAGGGTTGTGATCGAGATTACGAAACTAAGCCAGAAGTCGGTTACATTTACTTATTCGCAGACCAATAAGAAAAAAACAGCCACCTGTGAAGCTACGGTAAAGAAATCCGTAGCGGGAAATGCGTCAAGATTTTCCTTTACAGATTCCCTGGGAAATGTAGCAAAAGGCTATTTCACTTTTGATAACGGGATTCTGTATGTGAAGATTAAAACAAAAACGAAAGCGGAAGGCGCTAAAGTTCACCCTTCCGTAGATGGTGTTATGATCAGAGGATAACGGGAAGCTACATAAGAAAAATATTGACTGTGAATATGATCTACAGTCATGAAAAAGCAAAAGAAAAACAAAAGGATTCAGGTAACATCAGAAGTTACAGGAATCCTTTTTGCTTTTTATTTATTCATCTCTTTTTTGTCAGTGCGCCCTACCAGATAGTCAACACTTATGTCATAATAATTTGCCAGTCTGATCAACATTTCGACAGGAATGTTACGTGATCCGGTTTCATAGTGTGAATAGGAACGCTGGCTGATGTGAAGAATTTCGCTAAGCTGTTTCTGGGACAGATCAGCATCTGTGCGTAAATCCTGAATACGCTGAAATTTCATGTGGGGTACCTCCTTCCCTATGGAGAGTGTTTAAAAAATCATCCCGCAAATCGTGATACATATCTTGCAGAAAACTTTTTTTCAAACATGCTCTGATATAAAAAAGTATAAAACAGAACAAATTGCACTCTTGCAAAATGGAGCAAAATGGACTATAATAAAAATATCTTTATTCAATTCTGATTTCTGAAATAATACATGACCGTTCAGGTTATGGTAATCCCATAAAGTAAAAAAAGCAATATTTAGCCGAATAAGATAAAACTTTGCTTCTGTTACATGTTTTTGTCTATTCGGTGTCTTGCAATCGTTATGAACTACAATAGACAGTAATAAGCAGAGCAATTATTCAGTATGGATATGTATAGATATATGATATGTATAAATCACATCGGGGAGATTTATGCATCCGGAAAGGAGAAAATTTGTTTGCAAGTGTATTATCAGCTGCAATTTTAGGGGTAGAAGTATGTCCTGTCCAGGTTGAAGCAGATGTAAGTAACGGACTTCCTTCCTTTATAATGGTAGGATTTCCATCCGCTCAGGTAAAAGAAGCCCAGGACAGAGTACGTACAGCACTTAAGAATAACGGCTATCAGTTTCCACCAAAGAGAATCACTGTTAATTTCGCACCTGCGGATATGAAGAAAGAAGGTGCCGGCTTTGATGTTCCGGTCGCGGCCGCAGTATTGGCTGCTTTTGAAATCATAAGTTCGCGGGATGTCAATGGAGTCATGATGGCAGGCGAGATCGGACTGGACGGAGAGATTCATGGCATTTCGGGAATCCTCCCCATGGTATTGTGTGCGAGAAGTCTTGGATGCCGATTCTGCGTAGTTCCTTATGAGAATCTGAAAGAAGGAAGACTGATCAAGGATGTGCCGGTAGCAGGGGTAAAGAATCTGAAGGAACTGATCGAATGCATCCAGAATCCGGAACCATATCTGAAAATGGAAATCCAGGAGGATATTTCTGCAAGAAATACGGATAAAGGAATGGATTTCTCAGATATTGAAGGGCAGGAAGGCGCAAAAAGGGCAGCAGAGATTGCAGTAAGTGGATTCCATAACATGCTTCTGATTGGACCGCCAGGGACAGGCAAGACGATGCTTGCCAGAAGACTTCCTACGATCATGCCAGGTCTGGGATTTGAAGAAAAACTGGAACTTACCAGAATTTACAGTATTGCGGGGCTTTTATCCAGAGAAAATCCTTTGATGAATGAAAGACCATTTAGAAGTCCCCACCATACGAGTACGCCACAGGCAATAGCAGGAGGGGGACGCAATCCGCGTCCCGGTGAGATTACGCTGGCGCATAAAGGTGTGCTTTTTCTGGATGAAATGCCTGAATTTTCCAGTGAGGAAGCTGCATAGTAGGTTCCCACAAGTGGAGATTTCACTATATTTCCAGTGAGTTTTTGTGTATCATCTGCTCTGTCTGTGTCTTTCTGATTCTGTGCGGCGGCCTGTAAAGTCGGCTGTACTGTTGGCTGATAACCAGCCGCAAAGGATGCTGTATCTGCGCTTGCGGCTACCTGCTGCACGATTGTCTTCTCTGTTGACATGGAAATATTTAAGTTTCCATCCTGCAAATTAAATTCTGTCAGATTAGAATCGCTGACTGCATGAATGAGTTCCAGTATATTTGATAATTCCATCTACTTAGTCCTCGTATTTCTTAATAAGTAAGGAAGCATTATGTCCACCAAATCCAAGAGAGTTGGATAATGCATATTTAATGTCCATCTTAACCGGGCCATCTCCTACATAATCCAGGTCACATTCCTCATCTGGCACCTGATAACCAACTGTCTGATGAATCAGGCCTTCCTGAAGTTCTTTTACACAGGTGATCACTTCTACAGCACCGGCTGCTCCGAGAAGGTGTCCTGTAATAGATTTCGTAGAATTTACTTTCATTTCTTTTGCATGTTCACCGAATGTTTTCTTAATAGCGATTGTCTCAAATAAATCATTATGATGTGTGCTTGTGCCATGAGCGTTTACATACCATAAGTCATCTGTGGAAATTCCAGCTTCTTTTACGGCAAGTTCCATAGCTTTGGCAGCTCCGGAACCGTCCTCTGCCGGAGACGTGATATGAAATGCATCACCTGTTGCACCGTATCCTACAACTTCACCAAGAATCTTCGCACCGCGTGCTTTTGCGTGCTCCAGTTCTTCGAGAACAACGACACCGGCACCCTCGCCCATGACAAAGCCGCTTCTTTCTTTATCAAACGGAATAGAACATCTTTTAGGATCTGTGGAAGATGTCAGCGCAGTAAGCGCCGCGAAACCACCAAATCCTGTTGGTGTAATGGCAGCTTCTGTTCCGCCTGCAACCATAACATCTGCATCAGAACACTGGATGGTACGATATGCTTCACCGATACTGTGGGTTCCTGTCGCGCAGGCAGTCACAACATTGATGTTTTTTCCGCGAAGCCCAAACTGAATGGAGACATTTCCGGATGCCATGTTGGAAATCAGAAGCGGAATCATCAGTGGATTCAGTCTGCCTGGTCCTTTCGTGTTAAGAATTTCGCAGGATTTCTCAACAACCTGCATGCTTCCGATACCACTTCCAACGCTGCATCCAACGCGAAATGGATCTTCTTTCGTCATATCCAGTCCGGACTGCTCAATTGCCTCTTTTGCCGCAGCTACTGCATACTGGCTGAAAAGCTCCATACGCTTTGCCGATTTAAAATCCATATAATCTTTTGCATTGAAGTTATTGATTTCTGCTGCCATATGTGCTCTGTATTTACTTGAATCAAAACGTGTAACTTCCGCAAAATTTGTTTTGCCTTCTTTCACGCTGTTCCAGAATTCTTCTACACTCAATCCTACCGGAGTGATTGCTCCCATTCCTGTGATTACAACTCTTCTCATTTTATTACATATAATCTCTGTTTATCCTCTTTGAGGATAATGGATTATTCCCCTTTCTCCCTGTTTCCTGGGTTTGGTCTTAGTTATCTGTCAATATCTTATTCTCACTTTACAGTTCATCGTATTTCCCGATTTTATATCTCTGGGAAAACTTATACATTCATTCCACCATCCACACTGATGACCTGTCCTGTGATATAATCAGCTTTGTCTGATGCCAGAAATACCGCCACATTCGCGATATCTTCCGGTTTTCCAAATCGTCCCAGGATAATCTGTCTGCAGGCATTTTCCCTGATTTCTTCTGAAAGAACGCCTGTCATCTCTGTATCCACAAATCCCGGTGCGATTGCATTTACTGTGATACCACGGCTTCCGAGTTCTCTTGCCATTGTCTTTGTCAGACCGATCACACCTGCTTTAGACGCTGCGTAATTTGCCTGTCCTGCATTTCCAAGAATTCCGGAAACTGAAGAAATATTAATAATTTTTCCACTCTTTTGTCTCAACATCTGACGGGCACTGTGACGAATTGTATTAAATGTACCTTTCAGATTCACATTCAATACAGAATCAAAATCCTCTTCCTTCATTTTCATGATCAATCCGTCTTTCGTAATTCCTGCATTATTAACCAGAATATCCAGACGTCCATGCTCTTTCACAATGTCTTTGATCATTGCTTCACATGCCTCAAAATCACTGACGTTACATTTATATATAGAAGCTTTTCCGCCATTTTCTTCGATTGTCTGTTTTACTTCTTTTGCTCTTTCTTCAGAACCGTTATAATTAACGACTACCTCTGCACCTTCTTTCGCAAGGGCAATTGCAATCGCACGTCCGATTCCACGTCCCGCACCTGTGACAAGTGCAACTTTATTCTCCAGCATTTACAGGCACTCCTTTCTTACTGCTTCCAAGTCTTCTATTTTCTCTATGTGTAATGCTTTCACATTCCTGTTAATCTTCTTGAGGAAGCCTGTCAGAGTTTTTCCCGGTCCAATCTCAATAAACGTATCTACACCATCATTTATCATCTGCTCCACGCATTGCTGCCAGCGGACAGAAGAAGAAACCTGTTTTACCAGCAGATTCTTTACCTGGTCTGATTCTGTAACATATTGTGCAGTCACGTTTGTCACATACGGAATTGCGAAAGTCTGGATTTCTATTTTCTCCAGTTCTTCTCCAAGCTTTTTACCTGCTTCCTTAAGAAGCTCGCAGTGAAACGGTCCACTGACCTTAAGCGGAATCACACGTCTTGCGCCGGCTGCTTTTAATGCTTCTCCCGCTGTCAAAACCGCCTTTTCCTCTCCTGTGATCACAATCTGTCCAGGGCAGTTATAATTGGCAATGGATACGATTCCCGGTGTCTCTTCGCAAATCTTCTCAATCACTTCTGCATCTGTTCCAAGAATTGCTGACATCGCACCGCCTGTCGGATATGCCTCCTGCATCAGGATTCCTCTTTTTCTTACTATGGCAAATGCATCCTCTTCTCTCATTACTCCAGAGGCTGCAAGCGCACCATATTCTCCAAGGCTTAGTCCTGCATTTACCTGAGAGTGGATTCCCGCTTCCTCTACAGCTCTTAAGATTGCGATTTCTGCTGTCAGCATTGCAATCTGTGTATATTCTGTAATATTTAAATTCTCATTTTCCTCAAAGCACAACGTCTTTATATCCAACCCCGAGACTTTCGAAGCTTTTTCAAATACTTCACGGCTTACAGGAAATTTTTCATAAAAATCTTTTGCCATTCCTGTGTACTGTGCGCCCTGTCCTGGAAATACAAATGCAATTTTGGACATATCATTTTCCTTTCTTCATTTCTACTCAATAGTCAAGTGGATAAAAGTATTCCTTTTCGTTACTTGATTCGTTTAAACCAGTATAAATTCTCTTTAGTATGTTTATTATTTCAAATTATTTTGATTTAAAATATTTTGATATTCAAATTATAATATCAAAAAATTATCCCCGGAGTCATTTCTGACTCCAAGGAACGATTCATAAATCACTGTAATTAAGCTTCTACGCCTTTACCTTTAAGGTAATCCATAACAGCACCAACTGTTGTTAAGTCTGTAAGGTCTTCAGCCGGAATCTCGATATTGTATTCATCTTCCAGAGCCATAACCAGTTCAAACAAATCAAGGGAATCTGCTCCAAGGTCATCCTTAAAAGATGTCTCAGCAGTAATCTCTGCTGCATCACAATTTAACTGTTCTGCGATCATTTCACTCATTTTTTCTAACATAGTTCTTTTCTCCTTTAATCCAAGCCCGGAATATCCTATTTTCTGCCTCCGGTTATTACTTGTTTCTTCATTCTTTCATTTAAGCGGTCAACCGCTTTCTTCTCTACTTCTAACCATATCATCGTCATATAACAACTTTGGTTTCAGCTGCATCAATTACTTTGATGTTCAAAGTATATATTCTTCTCTTTTGTTTGTCAAGCACTATTTTATATTATTGAGCACATAGTAAACAGTAGGTGTTACTGTTCACTACGTGCTCAGTAACGTATGCTTAAAACGATATTCTGTAACTATCGTTATCGTCAAAATACATACCATACATATTATTAGCTCTCAAATTTAATCTGCCTTGCCACACTCAGCGCAAGGCCCATCTCCGCCATAAGGAACAGTATCGACGTACCTCCGTAACTGATAAATGGCAATGTAACACCTGTATTTGGCATCAGATTGACAACAACTGCTATATTCAGAATTACCTGCAGTGCTATATGAATAAAGATTCCGCTGACCATCAGTGATCCAAATAAATCCGGCGCATTCTGTGCAATAAAGAATAATCGATAAAGCAGATACGCATACAGCATCAGAACGATCAGTCCACCGAAAATCCCAAGTTCTTCACAGATAATAGAAAAAATCATATCATTCTGTGCCTCAGGTACACTTCCAAGTTTCTGAATACTATTTCCAAGTCCTCTGCCAAAAAAACCACCTGAACCAATCGCATATAATGCCTGAATCGTCTGATATCCCCATGTATCCGCATATTCTTCCGGATGTAGCCACACCATGATTCGTCTCAGACGGAAACTTCCGCTTCCATCTACACTTGCAGTCGCATTTAAAATCAGCACTCCCACCACAATTAATGTGATACCGGCAGCCGCGATAATCACAAAAATCTTCATATCCGGATGTGCTACAAAGATCAATCCTGCGGTAATACAGAAAATAATGATCGCCGTACTCAGGTTATCTGTAAATAAATATGCAGCAAATGCCAGAAGACCTCCTACACCGGCAAGAACCATACATCCCTTTAAAGTACGTACTTTCTTTCCCATGTGAACAATCATATACGGAAGACAGACAATAACCGCAATCTTTGCAATCTCTGCCGGCTGAAACTGAATCGGTCCAAGATTCAGCCATCTCTGCGCGCCATGTGAGGACTGTCCCAAAGGTGTCTTAACCAATGCCATTAATACTAATGCTGCTACATATAAAGCAGCTGCAAAACGATTAAGTATGCGATAATTGATTCTGGAAATAACAAGTGCCATAATAATACACGCAACACTGATCATGGCCTGTTTTTTGAAGAAGAACATATCATCTCCATAATTTATTTCTGCCGTATAGGAACTTGTACTATATAGCATGATAAGTCCAAAACAGGTCAGTAAGACAATAACCGCAACAAGACTGTAATCATAATAATCTGCTTTCGCCTTTCGCCGCGTATTGCTTCTTCCTGATGAAGACGTATAAGACTGCTTCTGTGATTTTGTATTTGACATTTAATCACCTGCCGCTTTCTGTTTTTGTTTCCTGTAATAGGGAATCACCCCTAAATCGTACTTCATTATAACAGAAACTTTCTGTATAAGCAATGGGGCAGATGCATTATGCCTCTGCCCCATTTTTCAAGATATTTTCCTATTATTTCTCATCATCAATCTCAATCGGATCGGATTCAAAGATAAATTTAACATTTCCATCCATATCACTGGATCTATCTGTAAATGTTGTGTACATTACATCATCAGACTGAATTGCCTCAAATCTGTCAAGGATATCCTGAAGGTCTCCATTTACTGCATCATCCAGTTTCTTGATACCTTCTTTGTAGAACTTCTTCTGACCATCATTTAAATCTTTTGCCCCATCGTTGAGTTCTTTGATACCATCTTTAAGCTGGTCACTTCCGTCTGACAGTTCATTTGTTCCATCAAGCAGTGTCTGTGTTCCTGAAACAAGGCTTCCTGTTCCGGATGCAAGAGTCTGTGCTCCTGTTGCAAGAGTCTGTGCTCCTGTTGCGAGCTGAGATGCCCCGCTGTTTAATGTAGAACTGTTAGAAGAAAGCTGATCTGCGCCGCTATACAAAGCACCACTGTTGGATGCAAGGGTTTCCACACCACTTGTAAGCTGACCTGTTGCTGAACTGATCTGTGACATACCACTTGTCAGGCTCTTTCTTGCGCTCTTAAGTGTTTTTGCACCTTTTAACAGCGCCTGTGCGTTTGCATTATTCTTACCCTGAAGCTGTGTGATACCATCTGTCAAAGTCTTTCCGGAACTCAGAAGTGTATCTGCACCGGAGATCATCTGCTCAGTACTTGCTTTTGCAAGACTCTCATATCCACTCTGAAGGGATTTATTTGCTGTTGTAAGCTGTTCAGATCCGCTCTTAAGCTGTTCAATTCCCTGTAACATTGCAGGCATCTGCTGTCCAAGGCCATCAAACAATGTACTCATACCATTTACGCCGTTAGCAATCTGTGTTCCAAGTTCAGAAAGCTGACTTCCGGAAGCTGTCAGTGTGCCATCATTTGCAGTAAGCTGTTTTGCACCTGCATTCAACTGCTCTACGGTTGCTGTCACTGTCTGCATTCCCTGGCTTAATGCCTGTAGCTGCTGCTGAAGCTGTTCAACGCCGCTGTTTACTGCTGCTTCCTGTGTATCTGCTGCGGAAGCCGCACTGTCAGCAGATGCTCTTAAGCTGTCTGCTGCTGCCTGCAGCGCTGATGTGTCAGGTGCGGAAGCAGTAATCGTGGATGTGTCAATATTGGATGCGCTGTCTGCTGCTGCCTGGATAGAACCTAACGCACCGTCAACAGCTGCCTCTACTGCAGCTGCTGTCTCATCATCCATGTTGCTGTAATCAATATTATATAAAGCAGATTCTGCCGCTTCCAGCTGGCTGCTGACAGCTGCAACTCCTGCCTCTACTGAAGAAGCATCTACTGAAGCTTCTGAAGAATCACTGATCCAGGATTCAATCGCATCTGCCTGGCTGTTCATTGTATCTGCACTGTCACTTAACTGACCGGACATTGCCTGTGCACTTGCCTGTACCTCTGAAGCTGCAGAAGTTCCCATACTCTTAAGTGCAGTTTCAAGCTGATCCAGACCTGCTGCAAGCTGTTCTACACTTCCAACATATTCTTGTACTTTAGAAGTATAAGTAGAAACTCCTGTTGTATAATCAGTTATGTTTTTGCTGAAATTAGCAATCTGGTCTGCATCAATCTGGGAAGAAAGAGCAGTCATTTTATCTACTGCTGTCTGAATTCCGGTAACTGCAGTATCAATTCCCGGTACGATCTGTCCGATTCCATCTACCAGACTCTTAATTCCACCTGCATACTGGCTCACGCCACCTGCAAGCTGGTTAACTCCCGCAATGTACTGCTGCATTCCATCTGTCAGAGTGCTGGTTCCGTTTACATAGTTCTGCACGCCACTTGCAAGCTGGTTACCACCGGAAACATAGGCATTTACGCCATCAGAAAGAGACTTCATTCCTGCCTCATATTCTGCCATCTTACTGTCCAGTGTATCCACACCTGCGGTATACTGTTTGATTCCGGCTGAAAGTGTATCTGCACCAGACGTGTAGGAAGAAACACCGCTGCTTAAAGACTGTGCTCCTGTGTTTAATGTCTGTGCTCCGCTGCTTAACTGCTGTGCTCCGTCATCCAGTTCCTTCGCACCATCATTAAGATCACTGACACCAGATTTTAATGTTCCGATTCCATCATAGAATTCTTTGTATTTATCATTTAATGTATTTGTTCCGTCATAAAGATCTTTTGTTCCATCTACCAGTTTTACCGCAGCATCTGTCAAATCTTTCATGGAGTCTTTCAGATCATCAAGTCCGTCTATATTGTCAAAATCGATATCTTTAAAGATATCAGTTAATGCTACGGTAAATGCAGAACTCATCTCGCAGTCTGTGACATCTGCTTCCATTGTAAACCCTTCCGGAATATCCACTTCATCAGCAATATCTGAAGACATATCCAGACTGTCTTTCATTCCCGGCATACCAAATCCAACTACAACATTTCTGCTTCCATCAGAAATAACTTTACCGTTATCTACTGTTACGTTAGAGAAATTATCTGTAGAAAGAATCATTCCTGTTACCATAACAAACGGGGAATAAATCTCTGTGTTCTTACCATTCACTTTCTTGGTTGTTTTGGAAGTGTTTGTATAGGTAACCTCCATTTTAAGATGTCCGGTCTTTCCTGCCAGATCATCCGGTGAAACTTCTGTACCGTCCAGGTAATACTTGATTCCTACGGAAACCGGAAGTTCTTTATCTGTTTTACCCTGATAGTAAATATCTTTTCCTTCAGCACTCCATGTCAGATCATTTCCGCTCTGGGTAAATGTCTCATCACCTTTTACATTCTTGATATCTTCCAGATCAGAAGTATCCTTGATCTCAGAATCTGAACTGTCTCCTGAGTTTTTCAGCCAGTCGGATACGGTAACATCTGTTACTTCTCCATCTGCAGTTGTATTTACATAAACGGTTTCTTCCTTCTGAACGCTGTTATCACCTGTCTGTGCTGCTGCCATTACTGTACCTGCTCCGAGAACTACAGCCATACCTGCTGCAAGTGTTGCTGCAGCTGCTTTCTTTCTGTTTCTGTTCATAATAGACTACTCCTTTTTTATTCTGTCTCTTTACAATAAATTTCTTTTTATTTCTCTTTTAATCTTTTATTTCTTCTCTTCTGCGTTTTTCTTCTTGGCAAATCCAATGGATGTGTGGCAGATGAGTGGATCAAATATCATAAACATAGCCGGCAGGATCAACAATACAACCAGTGTACTGATAACCGCTCCTCGTGAAAGCAGGTTTGTGATACTTCCGATCATATCGACCTGTGTATAAAGACCAACGCCAAAGGTCGCTGCAAAGAAACTGCATCCACTGATTACGATTGACTTCATGGATGTCTTATGCGCAATGGCAATCGCTTCTTTTTTATTCTTTCCAAGTCCACGTTCTTTCTGATACCTGCTGGTCATCAGGATCGCATAGTCAACGGTTGCGCCCAGCTGGATACATCCGATAACGATACTTGCTACGAATACAACTTCTTTTCCCTGATAATATGGAACAGACATATTGACGAAAATTGCAAATTCAATAACTGCAACCAGGATAAATGGAAGTGAAATAGATTTAAACACAACCATAATAATGATAAAGATTGCCAGGATTGAGATTGTATTTACTGTCTTTAAGTCTACATCTGTAACATCCTGCAGGTCTTTTGTCAGAGGTGCCTCACCGATTACCATAGATTCCGGACTGTAGCTCTTTACAATCTTCTGAATCTCATCAATCTGATTATTTACCTCGTCTGTCGCTGTCTTATACTGGGAACAGATGAACTCCATCTCATATTCATCACTCTCGAGCATCTTCTTCAAATCACTCGGAATCATGGTATCCGGGAATGCAGCACCTACGAAGGAATCCATTCCAAGGGCCCATTTTACTCCGTCAACATCTTTGATCTGGTTGAGCATTTCTGTTTTTTCTTTTGATGTAAGTCCTTTCTTTAATAAGACCATATGAACATTGTTCATATCAAAAGTTTCCTGAAGCTTTGCATTCGCCACGTTACTGTCCAGAGTAGCCGGAAGTGATTTATCAATGTTATAGTAGTTCTTTAAATTATTATTTCCATGGATTGCCGGGAAGAGCATTACCAGAAAAATGATCAGCCATATTTTATAATGCTTTGTGATAAATGCAGATGCTTTATCGAAGCTTGGAAGTAATGGCTTATGTGTTGTCTTCTCAATTGCTTTATCAAAAGTGAGTACTAATGCCGGAAGCAATGTTACACAACAGAAAACACCGATCACAACACCTTTTGCCATAACGATACCCATATCTCGTCCAAGTGAGAAAGTCATAAAACAAAGTGCAATAAATCCGGCCACTGTGGTAATGGAACTTCCGATTACAGATTTGAAAGTTGCATTGATGGCATGCGCCATCGCTCTCTCTTTATCCCCTTCAAATCGTTTCTTATTTTCCTCATAACTGTTCAGCAGGAAAATAGAATAGTCCATTGTAACGCCTAACTGAAGAACCGCTGTCAGAGCCTGTGTGATATAGGAAATCTGGCCCAGGAAAATATTACTTCCGAGGTTATATAAAACTGCTACACCTATGCAAAGCAGGAAAAGCACCGGCACAACCAGGGAATCCATTGCAAGAAGCAGGACTACCAGAGAAAGACAGGATGCAATCACAACATAGATTGGCATTTCTTTCAGTGCGATCTGTTTGATATCAGTAACAATACCTGTCATTCCACTGACGAAACAATCCTTTGAAGTAATCTTACGGATCTCTGTTACAGCATCCATGGAAGTTTCAGATGATGTTGTATTGTCAAACAATGCGATCATCATTGTCGCATTTCCATTAAAGAATGCCTCTCTTAAATCTTTCGGAAGCATTTCAACAGGAACGGAAACGTCCAGAACACTGTCATACCATAATACTTTCTTGACATGATCAACTGCTTCAACCTTTTCTTTTAAAGCAGCTACGTCCTTAAGCTCCATGTCCTCCACAACTATCATGGAGAACGCTCCCATTCCAAACTGGTCTACCATGATATCCTGTCCCTCAACGGTCTCAAGGGTGTCTGGCAGATAACTTAATACATCGTAATTGATTTTGGTTGCAGCCATACCGAGATATGCCGGAATCAGTAAGATAATCCCGATGATAATGATCAGTATTTTGTGTTTTGCAATCCACTTTCCTACCTTAATCATTTTATTCTCCTTTTCCTTTTTATTTCTTATTGATACTGTTTAATCATTCTATGACCAACAGTCATTTTTTATTTCATGGAATGTTATATACCAAAAATGACTGGTAGTCAATAATCATTCTTCACAATTTGTCTAAATTTTTTCGACAAATAAATAGACAGTATTTTTCTTTCTATTGCCCGATTATGGTTCTATCATTTTTTTGCTTGCATTATCCAAAATCCAATATTGACTTTTAGTCATTTTTGTTTAAAATAAAAGTATGAACTCTTTGAAGAAAGAAGGAAAAACTGTAATGGGAAAACTGGAGCTAAATAAAAAGAAGAAAAAGGATGCTCTGTTTAACACCGCTTTTGAGTTATTTACTACAAAGGGACTCACAAAGACTACGATTTCAGATATCGTAAATCAGGCAGGTGTAGCCAAGGGTACTTTTTATCTCTATTTTAAAGATAAATATGATATTCGCAATAAGCTCGTTTCCCATAAAACAGGAGAACTGTTTTTCCGCGCACATGAAGCTTTGCAGGATGCGCATATCGCACAGTTTGACGAGCAGGTACATTTTATTGTAGATTTTATCCTGACAGCACTTGATCAGGACCGCACTCTTCTGCTTTTTATTTCGAAGAATCTTGCCTGGGGTGTATTTAAGGGTGCTTTTGAAGAGAAGATGCCGGATGACGAATACAATTTCTATCAGTCATATCTGGATATGCTGGCTCAGAATGGGCTTCATTATAAGAATCCGGAGTTGCTTCTATTTACGATTATTGAACTGGTAGGGTCTACCTGTTATAGTTGTATTCTGTATCAGCAGCCAGTATCCATGACAGAATATCGTCCATATCTGCATAAGACAATCTCAGGCATCATGAAAACCTTTTCCCAGGATAATACTGTATGCGCTACTTTACCACCTGTGGCTTCTATTGATCATACTGCATAATAACTATAAAACCGTGAATCCAGGAGCTCAGAGTCTTTTGACTCTGACATCACAATATAAAAACCTCCGAATATTCAGATTTTTTCTCTGAATATTCGGAGGTTTTACTTTTATTTCTTCATCTGCAAGATTGTTTCAAGAATCAACTTGTCGGCACACTAATGTTTTTTGTTTTTTAGTTATTACTCGACGGCATATACTGTCTGAGAACTCCTGCCACATTACTGATTGGCATGGTCTGAAGCCATATATGACCAGGACCTGTAATTTCTGTATTAAATACCCCTTCTCCACCGAAAAGCATATTCTTTACTCCCGGAACTGTCACGATTTCCATCTTACAGCCGGCACTCATTGCGGCAAGATGTCCGGTATCAACTACGATCTTCTGACCTTCTTTTAATTCATATTCTACAACATGTCCATCAAACTCGGCAAACAGTGTTCCGTTTCCGGAAAATTTCTGCATGATAAATCCCTCACCACCAAAAAGACCTGCACTGAATTTTTTACTGAAATGTACAGAACAGTCTACGCTGGCTTCGCTGGCAAGAAAAGCTGATTTCTGTGCGATGATCTCATTTCCCGGTGTAATATCAAACGCACGGATAGATCCTGGGAAACAGGATGCAAATGCGATCATTCCATTTCCACCGACTGCTGTATAGATATTCTGGAACATTTTTTCCCCGGAGAACATACGCCCAAACATCTTTCCGATTCCGCCATTGGAGGTTGTCTCCATCTTCATATTTGGTGACATCCAGGACATTCCGCCGCCCTCTGTCACAACCTTTTCACCATTGTCCAGATAGCAGATTACAACTGGGAGTGTATCACCTTTAATTTCATATTTCATATATTTACCGCTCCTTTCCATTCCGTGTAGATTATACATTTTGATGTCTGAATAAAATATAATCTTACCTGCATCTTTTTCTATGTATTATAACACATTATACATCAACTGCGATACAGGTATTTTCACAACAGTTACAAAAAGATGGTGAACCGGACTGAATTCACCATCTTTTTTCTTTATCTTCTGTTATTAATAACCTCTTTCGCCATATCTGCAAGTTCACCGGCAGATAATTTTCCATCTATTTGCAGCAAATCATACTGGATGCCATCTTTATTCCAGTTAACGCTTTGAACCTGACTGACTTCAAAATTTTTCTACAGCATATTTTTATTCTCTACAGCACATAATAATGCGGAATAATATCCTCATAATGTCCATTCGGCATTCTAAATCCATGGGGAATCACGCCAAGTCTGGTAAAACCGATTCTTTCATATAAATGTAATGCATGGGTGTTATTTGCAACCACTGCATTAAACTGCATAATACGGAAGCCTTTTACCTTCGCCTGTGCAAGGCAGTCAAGAACCAGTTTCTCGCCAATGTGTTCACCACGGACTTCTCTTCTTACTGCATAGCTGGCATTGCAGATATGACCGCATCTTCCTATATTGTTCGGGTGCAGGATGTAGAGACCGACAATTTCATTGTTGTCAGTGTTTACTGCGATTCCTGTATAGGTCTGTTCTTTGAAAAAAGCATCTCCTGTTTCTTCTGTCAGGTTTTCTTCCTGCGGAAATGCTACACCATCCTCTACTATCTGATTCCATATTGTAATAGCTGCTGTTACGTCTTTTGTCTGATATTCTCTGATTACAATACTCATTCTTCTGTCCTCCATTTTCTATATCATACCATGAACAATCAGTTTTCTGTTTCTTTACACACATCCACCCATCCGTTTGTCTCCGCTACCTGTTCCAGTTCCGGAATTATGAGCTTTACCTGTGTCCCAGCTCCCAGAATGCCACTGCACTTGCCGCTGCCACATTCAACGAATCTACTCCGTGGGACATTGGTATCTTTACTGTATAATCGCAGTCTGCAATTGTCTGTGATGCAAGACCATCACCTTCAGTTCCGAGAATAACTGCCAGTTTTTCTTCTGAACGGAGTGCTTTGTCATCAATTCCTACGGAATCGTCACGCAGAGCCATTGCCGCTGTTTTAAATCCCAGATTTTGCAGAATCTGCATTCCATCCTGTGGCCATACATTTTTTTTATTAAAGTATGTCCAGGGAATCTGGAATACGGTTCCCATGCTTACTCTGGCTGCACGTCGGTAAAGCGGGTCACTGCATCCGCTGGTCAGAAGTACTGCATCCATATGGAGAGCTGCTGCTGAGCGAAAAATAGCTCCGATATTTGTAGGGTTTACAACATTTTCAAGAACTGCTATTCGGCTGGCGTTTCTGCAGATTTCCTCTACAGATGGCAGTGGATTTCTGCGCATTGCGCAGAGCATTCCTCGAGTAAGAGCAAATCCGGTCAGCTTGACCAACAGTTCATATTCTGCAGTATAAACCGGCACATCCGGATATTGTTTCAGGATTTCCTGTGCCTCTCCTTCCAGGTCTTTATGCTCCACCAGAAAAGAGATTGGCTGATATCCTGCTTTCAGAGCTCGCTCAATTACTTTCGGACTCTCCGCAATAAAAATTCCCGGTTCCGGTTCATAATATCGTAAAAGCTGCACCTCAGATGTTCTGGCATATACATCCAGTTCCGGCGCAGCGAAATCTTTTATTTCGTTAAACATAAAAATAAAACCTCCAAACTGAGTAATTTTATCTTACATCAGTTTTGAAGTTTATACAAGAATTCTTTCCACAGTTGAATCAGGTAACTTATTTGATTCGGTTAAAATCTCAAGACTTATAAACTGAGATTTTATTGCTTTTGTCATGCGAAAATTTTATAATGAATTGTACCAATAAGAAGCCAAGTGCTATCTATTATTACTTATTTTTCTATGAGGGTGAATATTATGATTTACAGAACTTATTATCTGTCTCCACTTGGAAAAATGCTGTTGGCAGCTGATGATATTGGGCTTGTGGGAGCCTGGTTTGAGGGACAGAAGTATTTTGGAGAATTTCCAGGACACAGGGATTTTGTTTTTGAGGAAAAAGAAAACTGTATTTTGAAAGATGCTCTGCGCTGGCTGGATATTTATTTTAGTGGGCAGAAGCCGGATTTCCTGCCGAAGCTTCATTTGATCGGAACAGATTTTCAGAGAGAAGTGTGGGATATTTTACTGGAGATCCCTTATGGTCAGACAGTTACTTACGGCGAGATTGCCCGCAAAATAGCTGATAAACGTGGACTGAAAACCATGTCTGCTCAGGCAGTTGGCAGTGCAGTTGGACATAACCGGATTTCCGTAATCGTCCCCTGCCACAGAGTTATAGGTTCAGACGGAAGCCTTACCGGTTATGCCGGAGGGATTGAACGGAAAATCAGACTGCTTGATATTGAACAGCCTGATTTTATTCGGACAATTCCTAAATTTTAACCAAATCAAGCAAATCTCGCTCTCTTCTTTACTTGCTATAAGTTCAGACAACTGCCATTCTTTTTCTTCTGTCTTTATATGCCAGAAATAGAATCGTCAGAAAAGTAACTGTCTCCGCTGCAAGCAGAGAGATCCAGATTCCATTTAATCCAAATAATTTCGCAAGTATAACTGCGCAGATAACAATGGCAACAATTCCTCTCAGGAATGAACCGACAATCGCAATTTTCGGTTCATCCACTGCTGAGAAATATGCCACCAGTACAATGTTGATTCCTGCCACTATAAATCCAAGGAAGTACAAACGCAGTCCTGTGTGTGCATAATTCAATAACTGAACATTGTTTTCACTGTTGAAAATGCCAATCAGCGAGTCAGTTGCTGTCCAGATAATCAATTGGATCATTACTTCTACTGCAAGGCATACGAGCAGGCTCCATTTCAGAAGTTTTTTTACCTGAGTGAGCTGAACTTTTCCGTAGCTTTCACTGATCAGGGGCTGTACTCCCTGAGCCAGACCGTTGAAAATTGCAAATGCCACGATAGAAAGGTTTGCCACAACTCCATAGGCTGCTACACCCACATTTCCCGCGATTCCCAGGATTAGAAAGTTAAATACAATGGCGATCACACCGTAAGACAGTTCACCGACGAATGCGGAAACTCCCAGCTGGCAGCAGGAAATCAGGTGTCTGAATGACGGTTTTTTCCAATGGAATCCCACATGGTTTCTGCTGCTTCTGTAGTGTATGGTACAGACACTCATTGTTATGATCGGACAGATTGCAGTAGCCAGTCCTGCTCCGGAAAATCCCAGAGCTACAGGGAACATGAATATGTAATCAAATACAATGTTAAAAAGACTTCCACTGATGGAACCGATCATTGCAATAGAAGGCGCTCCATCATTTCTGGCAAATGCAGTAAATGTATAATTTGACATGAAGAATGGTGTTGCAATCAGAATAATTCTCATATAGTTTCGTCCAAGTCCGATCAGTCCGGCATCTGCACCCAGCAAAGCCAATGCTTTGTCCGGAATAAAAATTCCGATCAGCATAAATGGAACAGCAACCAGTATGCTCCAGGTTACTGACTGTACGAAATAATGTTCTGTATTTTCTCCTTTTGCCCTGCTTATGGCATACCTGGTAGCGGAACCAATCCCGATCATAGCCCCAATCGCATAGATCAGCCCATAAACCGGCAGGATCAGGTTCAGGATTGCCAGTCCGTCAGCACCTGAATATACAGATATAAAGAAAGTATCTGCCAGAATATAAACGGAAATCCCGATCATTCCGGCAACACTCTGGGTTACATATCTGGTGAATCTTTTCAGCATAATACTTCGCTCCTTCGTTATATTGTCAGCATTGTCTTCCTTTCATCTGCAGACTTATCCCACCATTATACTGATATAAAATAAAAATGCAACCACAAAAACTCCAGACATAAAAATCTCCTTAAGCAGATTTTCTAGCACTGCTCAAGGAGACCCGTTGATATTCGCAATTCACTTCACGACACTCTTTATTTTATCCTGTTTTTTTTCAGGTCTTCTACAATTTCATTGTAACGTTTTTTGTTCAGACGGTAGAAAAACAGTACAATTGCTGTCACTATCCATAAAATTCCCGGAATTGTAGTAAAGGAATGTCTCATAATACTGAGGACAGCCGGATTCTGTACCTGATTTGCCACATATCCATATTTTCCAAGAAGTGCTGCAAGAAGCGCAGTTCCTATTGCCATGCCAATTTTATTTCCCAGTGACACAAATGCATATTGAAAACCATCATTTCTTAATCCCGTTTTCCACTCTCCGTATTCTACGCAGTCGGGAATGATCGCATAGATCGCAGTGTTAAATCCAGAGAAAAAGAACTGTGTAATTCCTGCAAGTGTATAGAACGCTGCCGGTGTTTCTTTTACATTAAAGAAGAACATACAGAGCATGGAAATTCCAGTGAGGAGAGCAAAAATGGATGCCGTTCTTCCTTTATTGTTCAGTTTGCGGAATACAGGCTGGAAACATGCAGCACCGATAATGGATGGAATGATAATGCACATGGAATATGTAGTATAGTAGGATGCATTTCCCTCTACATAAGTGAAATAGTATAAAACATCTGCATTTCTTCCATAAAGTGTAAATCCGAATAACACCTGTCCGATTAATGCCAGAATATATGGGCGGTTCTGCATCACTGCTCTTAACTGCACTTTTATGGATATTTTTTCTTTTTCCGGCATAATCACCTGCTCTTTTGTTTTTGCGAAACAGAAGAAATGACAGGCTGCAAAAATACATCCGTATATGATTGCTACCAGTAGGTATCCGGTTTTAGCACTTTGACTGCCCAGTTTTTCAATCAGTGGAACTGTAATGATATTGATAATTCCAATTGCGACCATTGCAGATACTGAACGTGATGTATTAATCTTTGCACGTTCATCGATATCCTGTGTCATTGCTCCACAAAGGGTGCCATACGGGATATTTACACAGGTATATCCAAGTACCAGCAGACAGTATGTAATTACCATATAGATAACCTTTGATCTGTCCGACCAGTCCGGATGTGCCCAGAATGTCATAATCAGAAGCACGGCCGTGATCGGAGCTGCAATGAGAAGCCATGGACGATAACGTCCCCATTTCGTTTTGGTTTTATCTGTCAGTCCGCCCACGATCGGATCATTGATCGCATCCCAAAATCTTGAAAACAGCATCAGGGCAGAGACTGCTGCCATACTGATTCCAAATACGTCTGTGTAAAAAATCATGAGAAAATTACTGACGAACATCCAGCTGAAATTACATCCTACATCGCCAAATCCATATGCGATTTTACTGATCAACGGAACTTTTACATTTTCGTTTTTACTCTCCATAATTCCTCCTGCCTGCTGCCATCCTCCGTCTTTCCGTTTACTCATGTCTTCTCTACAGCAGTCTTTTTTATTATATCTTTGTCTTACATAATGCTTATGTATGATCAGCAGGGTATTTTATTTTTCCTGCACATTGATAATCACTTTCATTGTAGTCTCACGGTTATCGTCAATGTACTGGTATGCTTTCAGATAATCTTTAAATGCAAATGTCTTAGAGATCAGCGGTCTTAAATGCACTTTTCCTTCATTCACCAGTCTGATTCCGTCTACATAATCATCATGTCTGTACATCATTGTGCTCTTGATATCAAGCTCATGATCATTTGCAACTGCCAGATCGATCTCAGCCATTCCTGCAAAAACTGCAACCAGCACAATCACGCTTCCTTTTCTTGCATACTTGATTGCCTGTCCCATTGTAATGTTATTTCCTGCACAATCATAGATAACATCTGCCTTATCCGGTCCAAAGGCTTCTACCATTGCTTCCCCGAAATTTTTATTCCTTGTGTTGACACATACGTCAATTCCACACTCTTTTGCTTTTTCCAGACGAAGATCACTGACATCTGTGATCATAACTTTAGCTGCTCCCATCCCTTTTGCAGACTGCGCTACCAGATTTCCGATCGGACCGGCTCCTATCACCACAATATTCATTCCTGTTACATCGCCCATCTGTTTAACACCATGAACAGCTACTGCCAGAGGCTCGATCATTGCGCCCTCTTCATAAGACATATCTTCCGGTATCGGTGTTACTTTTGATGCATCAACTGCAAAATATTCGGATGCAGTTCCTGTTGTCTGGAATCCCATTACTTTCAGCTCTTCGCAGAGATTATATTTTCCGTGACGGCATGGATAACAATGTCCACAATATACCTGTGGCTCAATTGTTACTTTCTGTCCCACATGAAATTCTGTTACTGCATCACCTGTTTTTACCACTTCTCCTGATACTTCATGTCCCTGGGTTACCGGATATTTTGTAAAAGGATGTTTTCCGTGATATACATGGATATCAGAACCACAGATACCGATATTCATAATCTTAACCAAAACCTGGTTGTCTTTAATCTCTGGTACGGGAACCTCTCTGAAAATGATTTCTCCTGGATTTGTCATAACCTGCTGTAACATAATATTTTCCTCCTTGTTTGTTGAATATACTTTGAGCCTCTAGTTATTTATTATCTTTTATTAAATGTTTTATTAAAGTAATTACATTATTATTCAAATCTCTAAATTTGTCAATAAACATTTAAAAATATTTCTCATTTCTACCAATTGCACAAAGTATAGATTTTATTTTTATGCAGATGTTACTATAACACTCCTCCTATAGCAATTCCCGCACAACAACAAAATACCCTGATCACAACATTTCTTTGTTGTAATCAGGGTATTTGTTATATTCAGCTATTTGTTTACTATGGTATATCAGCAGATCATCAGTGATTTAAGAATGCCATCGGCTATATCTTTCCGATAAAATCCTGCAGGAAATGCTTTGCTGCACCTACAGCTGAGGCTTCTTTTTTATAAGAACAGTTTTTCAGATATCTCAGATCATGATCAAATCCATTATACCTCATTACTTTTTCTCCAAGAGGTATCATATAATCTGAGAGATATCCACCCATTTCGCCACCAAGAATGATATCCATATCATATGCCATGCGAAGATTGGAGATCAGGATTGCAAGGTAGTCAAGATATTCCCCCCATTTCTTCTCTGCCTTTTCATCATTACTTTTGAGTAGCTGCATAAACTGTTCCACAGAATCCTTTGACTCACCAACAAGTGCGCCTGCAGCGCAATAAGCATCTGCACAACCTGATTTTCCACAATAACACTTGCGGCCCTGAGGTACAAGTATCATATGTCCAAATTCTCCGGCCTTCTGATTTTCTCCGGAAAACAATTTTCCCCCTATGCAAAATGCACCGCCAAGAGTCTGATTCAACGAAAGGTAAATTGCATTCTGATAGGTGTTCATATCTTCTGCCATCATTGCCGCATTGGCATCATTTGAAAAATAAACCGGGACAGAAAATGCCTGTTCCAGGAAACTGAGACTATAGTTTTCAAGTTTCAGTGCGTGGGATTTTATCACCAGTTTCTGCTCCTGATTAATGATTCCCGGAATAGAGATTCCAATACCCAGAAGCTTTTCTTTCTGTTCTGCATCATTCATATTATCCAGAAATTCCGCCGCAAACTCTGCCACCTGACTACAATATGACATATCAGGTACAAATTTCAGACGGACCCGCTCTGATTTCACAATCTCATACTTCAGATTTACCAGCACCATTCCCAGATGATTTGCAGTGATCACAATTCCCATTGCATAACGATAGGATGGATTGATTCCAATACTTTTAGCCTTTCTTCCTCCTGTGGATTCATATTCTCCAGTTTCTATTATGATGCCCTTTTCCAATAAATCTTTTACATTAGACAGAACTGTTGGCATACTCAGATTCAGTTCTTTGGATATTTCCACTTTTGATGTGGATTCTCTATTTATAATATAATTTACGATTTTTGATTTCGTGGCAAATTTCTTTTCCAGTCCGCTCATTCTGTTTTACCTTCTTTTATGAATGTATTTATAAAAGAATGATACCTGTTATTGTCATATTTGTAAATAGCCATTGTCTCTGCAGAGTATATTGCTTTTTGCAATTGAGGCAGGGGACTTAACTTATTCAGCTGATTCAGTTAATATATCTACAATAACAGATAAATTTATATCATTCTGATGAAATATTATATTTCATTTTTCACGTTAATGATATAAAATTATCGTAACTGTTCAGTACCTTCACAGTTACGAGCCAAAATACATTAAAAATCACCTGCGGTGATGGCATTTTGGCTTGTATGTCTCGGGATTTTGGTACTTACGTGCCAAAACACCTCGCGGGATAGCAGACTGCTGAATAGTTACAAATTATTAATATAAATATCAGGACATATTCGAAAAATTATTCTCAATCTTTTCAAATATGCTCCGGAAAGGAACTTTTATACCAATGAAAACCAAGATTCAGGATATGACCTCCGGTTCACCGGGACGGTTGGTCATTCTTTTTGCAATTCCCCTGATGCTGGGAAATATCTGTCAGCAACTTTATACAATGGTGGATACCATGGTCGTTGGACAGGTTGCAGGTGTGGAGGCTCTTGCCGCACTGGGCGCTGTTGACTTTCTGATGT
>OGXV01000516.1_pt1 | contig 24788 bp, 15 predicted proteins | sample 1576391 | NCBI WGS metagenome assembly OGXV01 (sample SAMEA3541586, study PRJEB24748) | human gut metagenome | biome: human gut; feature: human-associated habitat; material: faeces | place: China | collected 2012 | reverse complement strand
CACTCGTAGAGTTAGGAGTGCAGGAGGAAGAAAACATAGGAATCTTTTCTCAGAATAAACCAGAATGCCTTTATGTAGATTTCGGGGCATTTGCTAATCGTGCAGTGACCATACCTCTGTATGCTACCAGTTCACCTGCACAGGCGCAGTACATAATTAATGATGCTCAGATACGTTATATCTTTGTAGGCGAGCAATTCCAGTATGATGCGGCTTTCAGTGTCTTTGGCTTTTGCCAATCATTACAACAATTGATCATTTTCGACCGTGCTGTTGTACGCGACCCTCGTGACATGACTTCCATCTATTTCGATGAATTCCTGGAAACAGGAAAAGGTTTGTCGAACAACGATATAGTGGAAGAGCGTACTTCCCGTGCATCGGATGATGACCTTGCCAACATTCTTTATACATCCGGTACAACTGGCGAACCGAAGGGGGTAATGTTGCATCATTCTAACTATATGGAAGCTTTCCGTATCCATGATATCCGTCTGGTAGACATGACCGATCAGGATATTTCCATGAACTTCCTTCCTCTGACACATGTCTTCGAGAAAGCATGGACGTATCTTTGTGTGCACAAAGGTGTGCAGATTTGTATCAACCTGCGTCCGGTGGATATCCAGACTACCATTAAAGAAATCCGTCCGACATTGATGTGCAGTGTTCCCCGCTTTTGGGAAAAAGTGTATGCCGGAGTACAGGAAAAGATAGCTCAGGAAACCGGTTTGAAGAAAGCTATGATGCTGGATGCCATCAAGGTGGGTAAGATACACAACATCGATTATCTGCGTAAAGGTAAAACTCCGCCGTTGATGCTTCATCTGAAATATAAATTCTACGAAAAGACGGTTTATGCTTTACTGAAAAAGACGATTGGTATTGAGAACGGTAATTTCTTCCCTACTGCTGGAGCTGCCGTACCTGATGAAATCTGTGAATTTGTTCATTCGGTAGGTATCAATATGTTGGTTGGCTATGGTCTGACCGAATCGACTGCTACCGTTTCTTGTTTCCTTAACCAAGGTTACGAAATTGGTTCCGTAGGCACCGTGATGCCTGATGTAGAAGTGAAGATCGGTGACGAGAATGAAATACTTCTGCGTGGAAAGACTATCACGAAAGGTTATTATAAAAAAGCGGAAGCTACTGCCGCCACTATTGATAAAGATGGCTGGTTCCATACCGGTGATGCCGGTTACCTGAAAGGTGATCAGCTTTATCTGACTGAACGTATCAAGGACTTGTTCAAGACTTCCAATGGTAAATATGTCAGCCCGCAAGCTTTGGAGACGAAACTGGCTATTGATCGTTACATCGATCAGATTGCCATTATTGCCGACCAGCGTAAATTTGTGTCTGCCCTTATTGTACCGGTCTATGGTTTTGTGAAAGATTATGCCAAGGAAAAAGGCATTGAATATAAGAATATGGAAGAACTGCTGCAACATCCTAAGATTCTCGGTTTGTTCCGTGCCCGCATAGATACCTTGCAACAACAGTTTGCCCACTATGAGCAAGTGAAACGTTTCACACTTTTACCCGAACCTTTCAGTATGGAACGTGGTGAACTGACTAATACTTTGAAGTTGAAGCGTCCTGTAGTTGCAAAGAATTACAAGGAAGTGATAGATAAGATGTACGAAGAATAAAAAAGTACACTTTTACAGTTGATATTTCCCCCTTATTATAGTTTCTGTTTCATACTTTTGCAACGTTCCATTAATTGAACTTTAAAGTATGAAACAGAAACTTTTTTATTTAGTATCTTTATTTGCTTTGTCGGCTTGCGGACAAGCATCTTACAAAAACACATCTTTGTCTCCCGATGAACGGGCGGAACTTCTGGTGAAGGAACTTACGCTGGAAGAGAAGGCGCATCTTATGATGGATGGCTCCCGTTCTGTGGAACGATTGAGTATTAAACCGTATAACTGGTGGAATGAGGCGCTGCATGGCGTTGCCCGGGCAGGCTTGGCTACGGTCTTTCCTCAGCCGATAGGTATGGCAGCATCCTTTAACCCGGAAATGGTGTACGAAGTGTTCAATGCCGTGTCGGATGAGGCACGTGCGAAGAATACCTATTACGCATCTCAGGATAGCCGTGAACGCTATCAGGGCTTGACCATGTGGACTCCCACAGTGAATATCTATCGTGATCCACGCTGGGGCAGGGGTATTGAGACCTATGGTGAAGACCCTTATCTGACAAGTCGGATGGGCGTGATGGTGGTAAAAGGTTTGCAAGGACCTGCCGATGGAAAATATGATAAACTGCATGCCTGCGCCAAGCATTTTGCCGTACATTCGGGACCGGAGTGGAATCGTCACTCTTTTAATGCGGAGAATATAAAGCCACGTGATTTGTATGAAACTTATCTGCCACCCTTCGAAGCACTGGTGAAAGAAGGGAAAGTGGAAGAAGTAATGTGCGCTTACAACCGTTTTGAAGGTGATCCCTGCTGTGGGAGTGATCGTCTGCTGATGCAGATATTGCGTGGAGAATGGGGATTCGATGGTATAGTCGTATCTGATTGCGGTGCAATAGCCGACTTCTACAACGACCGTGGTCATCACACCCATCCCGATGCAGAGTCAGCCTCTGCCGCGGCGGTGATCAGTGGGACAGACTTGGAGTGTGGTTCCAGCTATAAGGCTTTGATAGAGAGCGTAAAAAAAGGATTAATTTCTGAAGAGACTGTGGACACGTCTGTCAAGCGACTGATGAAAGCCCGTTTTGCATTGGGGGAAATGGATGAACCGGAAAAAGTATCCTGGACCAAGATACCTTTCTCCGTAGTAGCTTCTGCAGCTCACGACTCTCTGGCATTGAATATGGCCCGTGAATCCATGACATTGTTGATGAATAAGGATAACTTCCTGCCGCTGAAACGTGGCGGACTGACGGTAGCCGTTATGGGGCCGAATGCGAATGACTCTGTTATGCAATGGGGAAATTACAACGGGATGCCGCCACACACTGTTACCATTCTTGATGGAGTGCGAAATCTGCTTGGCGCTGATGATAAACTGATCTATGAGCAAGGCTGCCCATGGGTAGAAAGAACTCTGATTCAGAGTGCATTCAGCCAGTGTAAGTCCGACAAAGGTCCCGGTTTCACGGCTCGTTACTGGAATAACCTGAAGCGTGAAGGCGAACCGGTGACCACAGCACAGGTCACCACCCCTTTCCGTTTCTGTACTTCGGGTGCTACGGTGTTTGCTCCGGGGGTGAATCTGACGGATTTCTCCGCAACCTATAACAGTGCGTTTACTCCTAAAGAATCAGGAGAAATTGTTCTTGAGGTTTATTGCTATGGGAGCGGAAGACTTCGTGTGAACGGAGAAGAAGTGAAAAGTTTCTCAAACAAGCACGGTGCAAGAAAATCTACTCATGCGATGAAGGTGCAGGCCGGTAAATCGTATGATCTGGAGCTTGATTTTGAGTATCTGAGAAGTGATGCACAGCTGAACTTTGATCTTGGATTTAAGAAAGATGTGGATATAAGGAAATCTGTTGAGCGTGTGAAGGATGCAGATATCGTTATTTTTGCGAGCGGTATATCTCCCAGCCTTGAAGGAGAGGAGATGGGAGTAAATCTTCCTGGCTTCAAGAAGGGAGATCGTACGGATATTGAGTTACCTGCCGTTCAGCGTGAACTGATTGATGCCCTGCATCGTGCAGGTAAGAAGATTATTCTGGTTAACTGTTCAGGATCGCCTATCGGTCTGGAGCCTGAGACCCGGAAGTGCGAAGCTATCTTGCAGGCATGGTATCCCGGTCAGCAAGGTGGTACGGCTGTTGCCGAGGTATTGTTCGGTGATTATAATCCGGCGGGTAAGTTACCGGTTACTTTCTATCGCAATGTATCTCAGTTGCCTGACTTTGAAGATTATAATATGACCGGAAGAACTTACAGATATATGCAGGATGTGCCTTTGTTCCCATTCGGTTACGGTCTTAGTTATACCACCTTCGGCTATGGTAAAACCGTACTTGACAAGAATGAACTTACAGCCGGACAGTCTTTGAAACTTACTGTACCTGTTACCAATACGGGCAAGCGTAACGGAGAAGAAGTGGTGCAGGTTTATCTTAGAAAACAAGGAGATGCAGAAGGACCCATCAAAACCTTGCGTGCTTTCAAGCGTGTATCTATTCCGGCAGGAAAGACCGTCAATGTGGAGTTCGATCTGAAAGATAAAGAATTGGAGTGGTGGGACGATCAATCCAATACAGTAAGAGTTTGTCCGGGTAGCTATGATATCATGGTAGGAGGAAGCTCTAAAGAGGAAGGTTTGCAGTGTACGACGGTTGCTATAAAATAGTTGTCGGAAAGTGAAAAAAATCCCCGAATACTTGACATCGCCTTTCTGATGTCGTATATTTGTATTCGTAAATCTATTTAAGATTCAATTTTAAATTAGCACGGACGGAGAGGCATTGCTTCTCCGTTTTCTTTTTATCCCTATGGTTCGTCTTTTGAAATGCCATATATTAACTTCCCGAATGCCACAGCTTAGCAGCTTAAATGCTACACTTCAATAACCTAAATGCCACACTTCAACCGCTTTAAGCCCATTCGTTTCACTCGTTGAGGTGTGGCGTTTCACTGATTCATCCCTGCGAAACGGACGATGCGTCTGAGGTAAACAGACCATACGTTTTGGGCATACAGATCATGTGTCTGAGGCAAACAGACGGTCTGTTCCGAAAGCAAAAACGGGAGGTCTATGCCTCCCGTCCGTTAATCTTCTGTAAATATGCTCTTGACAAAGAACGTCCGGTTGCCTGTTACCGGACATTCATTTCCTGACAATTTGTGTGGAATCACAATGAATGATTGACAGGTTTTCTATTGCTTCTAAATCCACCACCGGCTGACCGGCTATCGGTTGCTTTGTCCGCACGTCATTCAGGAATATATCCTTGCATTGTCGGATGTTGAGTGAAGGTCCTTCTTCTACGGTGAAACTTACGTTGTTAAAACGGATATCGGTGGCTGTTTCTGCCTGAAATCCTTTTCCGGCCACTATATTCATGTTGGAGAAAGACAGTTCCGATATAGGCATTTCCTCAATACCTTTTATATAGCCTATCCGCTTGATATCATTTCCCGTAACATTACTTAAATGGATATTCCGGAAAATAGGAGTACGTTCGCTTACCGGTTCTACTTTCGATAAACGGTCATAAAATAAATCGAAAATAAAGGCATCTCCTTGTATATTCTTCATTACGATATTGTCTACCCGTATATCTTCTACTACACCACCGCGTCCGCGGGATGCTTTTAACCGGATACCGGCATTCGTTCCATCAAATACACAATTGGATATAGCCACCCTTTTTACGCCGCCCGACATTTCGCTGCCGATGACCACTCCACCGTGACCGGAAAGCATGATACAATTGGTGATTGTGATGTTTTCGCATGCTTTCCCATATTTACGTCCGTCGGCATCACGTCCGGACTTGATGGTAATACAATCGTCTCCAACACTGATAAAACAGTCGGAGATGCGTACATTCCGGCAGGAACTCGGATTGATGCCGTCCGTATTTGGTCCTTTGGGATTGCTTGACGGGTTATTGATGGTTACTCCATGTATTGTAACGTTATCACAGAAAGCCGGATTGACAGTCCAGAAAGGGGAGTTGATGATCTTCACATTTTCAATAAGGATATTCGTACATTCGTAGAACTGAATAAAAGGTGGACGGAACATTTTACGTTCCAGCGAAGGCTTATAGTAATCGGATATTTCCAGGTCCTTATTGGCATCCACCCACATTTGCTGTAACTTATCCAGAGAAGGTAGTTTGCCACCGTTCTCCTTTATCACTTTACGTGTCTCAAATTCCCATAACCACCACTTCAGTCCGTTCCCATCCAGCGTTCCACGTCCGGTAATGGTCAGATTGTCTGCCGAATGAGCGTAAATCAGCGGGGATAAGGTTTGCATAACGGTTCCTTCCCAACGCGCGGTTACAAAAGGCAAATAATCCTCGAACCTGTCTGAGAAGCGCACAATGGCACCTGATTCCAGATGCAATGTAATGTTACTTTTCATGTGGATAGTAGCAGTCAGATAAGTCCCGGCAGGAAAATAGATGGTTCCCCCTCCTTCCGAAGCTGCTTTTTCAATAGTCTGGTTAATCAGTTTCGTACACGGCTTGATGCCTTTGGCATCAGCCCCCAACTGTTTCATGTCGAACGTGCGGGACGTGGCTACCACAGCCATCATTACTCCCATAATAAAGATGAATAAACGTTTCATGGTCTGTCTTATACTCTTTTAGATATGTGATACAAATTAGAATACGGGGCAAATGTACGTAATCACAGTGCGGGGAGGGTGGACTTTTTGTGTAATAAAGAGTATTTATAGAATAGAACCGGCAGAAATTATAAAAAAAGAAAAGGGTTGCATGACGATGCAACCCTTTTCTTTTTTTACAGCTCGGATATATTAGTATCCGAAGATATCTTCCTGTTTCAGTTCAATTACCGGACCTACCTTCTTTAAGGCATTTATATCCAGTTCTTTTTTGTCACCAAGGATACAGTATGTATAGGTGCGTCCCTTGATCCATTTATTCTGGTAGTCGATAACATCCTGTAACGTCATGTTCTGCACATCGTTGTACAGTTTGATACGGCTATCTACGTTCTGTCCCAGATATTGAGCGCTGATATAATCCCAGATAACATCCATCTTGATGGTGCGGTCGGTACGCATGCGGGCAATCATGCCGTCTTTAGCCAGTTTGAAGGCTGCTTCCGATTCAGGCATATTGTTGATGATGTCATTGAATGTATTGATGGCATCTATCATCTTGTCATTCTGCGTAGCAATCTGGGTGCGGAGAGTATAAGGATCCGTCAGATAACTTGGCTTCAACATACCGGCCCATGCTGAGTAAGCCAAACCGCGGCTTTCGCGCATTTCCTGGAATACGATGGAATTCATGCCTCCACCGAAATATTCGTTATACAATTGACGACCGGATTCAGCTGCAGGATCAAATTTCTCTCCCTTGTTGGAGATTTGCGACATGTAGATTTGTTTAGCATCATACGGAGCAATGAAAATCTTCGTTTCCGGTGTCAATAGTGCTTCAAAGTTATTTCCTTCGGGAATTTCTTTCAAAGCCTCCGGTGCCTGGTGCTCTTTATTGATGATGGCAAGCAGGTCATCCTGATTGCTTGGTCCATAGTAAAGAATACGGTGCTTGAAGCTGCTCAACTGTTTGATGCGGTCCACAAGCTGTTGCGGATCCATAGAGGTCAGTTCTGCTTCGGTCAGCAGATTGGTTGCCGGAGATTTCGGACCATAAGTAGCATAAGACACTAGGCGTGAGAAGTTTTGCATCTGATTCAGCTTAGCGTCCTTGCGGGATTTCAGAATATCGTTAGCCATATTTGCATAAGCCTCTTTGTTTACCTGGGCATTTGCCAACAGTTTTTCGAAGAGGGCCATGGCAGCAGGCATATTTTCGTTGAGGCCGGAGAGTACAACATAAGTACGTTTGCTACCCGGAGATACAAAGAATGAGCACGCAAGACGATAGAATTCGCTCTTAACCTCTTCCGGAGTCATGTCGGCAGTACCGAGGTATTCCAGATATTGGGCAGCGGTACCGAGTGCCTTGTCATTGTTGTTACCCATATCAAAGAGGTAAATCAACTGGAAAATATCATTCGTTGTATTCTGTTTGTAAAGTACAGGAATATCCGATTTTGCTTTCAGTTGGGTAAGATCCTTGGAGTAGTCCAGGAATACCGGTTCGATAGGAGTCACTACGCTTGCTTGTATTTCTTTCAGGAAGGTACTGGCAGTGTCGCGATTCATCACGATAGGAGTGATTTCGGGTTTCGGCATCTTCTTCTCATTCGGGTCTTTGCCTTGTCTCTTGTAGATGATGGCGTAATTGTCATCTTTCAGATATTTGTTGGCAAAGGCTACGATGTCATTCTTGGTCAGCTTTGACATACGGTCGAGGGAGGTTACTTCGTCTGCCCAGTCGCTGCCGTTTACGAATGACTCAACGAACATGTCGGCACGTGCGTCATTGTTTTCCAACTGCTGCATCTGATACAGTTTGAAGTTGTTGATGTTGGCTTCCAGCATCTTTTCGTCGAAGTCGCCGTCGCGGAGTTTCTTCAGTTCACCCAGCATGAGGTCTTTCACTTCGTCCAGAGTCTGTCCTTGTTTGGGGCGTCCCTGCATCAACAGTGCACTGTAATCGCTCATGGTCATAGGATAGCAATAAGAGCTTAACGTCTTCTGCTGTTGTGTCAGGTCAAGGTCGAACAGACCGGCTTGTCCGTTATAGAGTATCTGGGAAACTACTTGTAAAGTTTCCACATCTTTGTCGGCTGCTCCGGGGAAGCGCCATGCAAGAGCAACGCTTTCGGCATCCGGGCCGATAACTTCACGTACAACAGGTGTTGTAATCGGGGTCTCTTTCGGCAGGTCCAGTTTCGGCAGATCAGTATTCGGTTTCAAACCACCAAAATATTTATCAATGGTTGCAATCATCTGGTCGGGATCGAAATCACCGGAAAGGCAGATAGCCATGTTGTTGGGCACATACCATTTCTTATAATATTCTTTGATGTTGGTGATGGAAGGATTCTTCAGGTCTTCCTGAGTTCCAAGTACGGTTTGTGTTCCATACGGATGGTGTGGGAAAAGAGAAGAAAGCACTGCTTCGTAAACTTTGCGCGGGTCGCGGGTCAGCGACATATTCTTTTCTTCGTAAACCGTTTCCAATTCAGTGTGGAAACCGCGGATCACGCAATTCTCAAAACGTTCTGCCTGAATTTTTGCCCAGTTGTCAATCTGATTGCTGGGGATATCTTCCGTGTAGCAAGTAACGTCAAAACTGGTGTAGGCATTTGTTCCGTTGGCACCGATGGCGGCCATCAGTTTGTCATATTCGTTGGGGATGGCATATTTGGATGCTTCGTAGGAGATGCTGTCGATTTTTGCATAAATAGCTTTACGTTCAAGGCTGTCCGTAGTCTTGCGATAAACTTCGAATTGTTCTTCGATCTGGTCAAGCAAAGGCTTTTCTATTTCATAGTTCTGAGTACCGAAGTTCGTGGTGCCTTTAAACATCAGGTGCTCGAAATAGTGAGCTAATCCGGTAGTTTCTGCGGGGTCGTTTTTACCACCTACACGTACTGCAATGTACGTTTGTATGCGCGGTGTTTCCTTGTTTACAGTCATGTAGACTTTCAAACCGTTGTCCAGAGTGTAGATGCGCGCTTTCAGCGGATCGTTGGGTACTGTTTCGTAGCTGTACTTCGACGTGCAACTACCTAAGCTTATCGCTACCAGTAGGATAAACGTTAAACCAATTTGTCGGAATAGTTTGTTCATAAGCTGACTTATTAGATTGATAACTGCAAAAATATGCGTTTTTTTCATACCTTTGCACTCAAAAAGTAAATATTTTAAATAAGAAGGTTTATTTTCATAGATTATGATTACCATAGAACAACTGAAAAGCATTAAAGAGCGCACCGAGGCACTCTACCGCTATCTGGACATCGAAGGAAAGAAAATCCAGGTGGAAGAAGAACAGTTGCGCACGCAGGCTCCGGGTTTTTGGGATGACCAGAAGGCGGCTGAGGCACAGATGAAGAAGGTGAAAGGTTTGCAACAGTGGATAGCCGGTTATAATGAAATAAAGACATTATCGGATGAATTGCAACTAGCCTTTGACTTCTACAAGGATGAACTTGTAACCGAGGAAGAGATAGATGAAGCTTATGCCAAAGCCTCCGTTGCCATTGATGAACTTGAACTGAAAAATATGCTTCGTGATGAAGCCGACCAGATGGACTGTGTGTTGAAAATCAACTCCGGTGCAGGTGGCACGGAAAGTCAGGACTGGGCAAGCATGCTGATGCGTATGTATTTGCGCTATGCCGAAACCAATGGCTACAAGGCTGTCATTTCTAACTTGCAGGAAGGAGATGAAGCCGGTATCAAAACCTGTACTATCGAGATTTCAGGTGATTATGCCTATGGCTATCTGAAAGGGGAGAATGGTGTGCATCGTCTGGTGCGTGTATCTCCTTACAATGCGCAGGGCAAGCGTATGACTTCTTTTGCTTCTGTTTTTGTAACTCCGTTGGTTGATGATACCATTGAGGTAAACATCAATGTCGCCAATATCTCCTGGGATACTTTCCGTTCCAGTGGTGCAGGTGGGCAGAATGTGAACAAGGTGGAATCCGGAGTTCGTCTGCGTTATCAGTTCAAAGACCCGTATACGGGCGAGGAAGAGGAAATCTTGATTGAAAATACGGAAACCCGCGACCAACCCAAGAATCGCGAGAATGCAATGCGCCAGTTACGTTCCATTCTGTATGATAAGGAACTTCAGCACCGCATGGCCGAACAAGCCAAGGTGGAAGCCGGAAAGAAGAAAATCGAATGGGGTTCGCAGATACGAAGCTATGTATTTGATGACCGCCGCGTAAAAGACCACCGAACCAACTTCCAGACTTCGGATGTCAACGGAGTGATGGATGGCAAGATAGATGGCTTCATCAAAGCGTATCTGATGGAATTTGCGGGACAAGAGGAATAAATTTTATTTCCATATAAAGAGAATGGGTGTCACTTGATGGATGAAGTGATGCCCATTCTTTGTTTTCTATTCTTATCATGCTATACAATTCTGAATTATTCTTTTCTAAACAGTGATGAAAAGAAAGAAAACAGGTTCCTCTTCTCGGCTTTTGACTGTCCCCGACTTCTTATGGAACAAAATGTATTTCTCGTATCGTCAAATCCGAAGATAACATCGGATTCTTTCTCGATTTTAGGAATAGCAATGAATTGCAATCCTTTGTAATTCTTGATATTATCTATCGGGATCCAACATTCCTGTTCCGGCTCCCAGTAAGTGACATCATCTAGCGTTTCTTTTTTATATCCAGATTTGCTGATATGTCATACTGCCCGTCTGTACTTTTCATCAGGATATATGCTTCGACTAATTCGTGTGTTACGTTGTCGTAATTTAATATTGGCTTTTGCCAGGTTTCATCTATCTCCTCAGAGTCTTCTTCATCTAATGCGAATACCCAGATTGGATTTTCCTACATATCTTGTAGGCTCACTTCATCTATGGGTTTGGGCTTCCCATAGGCAATTTTGGTAGAATAAACATTTTTGTTGTTTACTCCTTTCGTATCAACTTCTTTCATTTTTTGTTTTGTTTTTATGTTGACATTCTTGCTCTCATTCCGGTTGAATATGCTTTAGTATCTCTCTGACTTTTGCTTTTATGTCTGATTCTGCCGTAAAAGCTTTCGGGTCAGGCTTGTGGTCTTCGCTAAATTCAGAATATCGTCCGGCTATTGTGCTCAATTCATCAAGCCATTTCTTTTCATTTAGATCTGCTCCGTCCTTATAGTCGCCAATATCATACCATTCATAGATTTTGTTGCAAAAGTCTATCGTGTTGACTTCGTCACAAGAATACTCTTCCAAAAGATTACGCATGGCGGTTTTCCGGCGATCATGCGTGTCTTTATCTATATTGGGCTGCTCTAACAATAGAAGCAATGCTTCTCTGACTTTGCTGAAACTCATGATGCCTTCAAGATATTCGTCACGACACTCGTCTATATAATAGATTGATGTTAGTTCTTTTTGAGTAAATTCCACTTCATGAGTCAATACCCATAGTGTGTCTATCACAAATATAACGTTCGTAATGGAAGATAAATCATATTGCTTCAAATAGGGGAAAAATAAGTTACCGGAAATTTTTAGAGACGAAATTTGTCTTTTATAAATTTCATCCGTTAAAATCTCTTGGATACGTTCTTTCGTATGAGCCCATGATAATTCAATAATGAAATAATCGTTTACATCTATTTCATTATTTAGAATATAGTTATCAGCCCAAGAAGTAATGATAGAGATGTCTATAAAGTCATACTCAAGTGCAATATTAAACAATATAATATTTTTATCAATTGTCTTTTCCATATTGGGTTCTTAAAATTGGAACCTTGTTTATAGTCGGTCAATTACCTCTTATATACGAATCAGGAGATTCTTATACTTGGAAGCAGCGGATGAAGAACGTCCGCTGCGGCGGAAATTTATTCAAAGTAAAACTTGTCAATAAAATGTTCTAATATCCATCCTTCTTCTGTTGGCTCATAATTCTCATCAAAATGCAATGCGACTTCATCACTTGCCAATCCACGGATTTCATATGCTGCATCTTCATCTAAATAGAGTTTTATAGAATCTGTTGAATTGAAGAATTTGATTTTATTTATTAAATTCTCATGTCCTTTTAAAAGAGAATGTATAAGATAGTCATACTCTTTTTCAGATAATGTCACTTTTTTAATCATTTGTTACCTCCTAATTTTTTTACATCTTTTGTATGAGTACCGTGTACGGTTATGATTTTCCCTGTTGTAGGATGTTCATTATTCCAAATCAAGCCTTCCTATATTTCCATCCTGAATAATTCCATTATCAAATATGGTTTCATATCCCTCCCCTTTATTCCCTAACAGGTTGCATCCTTCCAATAGTATGTTGTTAGAGAAATGAATAGTATCCTCGAATTGGCAGTCGAAGAAATTCAGAAAGCCATGGAATATATTCTCTTTCATTATATATTTTTTTTTGTTATGTCCTCCGGCTTCGAATGTTGTTCCTTGCGTAATTATATTATTCATAAACTCTAATCCATCTATGAACCAACAGTAGGAAAGTTTGACCTCACGAATGACGCAATCATGAATGATTACTTCTGAGTAAAAGTGAAAGGCTGATAGGTCGAGCGTATCAATAATGGATTGTTTAATCGACAAACTTGAATACAAGTCATAGTTCCGGGCATCAATGATTACATTAGGTTCTCTTTTAAGAAAATCTAAATCCACTATTTCTATTTGTTTGTTCTCTATTCTTATCATGCTATACAATTCTGAATTATTCTTTTCTAAACAGTGATGAAAAGAAAGAAAACAGGTTCCTCTTCTCGGCTTTTGACTGTCCCCGACTTCTTATGGAACAAAATGTATTTCTCGTATCGTCAAATCCGAAGATAACATCGGATTCTTTCTCGATTTTAGGAATAGCAATGAATTGCAATCCTTTGTAATTCTTGATATTATCTATCGGGATCCAACATTCCTGTTCCGGCTCCCAGTAAGTGACATCATCTAGCGTTTCTTTTTTATATCCAGATTTGCTGATATGTCATACTGCCCGTCTGTACTTTTCATCAGGATATATGCTTCGACTAATTCGTGTGTTACGTTGTCGTAATTTAATATTGGCTTTTGCCAGGTTTCATCTATCTCCTCAGAGTCTTCTTCATCTAATGCGAATACCCAGATTGGATTTTCCTGCATATCTTGCAAGGTCACTTCATCTATGGGTTTGGGCTTTCCATAGGTAATTTCAATAGAATATACGTTATTATAACTTATCCCTTTTAAACCAGATGCTTTCATCTTTTGTTGCGTTTTTATTCCTATAATAATGAGAGGATCCTTACATCTTTTAGTACCAAAAAAGTATTCCGAACGATTGATAAAATCATCAGATTGGGTAGAAAAGCTTGATAGTTTGTATGCGGGGGTTGCTCCAATGATTTCATCATAGCTGCCACAGCATTCTCTTTTATTTAAAAATCGAGTCTTCCGGTGTATGTAGTCTAATTTGTAAATCTCATGTGGCATGAAAAAGTAGTACCCGGCAGAATCTGCAAGTTTTGTAAAAGTAATATTGGAGTATTTGTTTTCTTTGCAAAACTCTTTGAATTTCTCTGTAACAATATAATAGCCGTCGTACGTGAGCAATATATCAGCTCTCTTTTTAGCGACTTTATAATGAATATCAGGTATCTTTTCTAATGTATTATGGCAGACCGGACATATGCCCGGTCTGTTTTCATTATCATGCATATATTCTGTATCTGGTACAGATATTATTTTAGCTACCACGGTCTCCATTGCTTCATGTCTCTTCGCTTGTACTTAAATTTTATGAATTTAAGAGTCTACGTTTGCACTTAATTGAAGATGCCTCAAAATCTCTTTTACTTTTTTCTTAATTTCAGTTTCAGATGTAAAAGCTTTTGGATCAACGTCATGGCCTTCTTTGAATTCTGAATATCGTCCGGTCAATGTGCTTAATTCATCAAGCCATTTTTGTTCATTTAGTTTTATGTAGCCCCTATAGGTCCCTAAGTCGTACCAATCATAGAATTTGTTACAAAAATCAATAGTACTAACTTCGTTGAAAAAATATTGTTCCAGAAGATAGTATATAAATAATTTCTTTGATATTTCTATACTTTTATTTTTTAACTTCTCTTTGAGTATGGCTATTTCTTTTATGTTATGCTTTGCTTCCGTAAATGAAGTCAATTCTTTGGCTATTACTGCCAATTGATTTAATAGTAATAACTCTATTCTATTTAAGTCTTCTGAATTTTTCCAGTTAGTATGGTTGTAAATAAAAATAAAGAAGTATGCGTCTGAAAACTCAGTCTCATCTATTATTCCTGAAATAAGTTTATGAATAAGTTCATAAATCTCTTTTTTTTGTTCTCTCATCTTTCTCATTATCTTTTATATTTGAAATGCCAAATTGTATTACTCTTTTTATCATATAAAATTTCTAATTTGTATTCTACTCCGTTCTTCCACATTTTAGTATAGTACATCAAGGCTCTGCTCCCTTTAGGATCGGGAACTCCAATGGTACTATTAATACCTTCTTCAAGAATTTGAAGAGGCACCCTTCTGGCTGGTTCTTCTTGGTGTTGGGCTGGTGTATCTGCAAACTTAGGACTTGTTCGTTCTTTGTTTTGATTATTTGTTTTTGTCTGTTCTTTAGTGTTTTCTTTATTATTCTTAATTCCTTTAGCTAACCCATTCATTACCCCTGAAGTTAATCCTAATGCAGCACTTTGGCCTCCTTGCTTTAATGCCTCTCCAAGATCGGCACCTGATCCTAAGGCCATAGCTGTGCCTAAACCAAAGCCGGTTGTAGCGTTTAATGTTCCTTGTGTCAAAACCTCTTTTAATATGGGGCTTGCAATTCCTTCTGTTAATTTGCTAATTGGCTTTGCAAAATAGCTACCTAAATTTCCTCCTAAATAAGAAGTTGCTCCCCCCATTATACCTGAACTGCCAACCTGCATCCAGTCTATGTTACCCCAACCATTGTTGAATCCTTGATTGACAATGCTATTTGTTGCACCTAATACCGCTGCTCCGGCAATTGGTCCTGCATAGATGGTTACAAATCCAGAAGCAGCTCCTGTCCCAAAGAGGGCGAATCCTTGTCCTACACTATGTATATTGCCTTGTACGGCATTAACTATTACATTGAATATACCACCGATAGCAGCGGCGATTAAATCATCTATAAGGAACCATTCACCATTTTGGTCTACATATATTAGCGGATTATTTAAACAATAGCTGTAACGATTGAAATTCTGACTGAAATCCGGGTTTTGTACATACGGGTCAGGACTTAGAAAACGTCCTAATGCCGGATCGTATAGTCGGGCATTCATATTAATCAAACCAAAGACCGCAAGATGTTCGTGTCCGGTATATCCTCTGCCTAAAAAGAGTTCCGGTTCACTTCCTGGCGCATAGATAGCTTGTGTAGCTGGATTTCGTAGTTTACCCCAGGCATCATAACTCAATTCTTGTACAATATTACCGGATACATCTGTTATTTGTGTAATACTGCCTAAGTGATCGCGACAAAGGTAATATATATTCCATGTACCTGTACCATTTTTAACTAAAACTGTTTGAGCAGAATATGCGTCGCCACCTACATAAAGTTTTTCTTTAGTACTGTTAGCTGTTTTATCCAGTTCATATTTGTTCCCTATATAATATCGAGTCAATTTATCAGCGGTACCTTGCTTTAATAACATTTTGACACGATTGGCATCCCCATTGTAAGTGAATGTAGCTGTATATCCATTTTCTGTAATGGATGCAGGACGTAGCATAGCATTATATGCTATTGTCTGGTTGCGCAAAGGTATAGTGTTGCCTGAAGGAGTTACCGTTTCAATTGCGTAGGGTTTGCTTGCGCTATATTCAAACTTGCCTATACCACTTGAATTCGTAATATTGCCTTTGATATCATAAGTCACAGTCTGATTGGTAAAGGATGTCAGACGATTCAGGTGGTCATACCCGAAATTTTCTTTCAAGTTTCGTTTTGCATCCGATCTCCAGTCTAAATTGCCGGTCGTTGCAATAAAGTTGCATCTGAAATCTTGTATGGAAGTTGTATTCTTTATGGCGATGATGGCTATAACTTTTCCATCGGTGTCATACGTTTGAATACGCCTTAATATTCCGGTTGTATAAGCTGTCGGTAGTCCTTGATTGTTTTCTCCGGTTAATTTCCAAATAGAAATAGAATCGTTGAGTTTTATTTCGGATAGATTCCCATTCGTATATTTGAAATACTCTGTTGTGATATTGCCGGATTGTGACAGATAGTTCATAGAGGAAACGTTACCATTACTGTAAAGATAAGTTTTCTGCAACCATTTGCCATCGACTATTGTCTCTTTTTCCACCGATAGGCGGAGATTACCATCATACGTATAAGTCTTGGATGCTCCGTTATTGCTCTGTTCGGATGCAATCATGCCATCCGCATTATAAGTATAATTGGTAGTTAGTTCACCCACATATTCAAGTTTTGTCAAACGATTGTATGTATCGTATGTCATGCGGGTGACTTTGCTATTGGCATCGGTCTTGGTACTGACATTACCTGCCGCATCATAGGTGAATGTGGTGCTTCCTGCACTGGGGTCTGTCAGCTTGCTTTGTCGTCCGTATGTATCATAGCTAAAAGATGTTGTGATATTACCAGGAGCAATAATTGAAGATAATTGTCCGTCAGGACAATATTTGTAAGTTATTGAACCACTTGAATCTTCAACCTTTATTAAATCTCCCATCGCATTATATATCTGTTTGGTCGATATACCATTTATTACACTTGTTGTTGTGAGGCCACTATAAGAATATGTCTCTTGTCTTCCTGTAGGATAAACTACTTTAGTTATTCTGTCATAATTATCATAGCTATAAATTTGCCATAACCCCGGAGTTCCTTTACAAGGATATGAAGTCTTGGACAGATGTCCTTGGTTGTCATATAGGTTATCGACATATAAATATTGTCCATCAAAACATTTCTCTCCTGTTCTAACCTCGCGATTAAGAGCATCCAAATATGTTTGTGTATCCGGTTGTCCGGTGGAACTATCATTGATAACTATCAATGCATTAGTGGGAGAAGATGCCCAAGAAGCTGTACTGGTTGAAATACTTCCATCTATATAAGTTGATTTGATCTTTCTGCCCCATGGGTCATAATCGAAAGTGGTCTTTTTATTTTTGTGGTTTTGAACTACGCTTAGTAATCCTTTCCCATTATAAGTATATGTTTCTTTTAAACCAAGTGGGTCGGTTTGGCTGCTAAGTTGCCCATTAGAATTATATTCATATCCGACAATTTGTTCATTGGGAGAAGAGTAATATTTGGTTCTGGTTCGTATCAATTGATTGATCGAATTATATTCAAACTTTTCTTCTTTTATTTTATTGGTATTAGCTACATAATATGTCTTTGAAATAGGAAAATATTGAGTGTTATACGTCATTACTGTACGGTTTGTAGATGTTCCTCCGTTGCGTGCAGTTATTGATTGTTCGGTGAGTGGCAATCCTAATATATATACCGAATCTTTTGTGATATTTTGATAAGTATTATTCTTTGTAGTAGAAAGCCCATTGCCATAACTGATTATTTCTTGAGTAATGTTACCGTATGTATCGTATTTGTATTGCCCTGTTGTTGACAGACCTTTGGATTTATCTGTTGTCGTTTTTTGTGTAAGTAATATATTCGTTATTTTGTTTGATGCAGTAGAAATACTATATGTATATTTACTTGATAGTCCGTCAGAATCATCTTCCACCGGGACAGAAAAACGAAGAGGGTCAAATGTTTGCGAACTATGTTTACCGGTAACATTATCATAAACATGTATTTTCTCAAATCCCTTGAAACCAAGTCCTTGTTTGTGGATAACAGCATTGGTATATAAATAGCTAAGATCTCGCAATAATGTTCCATTGTTATAGGTTACCAGATTTGAACATACAGTTAATCCCCCCTTAAAATTTTGATAGGGAAATTCTGCGCCTGCCCCGGGAGTGTATAGAGGGGTGGTTTCATCGTTCAGTTGTTGATAACCGGCCTTTGTTATAACACCATAACTGTTGATAATTCCGGTTAATAATCTATTTTGGGAGTCATCATTCTTATAGTATAATCTGGATGCGATTCCTCCTGTTTTTAAGCTGATAAGATTATTGTAATAATTACGGCTTTGTATATTTGTAGGAATTAAAACAGTCTCTTTTGGTATAGTTGTGTAACTTGAACCTTTATAAGTTTGATAAGAGATAAAATAAGTTGCTAATGATACATTACTGGAACTGCCATAGGTTTCAATTAGATCTGTCTGTCCGTCACCATTCATATCTTGTAGTATAAATTTAGACGTTTCGGTTCTTGATGTGATAGTGATATCTTTTTTGTCCCAATATCCATTACCTTTTGAGGAAAAAATACTCCATGTTGAACCGTTGCTTTTCAATGGTGAAAGGATGAAATCAGATTTACCATCTCCATTAAATTCTCCCAATAAGAATTCTCTGTCACGTAACATTGAATTGTTCAGTTGGCTATCTGTTGCAATAGTGCTGTAACCACTGATATTTGTTCCTGTGCCATAAAATGAGAAAATAGTAGTTCCATTGTCATTTATTAAACACAAATCTGTTTTTCCATCCCCATTGTAATCTATGGTATATAATTTGTTGGATTGGGCGTAGGCTTCTTCTCCACTTATATTTTTATCTTGATAAGCAGGAAATGCTAACCAATATGAGAAGGGACTGCCTTCATATAATATTTTATTGTTTTCTAAATCTATTATATAGCATTTACTTGGTGCTCCTTTATCCATCGCATTGTAGGCGGAGACAACCAGCACTTCCATTTTTCCGTCCCCATTAAAATCACCGGTATAGTAATATTTGGGGTTGATGCTTTTAGTTCCTCTATGATCTAGTAATGTGTTAAAACTGTAAGAGCGTGTGTATTTTTTTGCTATTCCAGCAAGTAGATTGCCTGTATAAACATGAAAATCAATCTTGTCTACATCACCTGAGACGTAGTTGTTAACTTTCACGATTTCTTCTCCATCAAACTTGTCTAAATCCATGCAGAATATATCAACAAAGCCTGCTTCTGTTTTCAATTCTGGATTATACATGGCAAAGTCTCCGCTAAGTCCGGTAGCTACGATTATAGTTTCGTCTCCTGTATATTGGTTTTCAAAATAGTTTCGTGAATGATGAAAAGTTCCAGATTTTCGGTAATATTCTACATAAGAGGCTTTGTTGGGCAGCATTATAATACCGTCATTTTCAGAACCATAATCAAACTTTCCTTTGGTTGTGCGTATCTGATTAGCTTCTTCGAAGTTATACCAGTGTATTAACTGGGTGTCTTTTTTGTCAAAACCTTTAGTTTGTTTGTTGTCTCCATAATAAAATTTCAGAGGATTTAATGATTTCCCAGTCGCAGTACAGGCTATTTGTGAAATGAGTGATACCGATCCTCCTGTTATGTATGTTAATGAATACGTTCTTATTGCAGAGCCGTATAGATTAGTCGTAATAGATGAAAGCTGATAATCGTAGGTGATTTTTTTTCCACCATTAAATACATTTTGTACATCAGCTGAACGAGATATGTAGTTGAATGATAGCCATGCCTGTTTACTCTTCCCGTATGTTATTCTGCTTATTCGATAGTGGTCATTTATTTTTGTATACGTATAATTGATTACGGAACCTGATTTGTCCGTCATTTGTGTGATATAGTAGTTAATTCCGTCTGTGATATCATATATCGCTTTTCTTCCATCAGGAAAGGTTACTTCAAAACTGCTAAAATTGAATCCTGACAATTTTCCTTGAGCTTTGATAAAGCCTTGTTCTGTTTGATAGCTTACTTTACCTGTTGATGTATTTGTTTGGATTAATCTTTGTCCATCTATGAAATATGCATTTAAAAAAATACCAGTCAATACTCCAGCGACTTGGTTGTCATAATACATGGACATATTTCCTCTGGATATAACAGATGCCCCAGCTATATTCCATCCCCATCCTAATGACCCATTGCCAGATAAACTATTATAAGTCAACGAAATTTGTGGTGTGAAGCCATCCGGGCTTTGATATGCTTCTATTGGTATATTGATGGTCATTGCACCTGTAGGTGAAACGGTCGAATTACATGGAATTTCACCTACATCCTTAGTTTTGTCAATGGTAAAAGAGGTGGGAATATGTGGATGAAGTTCGTTTCCTGAGATTCTGGTTATTACTTGTAACGATCTGGAGGTGGTAGGGATATTCCTGTTATCAGTACTGTCCATTGTGATATTGAAGCCTATACTGTCAATGGGAAGCCCGATAAGTTCTTTCATTGTAGTTTGACTAAAGGCGTTGCCTGTGAAAAATATTGTTGCCAAAATAATGGCTATTTTGAGTCTAATTTTGTCCATATTATCTTGTTATTATTCTTTTATAATTTTCCAACTAGATATTTTATCTTCAATCCTAATTTGCATGATATAAATACCATTAGGTTGTGCACTGAGATCAAAAGTTTGATTATTGCCAGATAGTTCAGTCTTTTCAATTAATTTCCCGACAATATTATAAATACTAATAAATCCCTTAGCTTTGTCTAATCCCGTTATTTTAATGTTTAAAATCCCTTTCGTAGGATTGGGATAGATTTTGATTTCATGACCTTGCATTTCCTCAATATAAGGCACTTGCTCATCTTCTTCTGAAAGTATACTTCTTGTGGACGATAATACAATCTCTCTTTTAGTACGATTACCGGCACTGTCGTAGGAATACTTGATTTTGTTTTGAGCGTGTACATAAGTTATTGTACAAAACAAGAATGCAATAAATAGCAGTTTTTTCATATTTAGTATATTGTTGAATTTAGTAAAGTGTGAATTGTCCCCAGAATGAGTACTTTCCGTTTGTTAGCTCAATAGTATATGTTCCTGCTTCCATTGTGCTAAATTGAAATGAATAATCTTGGTTATTGAAGACAGTAATGGTGCTTGAATAAACGATACTATCGAATTCATTGAGTATTGTGATCTGTAGGTCTTCTAAAATAATATCTGAGTAAATATAGATAATATTGCTGTTATGGGAGAGGTGGGGAACATAAGGAATTGAGCGTTTGTCTTCACCCCAACTCCTTTCTATAACTTTAATATCCTTTTGTTCTTTGAAATTCCAATTCTCTTTATGCCCTGCAAAAGAAGCTAATGACATAGTAATACACATAAATGCGACTAATTCTCTTTTCATATTATTTATTGTTTTGAAATTTAAGCCGCAAATATATGCTGATGTAGGTAGACTGGTTTAGAATCTTTGTACGGTTTTAGTACGGTTTTAATATTGTGGAGTAATTCGTGACATAACCTTGGGTTTAAAATGCTTGTATGAATTGATCCCATTTCTCTGGACTGCCTTGTAGGCCATGTGTCTTCTCGTAAAGCTTCTTGCGAGAGGAAGTTACAGCTTGTTTAGAGCGCAGTGTCAGGTTAGCAATGCCTGTAGCTGATATTGATATCTTGAGTAATAGACAGATGCGTAATTCCTGCTCACTAATTTGCGGGAAGAGTGCGTAAAGCCGCTTAGTGAACATTCCGTATGTTTGGTCTACCATTGCTTGTAAATCGTTCCACTCTGCTGCTGTTACATTGGTTTGGTTTTTGGCGGCTTGATGGAAATGGATATAAATATCAGATCGTTTTAAATTACTTTCTAAAAGTGTTTGTTTTTTCTGTTCTGCTTCTATTTGTTTATTTGTATTTTCAATCAATTCTTTTTGTGCTTCTAATAACTCTTGTTTTAATTCGTCCTTTTCTGATTGTGCAACCTGCAATTGTGTCTCTAAAAAATGAATATGTTTTGTGTTTTTCTCGATGAATTCAATACTTTTCTGATATTGTCTTTCTTTTATTTCTTGCAGTCGCCTTTGTTGTTCTTTCTTTTGTTCTCTCTTTCGCTTTGTATATTGTGAATAAAGAAGGAAACTTGTTATTGATAGTATAAGTATGAAAATGAGACCTATTACCTTTGCTTCTTGTTTGGCGTTTATATCCTTGAGTTTTTGATTTTCTTTCTCTCTCAATTGATAGTTGTACAAAGATTGCATTTTACGTATGGTTTCCGTATCAGTCTGTTTCATTATGGAGTCTGTATACGCTAAGTATAAATCAACATAATCTAATGCCTCTTTATATAGGTGATTCTGTTTGCATATGTTGCTTAAACCTTCATAACCTCCTTGTTTAGTATAGTAATTGTCGAATTCTAATAATTTGTGATAATAGTAATAGGCTGAATCTTGATTATTCATCTTAAAGTATAAGTCGGCTATTGTGGAGATGCGAGATGCTAAATTTCTTTTTTCCTTTGTCTGCATAGAAATGCGAATAGCTTCTTCAGCTTGAGAGTACATCCCTAATTGTGTGTAGAGACTGGCAAGTTCTCCTGAAATAATGGTTGTCAGATGTTTGTTCTTTATCTCTCTTGCCTGCTTATATGCGTTTTCATAGTAGAAAAGAGAGCTGTCGGCATTATTATATCCTGTAAATGTACGCCCTATATCGCGTAAACTGTAAATTTGTCCAATACTGTCATTCGATAAAATGTCATAATTATAGCTTTTCTTGAAAACAGATAATGCTTCATTGTACACTCTTTGGTATAGGTACAATGTTCCCATTTGGCTATAGATTCTACTGATTAACTTATAATCCTTACTGTTTTGTGAAACATCCAAGGCTTTCTGATAGTAATCCAATGCTTGTGGTGCATCTCCTAAATCTCTGTAAACACGCCCGGCATAATAATAGGCCTCCGGGAGATGCTTTTTCCCTTTTTTTTGTTCGTAATATTTTAATATTTGAAGTATACTGTTATCTGAAGTATGGGTAATATAAGCTTTATCTTTAGCTTTTAGACAGATCAACTGATAGTATATTTGTATTTGTTGATTTTCGGCTGCAATCTTTTCTTCCATTGCTGTTAGTATGGTTATTGTACTGTCCGGATTCACGTTTGAGAGGGAATCTGCCAATATTAACGTTTGGGGATAGGATGGATTTTCACATCCACAAAAACAATGTAGCAAGATGATAGATAACAGATATATTTGTAGTAATGTCTTTTGTTTCATGACTTTTATGAATTATATCACAAATTTACATATTTATTTAAGGTGAGAAGCAAAAAACGGATAGTTTATTTAAAGTAAAAGTACCATTTGATCTCATTTAATCTAGAGCATCGAAAAACTACTACCTAGTAAATACTAAACTACCCGTAAGTAGTTGGACACTTACTACGTAGTAGTTTACTAACTACCTGTAGGTAGTTCAAGATACCTTTCTGCCATACCCGAACTGTATCTGAACCGCACTTGCTCCGTACCAACTCCGTACTTTCTTCGCTCAGAGGTACCTCTAACCGAAGAATGTACGGAGCAAGTACGGCTCAGATACGGTTCGGGTATTAGTTTGTCACAAATAAATTTCCTCTTTTCTTTTGGAATCTTCCCGAATTTCATGTTACTTTGTTATCAGTTGAACTTTAATACTAAGAACACATTATGGGAAAGAGTAAGAAAAAGGCTATGCATAGCCAGAAAGAAGAAGAACAAGCTAAGAAAGTGTTGTTGATTATTGGCGTATCTGCATTGATACTGGTGTTGGTGATGCTGATAGGATACTCGTTCTTGGGGAAATAACGAATAGATGTCGCAAGAAATAGAACGGAAATTCCTCGTGACGGGGGAGTACAAATCGAGGGCGTATGAACAAAGCCGTATTGTACAAGGTTATATCAGTAGTGCAAGAGGCCGGACCGTGCGGGTGCGCATCCGTAACGGAAAGGGATATCTTACGATAAAACGCCGTTACCGGGAATGAAGTGCCCCGCCTCCAACGGGGAATTCAGGTGGAACCACGGACAAGAATTTGTTCGCCCTGAGCCGATATTCGGCTCAGGGCGTTTTTTACTCCTTGAGCCAGAAAATCAGAAAAGGAGACTGCATCATGAACAACACCGAAAAGACCATGGACAAAATCGTTGCCCTGTGCAAGAACCGGGGCTTCGTGTTCCCCGGCAGCGAAATTTACGGCGGCCTTGCCAACACCTGGGACTATGGCCCCCTCGGCGCGGAGCTGAAGAAAAACATCAAGAACGCCTGGTGGAAGAAGTTCGTGCAGGAGAACCCCTATAACGTGGGTCTGGATGCCGCTATCCTCATGAACCCTCAGACTTGGGTGGCCAGCGGACATCTCAGCGGCTTCTCCGACCCTTTGATGGACTGCCGCGAGTGCCACGAGCGCTTCCGCGCCGATAAGCTCATTGAGGACTGGTGCGCCGAAACGGGCTTTGAATTGCCCAAGGCGGTGGACGCCTTCTCTCAGGCCGAGATGAAAGACTTCATTGAGGAGCACAACATTCCCTGCCCCACCTGCGGCAAGCACAACTTCACCGACATCCGTCAGTTCAACCTGATGTTCAAGA
>OGXV01000514.1_pt1 | contig 24799 bp, 18 predicted proteins | sample 1576391 | NCBI WGS metagenome assembly OGXV01 (sample SAMEA3541586, study PRJEB24748) | human gut metagenome | biome: human gut; feature: human-associated habitat; material: faeces | place: China | collected 2012 | reverse complement strand
AAGGTCTTTTTCCTCGCTGCTGGCTGCGAGCGGTGTGTTGATGGTGACTTCGACGGGTGGCACGATGATTTGCATCATCGGCTTTTGGATTACCGCTAAAGCGGTTACTTTTACTTCTTCCACGATTGCTGCCACGTTGTTTTTCTTTAAACCGTTCTTCTTGGTTGTCTTTGTTGCTTTCATAACTGATAAAATTTTATGGATGATTAATTGAATTGTTTTCCGTTTTCGAGATATTCCCAATCGTTGTTTTGACTTTCTTCGATGAAGTATTCCATTGATTGGGTACTCTCCATATCTTCTTTGCAGCCCTTGAAAAAGCTATTGAGGCATTTGTTCATCAACCTTTCAAAGGTCACTTCCTCCGATGGGGCTTGCAAGAACTGGCGTATAGGCGCAAGAATACACTCGTCTATGTAGTAGCCCGTAATAGGGCAACAGGCATCCACTAATATTCTGCTCGCTCTCCGTTTCCCGTTCTTCCAATATGATTTAGGGTTGCAGAGGTCGCTCCAATGGTGGTTAATCAAGTAAGTGGCCAACCGTCCGCCCTTTAATTCGTCAATGCAATCTTCCTGCGTGGTGCGGAAAGAATAGCTGTAATTACAGGAATCATAATTCCAACGGGTACACTTCACTCCGAAACTCTCACAAAAGCGGTCGAGGGTGTTGCGGTTCTCTTGCGACCAACCGTAATAGTAACCGTTGCACAACCAATCATTGTGCGCCCTTTCCTGTGCTTTACCCGATAACTCCTGTATCGGGTAAAGTTGATAAGTTACGCTGTGTTGTCTCATGGCCTTACTTGTCGGGGGTTAGTGCTGCCCGTACTTTGTCTTCCTGCTTTTTCGAGAATATCCACCCTGCACGCCTTTCGCCCTTGTGGGTGAGATTGGCACGAAACAGGCCGTTGAGGTCTTTCAACGTCTCTTTAATCGGCTTCGTGTCACCGAAAACGGCTATCGCTTTTTCACTGTACTCCACGATTTCAATGTTCAATCCCGTAAGGTCTGCCGTTGGGACTTCCTGTTCCGCTTCGGCCTGCTGCCCTGCGGTAGACGGTTTGAGATGGATATTTTCCTCTTTCCCTGCGATGTAGGCATAGTTGTTTATAAACTGCTCACGGGTGAAGATGGGGTCTTTCTCTATCTTCCAACCGCTGCGCCTGTGTGCAGCTAAATAATAGCCATCCCCCATACTCCAATTTTCCCGATGTTCATGATCCTTGTTTTCCTCGGCCAAATGGGCGGTTTCGTCAAAGTGCCTTGCCGCCTTGCGCATCTCCGAAAAGATGTTCCGTTGGTGGGTGGAGAATGCCAATATCACGCTGCGCACGGTTCTTGAACTGAAATAGTCGGTATAAGGGTCGCTTTCGTCCTCCTGCAAATGTGCCACGATAACGGCTTTCGCGTCCGTGGGGATAAGGTGCTGCAAGCGTTCCGAACCGATGGCCGTGATACGTTCCCGTTCCTGCCGTTCGGCTTCGGCCTTGCGTTCTTCCTCCGCTTGTCTTTCGGTGGCTTTCGTCAGCAGTTCGGCCGTTTCTATCGGGTCTAAAAAGGTGGGGCGTTGGCTGTCGTAGTACATACCGATGCCGAATTTCTCGGACAAAGGGCGGATTAAGTCGCTTTGATGAAACTCAAAGGTGCGCATATTGATAAGGTGATATACGAAGCCCCGGCTCTCACGGCTTACTTTATATACTACATAGTTGTCGTTACCGTAACCTTCAAAGATGGTTACTTGATTTTCTTTAACCGTTTGCTCGTTTCTGTCGTAGCTCCGGTTCGCTCCTAATAAATGAATTTGTCCCATGATGAATTGATTTTAAATTGTTTGAATATTCCGTTAGAGTATCACGAAAAAGAGGATAAGCAGAAGGCAAAACACGAAAAGAGACAGCAGAGCGGACAGGACACGCCACACCGCACGGACGAGGAAGACCACCACGGCCAAAGCTGCCAACGTGGGCAGAACACCGCCCAACCCCGTCACCACACCGCCCACGAAAGCACACGCAAACCGTACCGCCAAATAAACCACAAGGCCGACAACCAACCGCTTCACCCAAATTTTAATGCCAGTTGGAGCGGAGCTGAAGCCTCGTTTCAAATCTTGCTGTATTTCTGTTCTCTTTTTCATAACATTGACTTTTTTTTTATGCCCTGCCGTGGCCTCACCTTGCTCGTTTCAAGTGGCAGCGTACAGACGGGGAGAAAATATGCAAGGCTTTTGGGGAAAAATTTTCAACCGCCCCGCTGGACGGATTGAAAAATTTTCTCCAAAACCCGTAGGGCGCGTAGCGGCCTTGCAGATTTTTAGGGGCCCCGGCTGTACCTTAGCCACTTGAACTACGCAAGGTGAGGTCACGATGAGGTAATAAAAATGAGGAAATCGTTAGAGTGGGAAAAAGAGAAAAGGAAATATGGCAAGATTCGAGGGCATTGCCCTATCAAGCAGGTATTATTCTATATAATAGTCTAAATGAATCGACTTTTTTTCGATTTAAGCTATTTTTATTATATTAATTAAGGCAGGATTGTTAGATAATACCGGCATATCAATTTAATATATAAATATGGCATCAATAAAGATAAAATTCAGAAAATCAAAGATTAAAAACAAGAAAGGCTCTTGTTTCATTCAGTTGATTCATAAACGTAAAATGACTACCATGGCCACAAGTATAAAGCTGGATGAAAAAGACTGGGATAGTACACGGGAGTGTGTGTCATTTAAAAAAGCCAGCCCGGATCATGCAAGGGAATTGCTTTCCATGCAGGGACAGCTGGAAAAGATAGTTGCCGAGTTGGAGAACATCATTAAGGAGAAGGTAAATGACCACATTGAATTTACCGTGGAAATGTTAGTTGAAGAATATAACAACTTGGGATTATCCAATAGTTTTTTCTCTTTGATGGAGCATCGTATCCAATTGCTGGAAGAGGCGGGTCAGAAAAGAACCGCTTCCAACTATCGGGGAACACTTCGTATGTTCAAGAAGTTTCGGAATGAGCAGGATGTTCACTCAGACGAGATTACGGCACTATTGATGGAAGCGTTTGAGGTTTACTTAAAAAAAAGGGTAACGGACTGAATACCACCTCTTATTATATGCGTATATTGAAGGCTGCCTATAATTATGGTATAAAAAAACGCTGGATAAAGGAGAACAAATATCCGTTTCAAGGAGTCTTTACGGGCATTGAAAAAACCGCTAAGCGTGCGGTGGGTGAAGAAGTGGTGCATAAATTGGAACAATTGGACTTGCGAAATAAGCCGCTGCTGGACCTGGCAAAAGACATGTTCTTTTTCAGCATCTATACGCGTGGAATGAGCTTCATTGACATCGCATATCTTAATAAAGAGAATGTAAACGGAAATATTTTAGTCTATAAACGACATAAGACCAATCAAAAAATAGAAGTGACTTTGCCGGACTGCGCTATGCGGATTGTACGAAAGTATGCTGCTATCATGACTGAATCAGACTATTTATTTCCATTGCTATATTCACCGGGAAGAAAAAAGGTGACGGCTTACCCGACTGCACTGCATAATCATAACGACCGTTTGAAAAAAATCTCAGAGTTACTGGGCTTATCCGTTTGTTTAACGTCTTATACTTCCCGACACACGTGGGCTAGTTTGGCTAAAAAGAACGGTGTGGAAACTTATGTTATCAGCGAAGCAATGGGACATACCTCCGAAAATACAACACGCATTTATTTGGCATCCTTGAACAATACGGTTCTGGACAGAGCCAATGAAGTCGTTATCAATTCAATCCAATGATAACATTTCATGCCAATCAGGGTCGCTAATTAAAAAAAATCATTTATATTTGTTGAGAAGCGCATTGAATTTCTTTACCCGACCTCTCTTAAAGAGGAGGAGAAGAAATCAAATTACTAATTATACAATTGATAATGAACGGATTAATTATGTTTCCGTAATTCGTTTAAAACTAATTTTAAAACAAGTAAAGTTGACGACTTATGCCGCTGTACATATAACTGTTTATTATTAAAGTATTAATTGAAATATAATATTGACCGATACGCTTCTTATTTTAAAACAAATTTAAAACATTTAGCCTATGAGTCTGTTTTACAAGCAAGAGCATACTACTTGCTATAACTATCAACTACAAACGGGAGCGACTTTTTGCATCCTAAGTTTCGCTCAGAGTCCGATACCCCAACTTATCAATGTAGAGCATTCGGTTATCATTTTTTCGCTCGAAGGAGAAGTACTCATTACAAGTAACAGCTATAAAAACAAAGTTCACAGAAAAGGTGAGATGGTGCTGTTGCCCAGAAATAGTTGTTGCTATGTTAAAGTAGTGAAGGACTGCACCATTCTAAGTTGCTCTTTCGTTCAAAACATCGATTTCTGTAGCCGTTTTTCTTTTGAACATCTTGTCGATTACGTACCGAAAAACTATGTTTATGACTTTAAAATATTACCTGTAAAAGAGGTGGTAGAGATGTTTACTACGCTTTTGCAACGTTGTTTGGCTGATGGGCTGAGCTGTGTGCATTTCCATGAATTAATGCAAAAAGAATTATTCGTTATGTTGCGTGCTTATTATACTAAAGAAGAATTAGCCTGCTTTTTCTATCCTTTATTAGGTAAGGACATGGGATTTAAGGATTTCGTCTTGTCCAACTATTTATCTATTGCTGATATCCCTGAATTTGCCCGACAACTGAATCTGAGCGTTGATACTTTTAAACGTCGCTTTAAGGAAGCCTTTGGCGAATCTGCACACAAGTGGATTACCCTGCGGAAATCAGAATTGATTTACAGGGATTTAGTGGTATCAGAAAAGACATTTACTGAAATCACTAATGAATATGGATTCTCTTCACAAGCTTACCTAAGCACGTTTTGCAAAAAATACTTCGATAAATCACCACAAGAATTGCGTGATAAGGGATAATAAGCGGATGACTTTGTCCGCAAATCCCTATTTTGCACTAAAACTATAAAACTTTGCACTTTTTTTGTAAAGCCCAACTCCTCGATAAGGAGTAACTTTGCAGCAGAAAGATCAGGATGGAAATTTCTCCATCCTCCTCTTTAAGAGAGGCATATATTTTAAAATACTGGTTTTAAATAACCTAAATAACAGTTTTCTCTTCTAACAAGAATAATTAGGGTATCAAACAACAAGCAAATAATGAAGAAAGTACTACTATTCATACTCCTTGTAGCCGGGTGGTCAGCCATAAGCTCCGCACAGGAGGTAGCTGTGAAAACCAACGGCCTTTACTGGCTGACAACCACTCCAAATATTGGAATGGAATTTGGTTTGGGCAGAAAAGTAACCTTAGACATATCCGGCGCTTACAATCCATGGACATTTAAAGATGATAAGAAAATGCGTTTCTGGCTGGTACAGCCGGAAGTGAAATATTGGCTCTGCGAGAAATTTGAAGGACATTTTGTGGGCTTGCACCTGCACGGGGCACAATACTTCGGTGGATTCAAGGATAAACGCTACGATGGTTATCTGGCAGGTGGCGGGTTCACCTATGGTTACAACTGGATTCTCTCGCCGCATTGGAACCTCGAAGCCGCCATCGGTATCGGTTACGCCCACCTATGGTATAAGGAAAGCGACCGCATCCCTTGCCTGAAATGCTACGAGAACAAGCATAAGAACTATTTCGGTCCTACCAAAGCCGCCCTTTCACTCATCTACATTTTCTAAAACATGGAAATTATGAAACGGAACATACAATATATTACGCTACTCACGGCATCGCTTGGGCTACTGGCCGGGTGCGCCTCGAACCGACAAGCCGCAAAAACCGTCACCGCTACTCCTTCGCCTTGTGTACTGACTCCCGACAGCGCCAACCAAGTACGAATGGATATGCTTTTCCATGTACCCGAAAATTATTTCTCCCGTAGAAGCCGTCTGATCATCACTCCGCAACTGGTAGTCGAAGATACGGTGAAAGAAGAATATATGCCGCTGGTATTGGATGCACCTATATATAATAAGAAGATAAATCGTAAAAAGGTATTAGACCAGTATATAGATCCGCTAGAAGAGAGAGCCGTGAAAGCGGACAAAGCTTCACGCTCTTTCGACCTGCCTTATCGTGAAGCTATACAACTGCCCGAAGGCACGGAAGAGGGGCGGATTGTGGGGGTAGTATCTACCGACGGATGCGGTGAATGTACGGGAATCGATACGATAGACATAGCCGCTATCAGCAATCCGATCACGTTGATGAAAGATGTGAAAGAGGCTTTGCAACTGTCATGGATAGAACCGGAGTTTGTGATCCGTCCGAAAATCATGGAAGGAAAAGGTGTCGCCAATCTGCAATTCGTTATCAATAAGTCGGACATCGACCTCTCGATGGGAAACAATCGGAACGAGCTGGACGGCATGATGCGGACACTTGCGCCCATCCTGAAAGATTCCTTGGCGACTGTAAATTCCCTCACGATTACAGGTATGGCTTCGGCGGACGGCTCGTTGGCTTATAACACACCGTTGGCACGTAATCGTGCGGCAGCTGCCAAACAATGGCTGGTCGGTCAACTCAATATCCAGCCGAAGGTACAGCGGTTGATTTCGGTTGATTCACGTCCCGAAGGATGGGAACCTGTCCTTGCGGCAATGGTAGCCGACGGTGATCCCGATGCGGCAGCCGTAAAGGATATTCTCGAAAAATATAAGGAAGACAACGATGACGTGCAGGAACGCTATATCCGCCGCCTCGCCTGTTGGAATCGGATAAAGAATCAATATTTGCAAAAAGACCGCAAGGTGGAGTATGTATATACCTATACGTTGAAAAGCTTCACGAGCGATGCCGAATTATTGGATATGTATCGCAAGCGTCCCGATGCGTTCAATGAGGAAGAATTGTTGAGAGTGGCTGCTTTGGCCGATTCTCACGACAAGAAGAAAGAGGTTTATCAGACCATACAGAAGTATTTCCCCGCCTCACAGATAGCTGCCAATAATCTGGCAGTGCTTTATCTGCGTGAGGGTAACGAAGATAAAGCCCGTGAGGTGTTATCCGCATTGACCGAACATTCGCCCGAAGTACTCAACACGCTTGCCGCAAGTTATGTATATGCCAACAATTATGAGAAAGCGATAGAACTGTTGCAAGAGGTGAAGCTGCCCGAAGCCCGTTACAATTTAGGGTTGCTCCAGGCAAAGAAACGTCGCTTTAACGAGGCATACGAACTTCTTCGTCCGTTCGCCGACGTGAACAGTGCGATCGTGGCGTTGAGCATCAATAAGAACGAAGAGGCAAAAACAATCCTCATGCCTTTGAAAGATAATAGTCCGGTAGCCGAATATGCCCGTTCGATCACGGCAGCCCGTTTACAAGAAAATGAGCTGTTCTACCGCCACATCGGCAATGCCTGCAAGGATGCCAAATTGTGCAAGCGTGCGGCGACAGAGGCGGATTTCTACCGCTATCATGCCGAGGACAGGTTTCAAACATTGATAAATAAAAGATAAGGTTCTGATGAAAACAAAAATAACATATCTTCTTCTGGCACTCACCTTATTGGGTACGAGTTCGTGCGTGCGCGACGAGATACTTCCCTGTCCGCCGTTGCAGGTCAATATCACGGTGAAAGACAAGAATTATTTCAATGTGGACAAGGTGGAACTGGAAGAACGCCTGAGCGACGATCTTGCTTTCCGCACTTATGTGCCTACCTTATATTATATGCTTCGCGATGTCGAAACAGGCGAGGTGGTAGAAGAACAAGGTATGTTCGAGGTGACAGGCGATGAAAAGACCTTTCCCGTCACTTTCTGCGACTGCATCCCCCACGGCAAGTATGTACTGACGGTATGGGGCGGAATGAATGATGAAACCCCGTTGGGTAACGATCCGCTGACCGCCATCCTTCATGCTGAAAAGGAACAAGGCGCTGATTTCTACCTGACAAACGACACGCTGGTGTACGACGCCTATACATACAATCACACCGTAGAGTTGGAACGCACCAAAGGCAAGTTAATCATACAAGTAGAAAACCTGCCGAACGATGTGAATTATTCCGACAAAACAGTGGACGGCCTATATCAGCAAGTCGATAACGAATTTAAGTATGCCGATCTGACCGCCGTTTATACGCAAGCGGAATGGAAGCAACAAACAGACATTGTCACCAAGACAATACTCGCCCCCTCACAGAAAGAGAAGGGTTCGATGGTACAAGCACACTTCTACGATGAAGCCGATAGGGTGACACCGACACTTACACCCAAAGCGGTAAGCGTTACGATGAAACGGAATGAACTGACGGTGCTGAGGTATGTGTATGATGACGGAAAAGGAGATTTTAATATTTACGTACTAGTAAATGACGTATGGGAGATGCTTCATAATATGAATATTGATTGATATATAACAATTTGTTTAACTAAAAAAATTACAGAAAGATGAAGAAGAATTATCTTATGTTGGCAGTGGCAGGCTTATTCCTGTTCTCTGCATGTAGTAATGATGAAGACATTACTAAAGGAATCGACACTGACAATTCCGTACAGGAATTAGTACTGAAAGTAGCAAGCTCTGGTGATGGATTGGTTACCCGTGCAGGACGCCCCTTGTATAGTTCGGCAGCGGCACAAAACATTGACAAAGTAACTTTGATCATTTATGATAAAGCTGATCCGAAAGCGATTAAAAAGGTTTCGTCTATCGACACTTGGATGACTGCGAGTGCAGAGTACTCAACTAATGGACACGGACGTCAACACACCATTTCATTTAAAGGTGATGATAAGTTGGCTGCCGGTACATACTCAGTGTTCGCTGTTGGATATACCACTACAGGTTCTGCCTATACCTTCAGTCCGGTTTTACCTAGCTCAGCGACTGGTAATTTCAGTGCTCAGGCTGTAACAACCACGGATGAAGCGGAAGAAATTTTTGCCGGAGAAATTGCAGAGTTGACAGTAAACGCAGATAAATCATTTAACATAACAACGGCTGGAAAAGAGAATGTTTTGACTTTGCATCGTCAGGTTGCGGGTTCTTTCGGTTATTTCATTAACATTCCGGCAGCAGTTGATGGCAAAGATGCGGCTTCAATTCGCCTTATTGCAAGAGGTAAAAACTTGAAAGCTAAATTTGAGAACTTCAATTCTGCATTTACGGAAGCTGGTACTAATGTTCAATACATTGTAAATGGAGAAACAGCAGCTACAGCAAATGCCAAATTTGCTGCGACTGCAACTGCTGGAGCTGACGATGCTCATGTTGTTTACTCAATAACATTAAGCGATTGGTTTACAGCAGGTGGAGCTAATAATAAATTAGATTCAAATGGTGACGGAATCTTGAATAATTCTGATACGTGGAAAAACACGGCTCTTTCTGGCTATCACGGAGTAAAAGGCGCTGTATTTGCGGGTAAATTTGTTATTCCTTTTGCACTTTCTACGGGGAATAAAACGATGGAATTGCAATTATTGGATGACGCAGGAAATATCATTAAACATTGGGGCGTAAGTATTCCGTCAGCAGACGTTGCATCAGGAAAGCAAACTCCTGAAGTAAATGATGAGACTGCCTCAATCTTTAATGTTGTACGTAATCACATGTATAATATCGGTGTGAAGATAAGTGATGGCACAACCGATCCTGAGAATCCAGATCCAGGAAAAGAAGATCCAGAAGACTTGTCTAAAGGCCAAGATATCATATTGAAAGTAAATGATAACTGGGAAGCTTTACACCAATTAGAACTTGATTAATCATATTCCCCCGAGATGCCCAAAAACATTTCCTCCCCTCTCCGGGCGTTCCCGAAGCCCTCAAAACTGCTTCGGGAACTCTCCGGAGTTTTCCGAAAGCTTTTAAAATGATTTTCCGGCTCTTCGGAATATTCCGACAAGAAGAAAAACCGTTTTAAGAGCTTTTGTTTTTATCCGGCCCTGTGCCGCATCATTTTTGAATATAGAACGACTTAAAAATTGCATGTCATGAAAGAAATTAATTTAAAATTCGACCTGTCACGTGCCCGCAACGCCGAGCACTATCAGCTGCATGACGATATATTGCGCACCATCACAATTGAATTCGTCACCGCACAAGGCATTGCCTCCTTGCGTGAAAGTTATCAGGCACTCTATGATACAGAAAACATTTGTTATCTGCAAAACCGTTCTTACCAGAATACCGCTGAGGTGGAAACCGCCGACAAAAAGCGTGACGACTACTTCCTATACATCGCACAAACCATCAATACAGGCAAACTTTGCCCTATCGAGACAAAAAGAAATGCGGCTATCCAATTAGATTATGCGCTCGCTCCTTATCGGGAAGCTCCACGCATGAATTACACCTCCAACACGGCCGCGGTACGGGATTTTATCCAAAAAATACGTGAACCACAATATACCGCCGCAATTACCACATTGGGATTGACCGATGCGATTACCGCTCTCGATGAGGCGAACACGGCTTTTAATACCCTTTACAGTTCGCGTTCCACCGAAGTCTTGTCTCGTTCCACATCCGAGAGCATGAAAGCGATACGCCCGAAAGTCGATGCCGCTTATCGTGAACTGGCATCCGCCATCAATGCGCTCTATCAGGTAAATACGCTTATCACCAAAGACAGCAAAAAGGAACAAACGATCGGAACGGTTATCGACAATGTAAACGCTCTTATCATCCAGTTGCAACAGACACTCTCACGTGCAGGTGTCGGTGCCAAACCTACTTTCAAGCCGGGCGACGATAAACCTGCACCTATCAATCCTGAAGAGGGAGGCGAATCCGAAAGTCCGGACAGTATTTAAACAATATTCAAACGAATTAGAAAAATAGATATAGAGATGAAAACACTCCATTACATCCCCATCCTGATTATCCTGTTCCTATCCGCCTGTACATCGGATGAAACTCCATTTCCTCCCGAACCGGACGGACAGGGTAACGTAACCTTTGTATTTAAGGCAGGAAGTGAATTAACCACCCGGACCGTACTCAATAGTTCGGACAACCGGCAACATGTGGAGAAAGTTCATCTCTATATTTTCAGCGGCATCGACGAGGCGGCGACTTGCCAACAGATAAAAGAAATGCCCTGGCCCAAGCCCGGTGATGTAGGCTACGTCACTACCGAACGTAGTTACTCCATTGTATTGGCTCCCGGTGCCTATACTTTTCTCGCCATCGGTCTGGACGACAAATCGGGAACTACTTACAACCTACCGGCAGCCGTTGCCATCGGCAGCACCTTAGCCAATGCCAAAGCGGCATTGGCTTCCGGGCAAACAAGGACAGACATCGCGCAATCCGAACTTTACGCCGGATTTGCCACCGCTCCCAATGTACAGGCAAGCGGAAACGCAGCGGTAACTATCGATCTTTGGCGAAGAGTGGCAGGGGTGATGGGATGGTTCAAGAATATCCCCACCCAAATAAATAACATACCTGTTTCAAAAGTGCAAATCGCATTTTACACCCAACAGAATAAGAGTGGCTATTTGAAGGCTCAAGAACTTGAAATGAATAGTTACCCATACGATATAACCAATCCTGCCAATTTTAAAGATTACATAACCGATCCGATAAGTACTTCTGAAACAGACAAAATTGTAGCAACAATGGATGTACCGGCCAACATAGATGCAGCTACCGTCCTGTCGGCAGGCTCGTACATGCTTCCGGCAGCTGCCCCGTCAGTCGGCAACGGCACTGAATATACATTACGAATAGAATTAATAGGTTCGGACGGCAGTGTATTGAAAGCTGTTCGCGTAAAAACAGCCCCGGGTGATCCCCTATATATTAACCCGACAGGTAGTGGAACCGGAATCATAGATACAGGCGGTCCTTGCCGATTCCCCATCGTAGCCAACCATTTCTATAGCATCGGCACAAGCCTTGCGCCGGTTGATTTGGGGGGCGGGGATGATATAGTGATTACTGTTAATCCGGATTGGAAGGATATTGTGATAGCTCCATTGGAATGAAATTTTAAAAATACGATATATGAAAAGAGAATTTATATACTTTTTATTGATAGTACCTCTATTATTATCCTGTTCAAAAGAAGAAATCCCATCTTCTTTAGACAGTAAGGAAAAGATAGAAATGCCTGTTTCTATTGAGATTACTTCCGGTAAAAAGAATGAGTCATCAACTAGAGCTGATATGAAACCGGGAACTTGTAATGTTGATAAAGTTCTACTACTCATTTATAGTGGTGAAAGTACTGTTACGGACAGAACACAACTAACCTATGTGGAACAGACCGTATTAGACTGTAAACAAGAAAACGGAAAATGGGTAGCTCGTGGTAAAGTCACAGGAACAGTAGGAAAAAAATATTGCATATTTGCTTTAGGGTATAATGACGCAAAAGAAAAGAATAGTTTTTCCATTGAAAATGTCACGGCAGGACAAACATACGGTAATGCAAAAGTTAAACTAGCACTTCCAATGGCTGACGGTAATAATACCCCGGAATTTTTTGCCGGCAATGTGCATCCTCAGGGTAAAGACATGGTCTTTACATCCGAAGGTGAAGAAGCGTTGACGGGTACTTTATATCGGGCAGTAGGAAAGTGTGCAGTTAAGTTAACGGGGATTCCTGCTAATATAAAAAAGTTAACTTGGGTATCAGAAAAGTTTGCAGAAACAAATATTCTCTACCGAACAACAGGTTTGGAGTTGGATAAATATCCCATGGGAATCCCTGCGGATGATGAGTTAAACCAGACAGCAACTAATATTGCATCCATTGAAAATAGTATAACTAACGGAACATGGGATGCATCGCTTGATGCGTTTTTCATTCCATTAATGAAAAGTCTTTTTTTTGTAGATGCAACTGATGAAAATGGAAATACAACCCGCTATTTGGTAAAAAGTGCAGACCAGTGGTCGTTGACTATCTGGCTTGGCTTTATTACTTATTTTGTGGAATCTTATCGCTTTAGTGTTTATCCCAACTTTCAAATGTCAATAGAAGGAACATTTGACAAGCTTCGAAATTCCGGTAATTTATCAATAGATCTCAGTCCGATGGAAGAATATGACGGAGGCTTATTATCCTAATCTGATTAATCATTAATAGGTATGAAACATATTATTTTAATACTATCAGTTTGCTTCTCATTCATTGCATACTCATGCACGGATGATAGATTATCCGACTATTCTGAAAAAGAGGATAATAGCAAATGCAGTGTCACATTTTCTCTCTCAAAAAGTGATGATAATTCGGATCTTAATGTTGTGACAAGAAGCAAAGGTTCTGTCATAACAAATGACTACACTGTTGTTTTTTATCTTTTCCAGAAAAATGAGACTAATTCTTTTGTACTAAAACGTAAAGAGATAGTGAAACCTCCTCTCTATACAATTGAAAATCTCGAAAAAAAGTCAACTTACAAATATGTGTTTGTTACAACTAAAAACGAGAATGCGGCAGCTTTGGATGCAATGGATTTTTCATCGGTAAAAATGACACCTAATAGTATAACTCTTCCTTCGGAGATAGCCAGTGTAGACAAAGCCAGCATATTAGAGAATTGCTATATTAGTTACATAGATGATTATACTAACAAAATACCTACTTATAAGGTTACGGGATCAGGTGCGGCAGCAATTTCAGAAACAATAACGATAAATAAAGACCTGGAGATTTATGGATGCGGTTCTTTGTTTATACCGGGGTCAACAAGTTCAACTCCACTGGATGTATTTATGGAAAGGCAATTTGGGGTTGTAAAGTTTGTATATGCGGATGCTCAAGTTGGAGATGAAATGACTTGTTCTTTTTCTACAGATTATTATAGATTATATTTATCTCAAATGGTTCGAGATGATGATATGAATTACACATCAGATAATTTTGCCATAATGCCTGATAATTCATTTAGTAGAATGGGAATAACTTATACAGCAGGAGATTACTATTCTGCATCAGGTATACTTAATGGAAAGAAAACTTTACCAATTATAACGAAAACCGTTACTTTAGATGCAGCTAAAAATTCTATTGACATCTATATCCCGTATACAACGGCAAAGAATGTAGGAGCCGATGTAGACGATAATTATAAAGCCAATTACATACGATTTAGTGGTACAGGAGGTCCGGTCGGCAGTCTTCTTTCCAATCGCTATAAAGGTTCTGTTCTTCTTAGTGTAAAAAAAGCAGATGGAACAACCAAAGAGTTTAAAAGAGCAGAGGGAGCCGAAGCTGTGTTTCCTATATATCGAAATGCAAAAACCGTATTTACCACAGTAGGAAATGACTATCTGCAAATCACTCTCGGAAATGGCGGAATAGGTCTGGATGGCGATAGTTGGGATGGGGATAATTAACTAGATAATTTTTGAATCATGAAACAGATTAATTATATAGTAGCAATTTTGCTAAGCCTATCATTCTTTTCTTGTGAAAAAGAAGAGTTAATGATGAATAATAAGGTTATAAACAATGGTGAAGAGTTTTATATCAATCCTGAAGATACCGCTGGTATTATTGTTCCGGAAGGATATTCGCTTGTTGTTTTTCCGGGAAGTCGTGCAATGACCCGAGCTACAGCCGAAAATAGAATCACTCATCTGCAATATATTATTTATCAAAAGGATGGCACCGGCAATTGGATACAGCATCTTGCTAACAGAAAAGTAACTCAAGATTTATCTTCATGGCCTATCAAAGCCATTGCTATCTCATTACCAATAAATAAAGAATACAAGGTTGTGTTTTTAGGGAATGTAGATAAAAGTGTATTTGGAAGTAATCAAACCGAGGAAATTTTAACGGGCACCGGAGTTGGTACTAATTATTCGGATGCCCGTATTGTATTACCTCGTGTGGAGTTTACAGATAGAAACATGTATTATTTGGCAAAAGGAGACTTTAACACGAATAATGGCACGGCAACTGTAGACGTGCTTTTGAAAAGAATCGTAAGTAGAAATGATATTACTCGGGAAGCATTGCAAGATGCAACAGGAGTTAGTAGTAATGCAGATTATAAGACTGCGTATTGGAAGCAACTTATTGAAGGTTCAATGAGAAAGGGTGTCTTTACAGGTGAAAAAAGTGCATTTAGATATCAATTGGGAGAAGCTTTAAAACAGAATATTATCTATCCATTCATATTTATGGGGTTGCATGATGCAAGTGATGTAGAAAGTCTTGCGTCAATTTATAGTGCTGTGAAGAAATACAAAGAGGATAATTATACTCCGGGAGAAAATGGGTCTTATTTCACTACTACCGGCAATTCATTTTCAAACTGGAAACCAGCGGAATATGCGAATAATCTATATATCAGATATGCTCAGTTTTTATATGATACTTTTGTCGAAGAAAATAGCAAAGAACCTGCTCTTTTAGAAAAGGCTTTAGAACAGATTTATACAGATAATATGAGTTATATTGAAGAGTCTCAGAGGTACTATTCTATAACCGAAGCGGTGAAAAAAGCCGTTAGTGCTTTTAGTGTCAGTTACACATCCGGAGTTTTGTTACCTTGGAGAAATAGAAATAACAGTTCATACTCCGTTGTCAATATCAGTTCCGAAATGCCTGTATCTGTAGACTTAGATTTAACACCTGTCAGATATGAGAATGCCGGAAATAAATGCTATAAAATAAATGAAACAATAGGCTATACAGCCGATAATTACATTTCAATTGTGACTTTAGGTGATAATACGATTGGTAAACAGTTAGGTATAACTGCCATATCATCGACCGCCTCCGGTGGCACAACGATTGATTTTGTCCCTGCAACAAGTGACGAATTTATAACTACACCTTTTACAGCCGGAAGTTTTCAGCGAAACATTAAAAGTGTTACGACACAAAAAATAGATAATGTAAGTTTGATAAACCCTCAGTTAACAATGGATACGGAAAATTATTGGCAAAAAATAGCCGTTAATTTTTATAATGTATTTATGAATATGAATCCTCGGAATGAAAATGGAAATCAAAGTTTCTTGATTGGAAACCAAAATAGTTTCAGGATTGATGGTATAGTTATTACACCTGACCAATTAGGTTACATGCAAATAAAAATACTTAATAAGTTAAATGGCGGATATTCTTCTAATGAAATGGAATACGGTGATTGGAAAACTTTTTCTTTTCCATTCGTTACGTTCAAAATTCCTAAACTGTCACCGGATAATCTGAATGTTACTACTAGTTGGACAACAACCACTGTAGGACAGTAGGAAAGAAGTGACATCACAATCATATATTAACAACTAAAATTTAGTGTTATGAAAAAGGTCGTATTATTTTTAATCGGATGGCTTAGTGCTATTGGCACTATCCATGCAGAGAGTGTGGAAACAACTCCGGAACGGATGACAGCACTTGTTGGTCCGGGATGTGTAATTAATCAGATTGACAAGAGTCTGATTGAGGCAATTGCCGGAACGGCGGATTTGGGGAATATTGTAGACAACAACCTGAATAATTATGCCAGTTTCAGTTCTGCTTTAAGTGCAACTGTCGCTTATAATCCGACTATCTCTGTAAAAGATTTGAACCGTACGTTCACGGCAGGAACTATAGCCGGATTTGTCATTCAAGCTGCTAACGGTGAAGGTACAAACTTGTTAACTGCTAATATCCTGCAAATGTTCTGGATTGAAACTTATTTGAATGGTATAAAACAAGAAACATCGAAGGATACGGAAAGTACAGGAGGTAGTTTGCTCGACCTAAATTTGTTAACCATTGCTCCAAATGGAAAAACAAAAATCGCAGTAAAAACTACAAAACCTTTCAACGAAATACGTCTATCCGTTTCGGGAGTCAATGCTGATGTATTATCCAATTTAAAAATATACTATGCTTTTGCTGGAGAGAATCAGATTCAGCCTATTACGCAAACAACGTATTATCCGGATGCGTCGGTTCATGCAGCCAGCATACAAGGTATTGGTAACACATGGACAACGGCTATTTGGAACTGGAAAAGTGCTAAAGATAATTTAGTGGGTAAAAATTCGGAAAATAATGGTGTAGGTTTCGGTACGTTAACGAGCCTTTTAACCGAACCACGTGTTACTATTAACGCCGGAAAAACAATTCCTACCGGAACGGAAATAGGTTTCTTGATTGAAACTGGCACAGTGTTGGCTATAGATATTTTGAATAATACTGTATTAACAACATATGATGCAAATGATAACGAAGTTGACAATAAAACAATTGTATCAGTGTTGGGTATCTCGGCTTTGGGCGGAGGGAAGTCGTTGGTTAGTCTGATAACAACTGCTCCATGTAGCCAAGTAAAAATAAAATTTGGTGGTATCAATATTGATGTCAGTGGAACAAAGATATATTATGCCTACACCAGAGATACATCTGTAGACGTGCCGGAAAATTGCGATTTGAAAATTAGTGCCGACATTGTGGTTTGCGGTGATGAACAGGCACAAATAAACGGTCCTGAAGGTGCGCAATGGACAATCATTTCACAACCCAGCGGTGCTTCCGCATCCATAAATACGTCAGGACTTATTACAGGTATGACTAAAGATGGAAATTATCAAATAAAGGTTATTCTAGGTAGTTGTGAGAAAATCGTTACTGTAACTAAAAATGCCGAGGCAGGAGTATCATACAACTGTAATCGTCCGATTGTAGGTAGTCATGTTACTACTTATTCACCTACAGGAGGAGGCTGCCTACTTTGTCTGGCAACAGGTACAACCGGTACTGTAGAGAATGTGCTTGATGGAAACCTTACAAATTATATAGAATATACACAGGGGCTTGATTTGGCAAGTAATACATCTATTTTTGGAGTATATAATACGACAGAAAAATATGAAGCATCTCCGACAACTCCTCGCCGGGTTGGATTTGTAATGCAGGCAACAAATCAATTTCTGAATGCAAATCTATTAAAGTTTTTTGTTGTTAAGACTTACCTTGATGGTGTAGAACAAGAGTCTTCATTAGCTGATGAAAACAATGCCGTGTCGGCAGACTTGATCGCAGGGCTTGACAATCAAGTTCGGTTTAGTTTTACAGCGACCAAACCATTTAATCAGGTTGCTTTATGGACTGCCGGTTTATTAAATTTGAATATTTCTAAATTCCGTATTTATTATGCGTTTGAAGAACCTGCTAATAATGATTGTTTAGTTGGAAGCGGAAGTGGTGCATGTGTTTCATTACTCTCTAGTGATGAGTTTGGGGCGCAAATTGCATATAACCATACAGGCTTTAGTGGACTTGCTAATGTTGGCGCATTTATGATAAATTTGAGTGATGCCATAGATGGGGATATGAATAGTTATGCTTTAATAAATAAGGTCGCAGGTGTAGGAAGTGCCGCTACATTATCAATTAAGACTAATCGGATAATCGGAAATGGATATCAGGCAGGTTTTATTATTCAAGATCAGACTTGGGTGACAAATGCCGATCTACTAAGTCAGGTAAAAATAAAAACATATTTGAACGGGGTACATACCGGCGATGAACTAGGAACTCCAAAAGTACTTTCTTTGGATTTAATTGGAAGTGGGGATCGTGCTTACTTAACTGTTATACCCACACAACCTTTCGATGAAATTCAGTTAGATTTAAGCGGAGTTTTGGATGCCGCTATTAATACTAAAGTTTTTGGAGCCTTTGTACGCAAAGATACTGACGGTGATGGTATACCTGACTGTGTTGATCCGAACCCTTGTGGAGAGCCATTTGTAATAACTCGGCTGGAGGCAAGCTGTGTACCTCATCCTGTAATCATATCCTATGAAGGGGGAAAAGAGCAAGCATTATATACCGTATGGGATGGAGAGAAAGAACATCCATTCTTAAACAATACAGCTAACATTCAGACAACACACGGTGGAAAGTTTGTATATACTATCCGTGAGAATGGAATAGATATTATTGATAGAACAGTGATTGTTCATGCAGAACGTACAAAATGGACCGGAGCTGTGTCTACGGATTGGAATGAAAACGCAAACTGGACAGAAGGAGTACCAGGCGGTTGTACGGATGTTGTTATACATTCATTGGATTCTTTGATAACAACCAATGGCATTCATTATCCTATATTAGAAAATGGCATCTACGAATGTAACAATATACATTTCTATCCAGGAGCCGAAGTTGTACGTCTTGACCTGCTTTCGTACAACCAAGCATGGATAGAAATGAAGCTATTGCCAACAAGAAACCATCTGGTTTCAATTCCAATGAAAGATACATTCTTTGGTGATTTGTTTGTTGGGGGAGATAATAATATAGATAACAGAATATTATTTGAACCACTTTATGGTAATGTCCAACGTAAAAATCCATTAGCAACTACACGTTCATGGAATATGTATTCTTGGGAAGATAATGCTATTGTTTATAAGAATAAGTTGTCTTCTGGATTTTCTATTCAATTAGACAAAGGAATATATAATGATGATACAGAATTTGTATTCAGATTTGCAAAACAAGACAGCGTTTACTTCTATTATGACGCTAATGGAAATATCACCGAAAAAAGTGACACAATACATAGGCTTAGTAATCCAGGAAGATTTATATATGAGAATAGTAATGGAGGAATGCCGGAATATTATGCTGATACATTAAGCACTGAAGGTACAATATTTGTTGTTGGAAATCCTTTTATGTGTCATTTAAATGTGGCTAAATTCATTAACTACAATCGCTTGCTATATCCCAATTTGAATTCATATGTAAAAGTGTATGATGGAGATATAAACAACCCGGAAATTCTTCCTTATACTGCAAAAGAACTGGATAGTAATGACCCAACAGCAAGCATAGCTCCAATGGAAGCATTTTTTATTGAATTTGCATCTGATGAATCAATGCCGGTAATCAGATTTACCAAAGATATGATGGTTCATGGAGATTACACAACAGTCGCTTCTCCTCAAACTCGTTCCGCAAGCAGTCAAGGAAATAGCAATAGCTCCAAGCTTAACCTTTCTTCCCTGAAAGCCTATACCCGAAACGGCAAAGGCATCATCGAAGCTGCGGAAAAGGTTGCCAGACTTCAAGTATTTACCGCTTCCGGTAAATTGATCTTGGAAAAACAAAATGTTGCCGCCCCGGTTCACGTTCCATTAAGTGATGGAGTGAATATCATCAAGGTGCAAACCGAGAATGAGACGAAAACATTCAAGTTAATCAAGTAATAATATTCCCTAACCAAACATTAATTTCAAATAGAGCCGTCAGTGTAGTTATGCTACGCCTGGCGACTCTTTATTATAAACAATATTAATAAAGAACGAATTGAGACAATGAAGTATTCTCCCTTAATACTGAAAATAGAACTAGCTATCGGCTATGCTATTTTAATTGCCTTTTTCGGATTGATAATATATAATGCTCAAAAAGAAAAAAGCACGTTTGATGAGCTTAAAAAAGATGAAGCATTGCTACAAGAAAAAAGAAATGCTGTCAGTAGCTCTCTTCTCGAATTATTATCTTTTGCTTCACAGGGTGAAACTCTATCAACATGGGATGGAGACGACTTTAAAAAATATCACACAACATACAATCATGTAATTAATTCACTGACAATATTGAAAAAATATTATCAGACCCCAATATTGTCAAATCGCATCGATACAATTTGTTCATTATTAGAGAGCAAAATACGGCTTGTAAATAGAATAACTAATATTATGATGGATGTAAAACAAAACGAAGAAACTCTTCAGGAACAAATTTCATTACTTCCATCTTCGGTACAAAAGCCTCAAAAAGACCTTCAATCGATTACAGAGCAGCAAGAGAAGAAGGGCTTATTTGGCTTTCTTAGAAAAAAGAACGCAAAATCTGTTTATGCACAGAAAATGGAACGAAGAAAAGCACACAATTCATCTTATAAACCTCTAACAGTTCCCGAATATACTACTACTAAAAGATTTGTTGTAAAACAAAAAAAGTTTTGGAGACAGCTATCATCATATGCGGACAGTCTGAATGAAAACAATCAGAATATAAATTCTAAAATATACAAATTAATCTATGACTTCGAGCAGGATATAATAACTCAACAAGAGGAAAAAAATACTGAGTTATCTGAAAAACGTAAGGAAATATTTTCTAAAATTGTTTTTGCAGCCCTTTTTGCTTTTATTCTGGCAATCCTATTTTATATCCTAATTCACCAATCTATAAATAAACGTACCCAATATCATTTTCAATTGGAAGAAAGCAATAAGAAAAATGGAGAGCTACTGTTATCACGCAAAAACATGATGCTAAGTGTGAGCCATGATATACGTGCACCACTAAGTAACATATATGGGTATGCGGAACTTTTGCGACAAGAAAAAAATAAACTGCTGACTGATGAATATATCACCCATATATTGAAAGGTTCTCAATACGTTATATCATTAGTTAATAATTTATTGGATTATTATCGCTTGGAATCGGGAAAAGAAGAGATTAAAGAAGAACCATTTTGTCCTGAAACTGCATTCAATACGGCAATAGAATTGATTCGTCCATTGATTGAGAAGAAAATGTTGGGTTTGACTAAAGAATTCGAAGGCACAAATACGCTACTTTATGGTGATTGTTCTCATATGCAGCGGATTATAGTCAATCTACTATCAAATGCAGTGAAGTTCACACATACTGGAAATATACATATAGGTGCATTCTATAACAATGAAATATTGCGTTTCTTTGTTAAAGATACGGGGATAGGCATAAGCAAAGAAAAACAGCAAATCATATTTGAAGAGTTTGAAAGGCTGGATCAAAGTGACAATGAATCGGGGCTGGGGCTAGGGCTTGCCATCGTTTCAAAATTAGTTTCACTCTTAAAAGGAACACTAACAATAGAAAGCAAACCGGGTTGCGGCAGCCTGTTTGAAGTTTGTCTACCCATGTCTGTAGTGGATGAACATAAACTCATAAATAAATTAGAGCAAAAGAAAGAATTAGTAGGAATTAAGGTTCTATTGATTGATGACGATTGTTTCCAGTTGGATATAACTCGAAAAATATTTGAATGTAATGGGGTACATTGTGATGTTTGTACTACCACGAAGGAATTAATTATATCTCTCAGGACAAACATATACCATATTTTATTAGTAGATATTCAAATGCCGGAAACGGATGGTTATGGAGTTTTAAAACTATTGAGAAATTCCAATATCGAACAAGCGAAAACAATTCCTGTATTGGCAGTCACGGCACGAGCCGAACAAGATGAAACTCAATTCAGGAAAATAGGATTCTGTGGATGTCTCCATAAACCGTTCTCAATAAGTGAATTGTTGGTGGCAACTGCTCAGCATATGAAGAAAGAGCAAAAGGACAAACATGAGTTAAATTTTGATATGCTATTTTGGGGAGAAACAGATAAGAAGAGCATTCTGGAATGGTACATACAAGATACTGAGCAATGTTTGTTTCATTTGCGCCAGGCACTTGAAGAACGGAATTATGAAAAGATAGAAGCGCTAATCCACAAAAGTGCTCCGATATGGGAAAATATACACATCAAATTCTCTGTGGAAAAGTTACATTTCCTATCTAAAATAGAAAATAGAGACTGGAATGAATCATTACACCCCTTATTAGAAGAAATGATTTTATCAGTGAAACACTCTATAACTTTTGCAAAACAATTATTGGAGAAAAACTTATGGTGACTGTATTAATCGTAGAAGATGATAGGGTGTACGCCCGTACTATTTGTAATTGGTTGACTCAAAAAAACATGAATACCCGTTATGTCCTTTCTATCGGAAGTGCTAAAAATTTCATTGGCAATGACGCTAATGAAGTGGCATTAGTCTTATGTGACTTATGTATGGGGAATGATAATGGGGTGGATTTATTAATATGGATGAACGAGAACGGCTATAGGATTCCTTTTTTTATAATGACTAATTTCGGAAAAATATCTAATGCAGTAAAAGCCATTAAGCTAGGTGCTACAGACTATTTTTGTAAGCCAATTCAAACAGACGAGGTATTTAATATCATATCAGGGGTAATAAAACGAGCACAGACACTATATAATGACGATTCATTTTTCCATGGCAGAAGTATACAGGCTGCAAAAATACAGGAATATATCAAATTAGTTGCTCCTACTGATATGCCAGTCCTTATCATGGGAGCATCAGGTACGGGCAAAGAACTTGTTGCAAAACAAATCCATGCTTTAAGTGATCGTGCAGACAAGCCTTTTATATCAGTAGATTGTGGCACCATATCGCATGAGTTGGCAGCTTCGGAATTATTCGGTCATGTAAAGGGGGCTTTTACCGGAGCCTCGGAAGACAGGATGGGATATTTTTATATGGCAAATAACGGAACTCTATTTTTAGATGAAATAGGCAATCTAAGTATTGAGGTACAAAGAATGTTATTACGAGCTTTACAAGAAAGAAAGTTCCGACCATTAGGCAGCCGAAACGAAATCTCTGTTAATATAAGACTTTTAACTGCCACTAATGAGAACTTAGGACAAGCTGTTTTTGAGGGACGTTTCCGGGAGGATTTATTTCATCGCATCAATGAGTTTCCTATCATCACACCATTACTTATGGAACGGAAAACGGATATAGTACCTTTAGCGTTTTTTTTTCTAAATCAAGCTAATAAAGAACTAAACCGTGCAATAAAAGGATTTGATGACGAAGCTAAACAAAAGATGCAGTTATATTCATGGCCTGGAAATATAAGAGAATTAAGATCTGTCGTTAGACGTGCCGTAATATTAACTCAGAAAGATTATATAATATCTAATGACTTAAACCTTGAGATAAATAAAATGAGGATACCTGAAGATGAATATATACTGAATGATGAGGACAAAGAAAAAGAAATAATACTAAAAGCCTTGGCTACCACAAAAAATAATCGTACAAAAGCCGCTGAACTTTTGCGATTGAGTAGAAGTACTTTTTATGAGAAGTTAAAAAAATATCTTATAAAGTAAAAGTGTCCGGAATTTGGACACTTTTTGAGACAATACCCCGGACATTTCTACAATAGCTCCTATTTTTCACAAATCCAACATTATTCATCTTGCTGGTAATAAGACAAATACAATTGCGCGATTGTTTTTTAAATTGGCATAATCTTTGAATTTCATATTTCATCAGAAATAATAAATAGTCTAAATTCTTAAAATTAAGCCTTATGAAAACACTGATAGAAACTTCTTTATTTTCTATGTTCATATCCTATACGAACAATCAATTTCTTGCTCCGACAGCATTAGCTGAATCCTATGATGAATTTGTCAACTTGTTATCGGAGATTTCTAATGATGATCGGATTAAGCATTTACGCAGGCTCAACTATACGAAGATAGAATTATCTTTTCTCAAACTCATAAGTGATGGTATGACAGATGGAAGGCATGTGCTGTATGATGTGTTTATCAACAAATCGCTTGCCTTGCTGGAAGCTGAAATCCGGCTTATCAAGGATTTGTATACGGATAAATATGTTCCGTCCACCTTTCAGGTTGAGAATCTGCCGGAGTGCAGGAAAGGAAAGAAACTAATCTCACTCACTTGGAACGGCACGGACAACGACTTGATAGAGTTAATAGCTGCGTTAATGGCCGCCGGGAGCATCGGGTCGGCCGAAGGCAAGAAAGTGACCGTAGTGGATGTGATACATGTATTCGAGGAAGCATTTCATCTGAAAATAAATGCCCTCTATACCAAACGAGGCAAGGTATTTGACCGTTGCACGGACACGACTCCTTTCATTGATTCGCTGCGAAACAGCTACAATCGGATGCTGAAAGAACGGTTGG
>OGXV01000494.1_pt1 | contig 25402 bp, 20 predicted proteins | sample 1576391 | NCBI WGS metagenome assembly OGXV01 (sample SAMEA3541586, study PRJEB24748) | human gut metagenome | biome: human gut; feature: human-associated habitat; material: faeces | place: China | collected 2012 | reverse complement strand
AGACAGACAGACAGACAGACAGACAGACAGACAGACAGACAGACAGACAGACAGAGCTTGATTAAACTTTTACAGTACGTGTTTGGTTATGCGGTTGTTAAATTAAGTGATATTGCTACGATTACAAGAGGAGGAAACTTTCAGAAAAAAGATTTTTGTGAAGAGGGAGTTCCATGCATTCATTATGGGCAAATATATACTTATTATGGAACGAGTGCTAGTAAGACAATTACAATGATTACCCAAACTGCCGCAGATAAATCAAAATTTGCAGAACCCAATGATATTATAATGGCAGTTACAAGCGAAAATATTGAAGATGTGTGCAAATGTGTAGCTTGGACGGGAAAAAATAAGATTGCAGTGAGTGGGCATACAGCTATTTTACATCATAATCAGAATGCAAAGTATTTATCATATTATTTTCACACAAGTATGTTTTTTAGCCAAAAGCAAAAATATGCACATGGAACAAAGGTAATCGAGGTGACACCGGATAAACTTAATGATGTTATTATTCCATTACCATCAATAGCTGAACAAAATAGAATTGTAGATATTCTCAATCGTTTTGATATACTTTGTAATGATATTGTAGACGGGCTGCCTGCCGAAATTGAGCAGAGACAAAAGCAATACGAATATTATAGAGATAAACTATTATCATTTTAAATGAAGAACTAGAGGTATACTATGGGGAAAAGTTTAGATGAGATTGCAATACAACTGAAGGAGTGCAATAAAAAAGTACAGCTAATATATGCTTTTAATGGTACTGGTAAAACACGACTTTCGAGGGCATTTAAAGAATTGATTGCACCTAAAAATGAATTAGAAGAAGAAAACGGATTGGCGAGCAAAAAGATACTATATTACAATGCCTTTACCGAAGATTTATTTTATTGGGATAATGATTTGGATAATGATACTAATTTAAAATTGAAAATTCATCCAAATGCGTTTACAGAGTGGGTCTTTGTTGAACAGGGACAGGAATTGAATGTGATTAGTAATTTTCAAGAGTACATTAATAATCATGCATTAACACCGAAATTTAATGAAGATTTTTCAGAGGTTACGTTTTCACTAAAAAAGGGAAATGATGAGGACATAGAAAATATTAAAATATCTAAAGGTGAAGAAAGCAACTTTGTCTGGAGCATTTTTTATAGTTTGTTAGAACAGGTTGTATCAGTATTAAATGTGCCTGAGGAAAGCGATAGGGAGACAGACAAGTTGAATCAACTGGAATACATATTCATTGATGATCCAGTGACTTCGCTGGATGATAATCATTTGATTCAGATGGCTGTGAATCTTTCGGATGTAATTCGTAAAAGTGAATCAGATTTAAAATTTATTATTACAACACATAGTCCGCTTTTTTATAACGTGTTATATAACGAACTTAAAATTAAAAATAATGGATATATGTTGGAGAAAAATGAGGACGGAAGTTATGAGTTAGATACAAAATTTGGTGATTCTAATGAAAATTTTTCTTATCATCATCATCTGATAGGGATACTTAAGCGAGCAATTGAAGAAAATAAGGTTGAAAAGTATCATTTTACGTTGCTGAGAAATCTATATGAAAAGGCAGCCAATTTTCTAGGATATGAGAAGTGGTCGGATTTATTACCTGACGATAAAGAAGTGTATGCGAAACGTGTAATGAATTTTTATAGTCATAGGACATTATTAAATGAAGAAGTAAAAGAGCCAACAGAAGCGGAAAAACAAACGGTGAAACTACTACTCGAACATTTAATAGATAACGCAAAATTTTGGAAGGAGGCAGAATAATGTATGAATATAATTCTATCGCAGAATCAAATAATTTTATTGTATTAGACAAATATGAAAAATATGCATCATGTGTGCGTGAAACTGGTACATATCAGACAGAAGCTGATTTGGAGCATGAATTCATACAGGATTTAAGAAATCAAGGGTATGAATATTTACCAGACCTAACAACACCTGAAGCAATGTTTGAGAATGCGCGAGTACAATTGCAGATATTAAACGATGTTAAATTTACTGATTCTGAGTGGACAAGATTTTGTGAGGAATATTTAGATAAAGCAAGTGATAATCATATAGACAAAACTCGCAAAATTCATGATGATTATATTTATGATTTTGTATTTGATGATGGTCATATCAAAAATATATATCTTGTAAAGAAGGATGAAAAAGATATAGTAAAGAACAAAGTACAGGTTATTTCTCAGTTTGAGCAAACAGGAACGCAGGCTAACCGTTATGATGTAACGATTCTGGTGAATGGTTTGCCACTTATCCAAGTTGAACTTAAGAAAAGGGGAGTCGCTATTCGAGAGGCTTTTAACCAGATAAATAGATATAGTAAAGAGAGTTTTAACTCAGATAATTCTTTATATAAATATTTGCAGATATTTGTAATTTCTAATGGTACGGATAGTCGATATTTTGCAAATACAACAAAAAGAAATAAGAATAGTTTTGATTTTACGATGAACTGGGCGAAAGCAGATAATACATTGATTAAAGATTTAAAAGATTTTACTGCGACATTTTTTCAAAAAAATACGATTTTAAGGATTTTATTGACGTACTCCGTCTTTGATACAAGTAATAACTTATTAATTATGCGTCCTTATCAGATAGCAGCAACAGAGCGAATCTTGTGGAAAATCAAAAGCTCTTATAATGCAAAAAAGTGGGGAACAACAGAAAGTGGTGGATATATTTGGCATACAACAGGTTCGGGTAAAACACTTACGAGTTTTAAAGCGGCTAGATTAGCAACAGAACTGGATTATATTGATAAGGTGTTTTTTGTGGTTGATCGAAAAGATTTGGACTATCAGACGATGAAGGAATACCAGCGTTTTTCACCTGACAGTGTAAATGGTTCGGAAAATACCATTGGATTAAAACGTAATATTGAGAAGGATGACAATAAAATTATTGTTACTACAATTCAAAAGATGAATAATCTTATAAAATCAGAGACGAATTTGGAAATTTATAATAAGCAGGTTGTATTTATTTTTGATGAAGCTCATCGCTCACAATTTGGAGAAGCACAAAAAAATATAAAAAAGAAATTTAAAAGGTATTATCAATTTGGGTTTACGGGAACCCCTATCTTTCCAGAAAATGCTTTGGGAGCTGAAACAACGGCATCAGTATTTGGCAGAGAGTTACATTCTTATGTTATCACAGATGCAATTAGAGATGAAAAAGTTTTAAAGTTTAAAGTGGATTATAATGATGTTCGTCCGAAGTTTAAAGATATTGAGATGGAACAGGATGAGAAGAAATTGACAGCCGCTGAAACGAAAGAAGCATTGTTACATCCGGAGAGAATACGAGAAATATCTCAATATATATTAGATAATTTCAGAGTAAAAACCCATCGTGCACATATTGGTGCTAAGGGGTTTAATGCAATGTTTGCAGTTAGTAGTGTTGAAGCCGCAAAACTTTATTATGAGACGTTGAATAACTTGCAAAAGGGATGTGAAAAGCCTCTTACGATAGCTACCATTTTTTCTTTTGCAGTGAATGAAGAACAGAATGCAATCGGAGAAATTCAAGATGAAACCTTTGAACCAACTGCGATGGACAGTAGTGCAAAGGAATTCTTGACGATGGCTATTAACGACTATAATAAAAAATTCAAAACCAATTTTGGTGTTGAAAGTAAAGAATTTCAAAACTATTATAGAGACCTTGCAAATAGAGTGAAAAGTCAGGAAGTAGACCTTTTGATTGTTGTTGGTATGTTTTTGACAGGATTTGATGCACCGACACTGAATACTTTGTTTGTAGATAAGAATCTTCGTTATCATGGACTTATGCAGGCTTTTTCCAGAACAAATCGTATTTATGATTCTACAAAGACATTTGGAAATATTGTTACATTCAGAGATTTGGAACAAGCTACAATTGATGCGATAAAGTGTTTTGGTGACGATAATACAAAAAACATAGTTCTTGAAAAAAGCTATCAGGAATATATGAATGGTTTTAAAGATATTGTTACAGGCGAAGCACGTCGAGGATACGTAGATGTTGTTCAAGAATTGAAATCTCGTTTCGCAGATGTGGATGAAATTACCACAGAGAAAGAAAAAAAGGAATTTGTAAAATTATTTGGCGAATACTTAAAGATAGAAAATATTCTACAAAATTATGATGAGTTTACAAATTTAAAAGAATTACAGAAGATTGATTTAGCTGATTCGGAAACTTTAGAAATATTTAAGTCAACACATTTTGTTAGTGATGAAGACATTAAAGCGATGCAATTAGTGGATATATTAGAAGAAAGAACTGTACAAGATTATCGTTCTAAATATAATGATATTCGAGAATGGATTCGTCGAGAAAGAGAAGGAAAAGAAAAAGGTAATTCCAAGATAGATTGGGATGATGTTGTATTTGAAGTTGATTTGTTAAAATCTCAAGAAATTAATTTAGATTATATTTTGGAGTTGATTTATGAAAAAAACAAAAATACAAAAGATAAAAATATATTGATTGATGAAATACGTCGAATCGTAAGGGCTAGTACGGGAAATCGTGCAAAGGAAAGCTTAATTGTTGCTTTTATTAATCAGACAGATTTAGATGAGATACAAGATAAAGCAAGTATTATTGATGCATTCTTTCAATTCGCACAGAAGGAACAAAAGAGAGAAGCAGAAGAATTGATAATGGAGGAGAAGCTTAACGAGGAAGCTGCAAAAAGATATATTCTGACCTCATTAAGAAAAGAATATGCGAGTGAAAATGGGACAGATTTGAATGAAATTCTTCCTAAAATGAGTCCACTTAATCCTCAATATCATACTAAGAAGCAAAGCGTATTTGAAAAGATATCTACTTTTGTAGAGAAATTTAAAGGTGTTGGTGGTGTGATTTAATTGGTGTTTGGAGAAAAACAAATGAAGAAAATATTAGCGAACATGTCCTATATATTAGTGACATCAAGAAAACATACGGGTGCGATATTTGCAATTATAGGGTTTATAGGATTATTTGCTCCATTGACAGATTGTTCCAGTATGCAAGAGGGGATGATAAAAAAATAATTTGGAGTTGTATGGTTTTAGTAGGTATATGGATACTGGTATTTCTTGCGACAACGAGCTTTGTATTATTAAAAAAGAAATATAAATTGTTTGATGTAAATGATGGTCATGCCGTATATCCATTACAGATACCAATCCTCATCCATAGCATCCGCCCAAGCCTGTAATTCTCCATCCAATGCCATAGCAACATAAGACAATGGATCTTCAATAGCCAGATTGTCAATCAATCTCTGTGAGTTAGGCGTAGTATGCAATTCCTTTTCGGCTTCGACACAGGATAAAAAGAGCAGGGTATTATCGGCAAAGGCAATATCAATGCCATTTTTGAATTGGTTGTAGTAAGCAAAATGTATTTTCATAATATGAGTCCTTTCTTTAAGCAATTTGATTTGTAATTATGTTTACAGGAGTAAGAGGTATTTTCCATTCTGGAAACAACCATAGGGAGTGTTAATAGTAGCCGTGGACAGTCATAGGCAGTCTACTGTATACAACAGGTATGCAACACTAATTTTCACAAACCCTGTATTTCTGGGCTTTTCAAGATATCAAAACGTTAAATTTGGTTCTCAAAGAGATAATAAGAAGAAAATTGATATTTCAAAAAGCCCCGAAAAATCGGGGCTTTCTTTATGTCAAAAATATAAAAATAGGTATTTTTTGAATAGTAGCCACATTGTAGACACACAGTAGCCACACCAAAAAATAAAAATCAATTTTCTAATATATAACAATATAAAAAAGTCATATTATTAATGAGCAAAAACAATAAAACTTTTATTTTTTCAAATGTATGTATTTGATAGTTCCAAATCTATCACTTACATACTTTTTTTCATATTCAAAATTATTATTATGTTGTGTCAATAATTGTTCAGTTAAATCATTATCTGTTTCAAATGTATTTGTAATTATTGGCAAATCCAAATTTTGATGTTAGGTATCCACAGATATACAAAATGTTAGATGCAGCTTATAAAACAGACGGGTCACCTAAAGAGTGGTATGGGAATAGTATTGTGAGAGAAACTGGTATGTATAATGGACAGGAGATTTAGAATAATTTTATAAGTGGCATTGTTATTTATATGTTAATTTGGTTTAATTGCATTTCAGGATTGATTTCTTGAGTGCTTTTATAATATATATTTGTTTATTATCTTATATTTATGATGCTAAATAGAGTCATTGACGAATAATTGCAAAAATAAAATATAATACAAAAAAAGTAATAGAGTCTATTGAAAAAAGCCTTGAATAGTGTTATCCTAACTATAAGAATTATATTAGGAGGTATTTTATGGCACTTGTTATGGCTTTTTCGTATGATTCAAGACCAATCCAGACTATATTGAATCAAATTAGGAATATAAATAAAAGAGACGGTATTGATCTTCAACCTGATTATCAAAGGGGATATATATGGAGTTCGGATTTTAAAGATAAATTATTATATAGTATCATTAAAAGCTATCCTATTGGAAATGTGAGTTTAAGAGTACGTACTGAAAAAAATGAAAAAGGAGCTATGCAAGAGGTTGTAGATGGACAACAAAGATTGACTACAATATATAAATTCATTGAAAATGAGTATGTTATTCAAAGTGATATATCTAAAGATATTATAGAATACATTATAGAATATATGGGGGAAGATACGGATGAAAAATTAAATAGGTTAAAAAAAAGAATGCATAATAAAGGCAAAATATCTATTTCATTTAAGCAACTTCCTGAGGCAATACAAGATAATATTTTAGCATATAATATATCTATTACAAATATAACAAATGCATCTGATGATGAGATAACAGAGTATTTTCGTTACTTGCAGAATCAAGAAAGACTTAGGGCAGGAGAATTACTTAATTCGATACCAGATACTGAGCTTGAAAAGTATTTGAATCAGATTGAAAAAAAAGAAATTTTATTATCAAAGTTAGCGTTTCAAAATAAAAGGAAGCAGTTTGATCGCGTTTTCTATAGTATTGTAGGATTAATAGATGGTCAAATAGGTTTTGGCGTGACTGACAAGGAAGTTATGAAATTCCTAGATAGTTGTAAGGATTTAAATGATGATACGATAAAAAGTGTAAACTATTTGATAGAGACATTAAATGAAGTAGCTGCTGATGAATCTATACCTGTAAATTATATTTCATGTAATGCGAGAGCAATGAAATTTTTATTGCTTTTAATAGTTCTGAGATTGGTTGATTTTAAAACTGATTGTAAAAACAAGTTAAAAGCATTAGACGCGATAAATGAAAAATTGTCAGCATTTAGTTCAGCAAAAGCAGATAGCGTAATGAAAGCTTTTTCTGGTTATTCAGGTAATGTAATAGAAGAGTATAGATTGCTTGCGTTGATATCTAAAGGGGGGCATTCATTTAAAAGAGTAAAAAATAGAATGGAAATATTGGCATATTATATTAATAATTTTGACAATAGAGAACAATCATCTGGAATTATACTTGTTGAGGAAACAGATGAATGATTTAAATAAATAAAATATTTTGAATAGTTGTAAGAAAGCATAGGTTAATAATCTATTAAAGGTGAGAAATTATGAATGTTATGGAACAGTGTCCAGTATGTGGCAAGAGAGGAATATTTAAGCAAGTATGTTATGATCCTACTGCAGTTTTTTATGAATGTCCCGTTTGTGGACGGTATGAATACTCAATGGAGAATAATGCATATGAAGAATTAGATTATAATGAATTAGCACCATTTTTATTTTATGAGGGATTCAGAAATCAGCAGAGTAGAGTTGAACACAGGTATTATTCTACAAAATCAAGAGAATGGTGTGATACATATACAGTGCAATTTAGAAATGGTAATAATATTGCAGGAATGCCAGTCCATATGGATCAGGATATTATTTCATTGTGGTTTCCAAAAAGTTTTTCTCAAAAAGTTGATATGATTTTACTTAAATTAAATGAATTGACCGAATTTGTTGGACAGGAAATTAAACTGGATATTCCATCACTTCTAAGTTGTATGTTTGTTAGAAGGTTTAAGTCAGACAATAGAGAAACTGTGGATGATAAAGAATTAGTAAAGCAAGCACTTTATATGACATCTTATTTGTTTGAAATAGGATATGTTAAGGGAATAAATTGTATAAATGGTGATGTTTCAAGAACGGATAGTTATTATGGAGAGATTTCTATTACCCCTAAGGGCTATGATAGGATAGATCAATTACAACAAAGAGATAATGATGGAAAAGATGTATTAGTAGCAATGAGATTTGGAAGTGAAACTCTAAAATTAAGAGAAGCAATACGAGAAGGAATTTTTGAAGCGGGATATCACGCGATATTTATCGATGAAGTTGAACATAATGGTTTTATAACGCCAGAGTTATTAAGTAGAATTAATAAGAGTAGATTTGTTGTTGTTGACTTAACACATAGAAATAATGGAGCGTATTTTGAAGAAGGATATGCAATGGGATTGGGAAAAACAGTAATTCAGCTATGCAAAAAGGGAGTTGAATTACATTTTGATATTGCACAGATTAATACAATTATGTGGGAAGATGAAAAAGATATTCCTTTGCGATTGAAGAATAGAATAGAGGCAACTATAAAATAAACTTTAGTAATTTGTTAACCATATGAAATAAATATTCATATAGTTTAAATTTAACTTATGAGGTGAGTGTTGAAGAACTGGAGGTGTAAAAAAGAATTGGAAGAAATACTAAATACATTATTGGTCTCATGTGTACCAGCTATCATAACAGGGATTATTTCTTATTTGACAGCAAATAAAAAAGCCAAAGCAGAAATCGCAACATTACAAGAAAGTAATAAGCATGAAATAGAAAAGTTAATGAAGCAACATGAAGTGGATATTGAATCATTAAAAGAAAAACATCAGCTTGAAACTGAAAAATGTGAGCAGGAGCATAAACATAAAATTGAAATAATGCAGATTGAACATAAAAATGCTCTAGAAAGCAATGAAAAGCAGCAAAGTAATGCAGCGATGTTTAGTGTGATGACGGATATAATTAAGGAACCACAAAAATTGCAAGGATTATTGGATCTTGCCAATAATCCTGCATTCAAAAAATAAATGATTGTAGAGTAATTTAATAGAGATTCCAGTTTGTATCCATAGCATCAGCCCAAGCCTGCAACTCACAGTCAAGAGCAAGCGCAGCATACATAAGAGGATTATCAATCGCAAGGTTATCAATAAGCCTTTGAGAGTTAGATGTAGTATGAAGATTCTTTTCAGCTTCAGCACAGGATAAGAATAGAAGTGTATTATTAGCAAAAGCAATATCAATTCCGTTCTTGTATTGGTTATAGTAAGCAAAATGTATTTTCATAGTATTAGTCCTTTCTTTGTCAAAATGATGAGTAGCTCTGGGAATGTGTAGGCAGTCACCAGCATACAACACATATGCAACAATGTCATACATAAATCCCATATTTATAGGCTTTTCATGATATACAAACGCTCTCAAAGAGATAATTCAAAAAATATCAAAAACAACAATTTCCCCGAAAACGTCGAGTTTTCGGGGATTTTTTAATCATTTATACGCATTCTATACTTAAGCGGCGAAACAAGAAACTCCTTTTTAAATGCATAACTAAAATAGCTTGTACTGTTAAATCCACATTCGTAAGCAATTTCATCTATAGATTTGTCAGTATTTGATAATAAAACAATAGCATGTTCTAATCTTACCTTAGCTAAATATCTTGAAAAAACTTCCCCTGTATTCTGCTTGAACAATCTTGAAAAGTGAGAATGGGAAAAGCCAAATGTTTTACAGATAATATCTGCATTAATATCATCCTGATAATTAGAGTCTATATATCTCATAACATCATTAATATTTTTATTTATTTTCTTAACAGAATTGCAGTTTATATTATGAGGTAACTGGTGCTCAATAATAAACACAATTAAGTATGTAAGCAGTGCTTTTAATTTAGAGTCTGTGTATGATGAATTAATATTATATTCCGTCAGCATCTGCTCAAAAATATTCTGGACAGCATGCTGATCCTCCTGATTCAGAATGTGATATTTTTCATTATAGAATCTGTTAAATGCAGCAGCAGATATTTCAGATTTTATATAATCAGCTATATCAAATGAATATTTTATAAGTATGCCGTTATGTACTTCATTGCTGGTATAAAAGGTCTGGTGCTGTAATCCAATAGGTATTGTTCCAACATATCCTTTAAGTACATCCCACTCTCCGTCAGTTGAGTATACATGATGACTTCCCGATATCAGAAAACCAATCTCAAAATGATCTGTACATGCACTCATTGATGCCATGTGAAAATTATTATCTTTTCCGTTATAAACAATACTTCTGCTTATTTCAAAATTTTTATTATCTTTTATAGGTCGTGGCATATTTTTTACTTCCTCTAATGACTTTAAATATAAAAATAGCATAATATTTAAAATATCGTTTGTAAAGTGATATCTATTATAAAGAAAGTTATAAATTAATAAATTATAATGTATATAAGCGATGAGCTATACCATACGAAAGAAGCATTTTATTAGATTTATGTGACAGAGTAGATATATATTCAAAGGAGGGATTAGTAATGAATGATGAAAGAGTGCCAATTAATTTATATAAACTCGATTTTGGCTATAATGATAAGGAAATTAATAGAGAGGAACTTATTAAAGATTACAAACAGAATATAAAAAAATGGTATTTTATAGCAATTGCAGATATTGTGTTTGCACTGATTATATCCTTTGTGAATTTTAAAGTTCCTGATATGGTAATGATGTGCCTGTTTATTTATATTGCAGCACTAGCATTGCTGATAGTATGTATTCACAGGCTTCATAGATATCATTTACAATATAAAAGTATAAATGATGACATACAGAAGTGATTTGGGGTAAATGGGAGGAAATTAGTATGAAAAAAGAAGCTATTTTAGAATCAAAATGTATTTTAGACCAGACAGAAGGTTCAATGGTAAATTATGGTGGAGCTTATTCTATTTTTGCGATAGCAGAAAAGAGCGGTAGTTTTTTAGATAAAAAGAAACGATATGTTTTTGTTTTTAAAATCAATAATTCAAGAAAAGAATTTGATGTAAATGAAATGATTTATAATAAGTATGAAGAGCAAAGTTTTGGCATATTAGAATATAGTGGTAAGAATTTTATAGCCTTTTCGGAAATAAAAAAATAGTAATGCTGCTTGTGTGCTGTTGTATTCAAGAGGTGCATCAACAAAATCCTGATAATCCACAGGAAACTATTAGAGCACATATTTATAAGAAAATAGGTGTTAATCTGAGAGAGTGGAAAAGGGTGTATATTCAAGTTTAAAACAGGTTAAGTCAAAGTCTGATGCTGCAAGGAGACAGTTAAGAGCAAGTGCTGCATACATAAGTATTTGCCAAAAGCATTATTCCAGTAAGTAGTTCTAAGACTTCATAAAAAGACTTCACAGACATACCTTATAGACAGGCTTTACAGACGTGATTCATAGATAGACTTTACAGACAGGCTTCATAATTCACTTACAGACCAAACAGCTTTATCGCAAATATTGACAACAAAGGTATTGTAATGAGTGACAATATAGTTGTAAGCACGAATATTTCTGTCGCGTAAAGTGAATCCTTGTTATATCTTTCTGCAAACATAATAGCAGATGCTCCGGCAGGGCAGGCCATTCCTATGAATACGGTAAACGGTACATTAAAATCAAAGCTCTGGAAGTTGAAAATATAAAGAATAAGCATACCGATTACAGGAAATATGATGAGCTTAAGAGCACAAAGATAGTACATACGCAGACTCTTGAGGCTGCTTACAATATTGCTCTGTGCAAGATTAGCACCAGCTATAAGCATAGCAAGTGGCGTATTCATATTGGCTATGTATTGAATCGGATTATCTATAACAGCAGGTATTTTTATGCCGGTAACAAAGCATATAACACCAGCGAATATGGCTATAATGGTTGGTGTGCAAAGATTCCTGCATATAGTTTTGAAGTCACCTGCTCCACCCATGACTATAACGCCATGTGTCCATAATAACAGATTGAATACAGTAAGGTAAGCTGTCATATAGAAAACACCTTCCTGGCCAATGACGCCATTGATAAGAGGTAGTCCTATAAAACCACTGTTTGAATATATAAGGGCAATTTTCTCAACAGAAATTTTGTTTTTTTGCAGATTATAAGCAGAACTTATACTTATACCGTTTCTGCTATATTCAGTATTTCTGATTAGTATATTTGTTAATATTATAATAACTGTAAATGTTGTTAAAGCTGCAATGAGTGTAAGACCAAGCCCCCACATAAGATGACCGTCAAAATCCATCTGGTAAGATTGGAATATCATAAGAGGTGAAACCAGCATAAGAAGAATGTTTGACAGCCTTGGAACAGTCTTATCATCAATCAGACCAGTTTTAAATAGAACTATTCCGCAAAGCATTATAAAAAACATTTCAATTATTTTTTCAGCAACAACAATAGCCATACTGCCCTCCATTTTCACAATACTGATTCTGCTAAAATTAAATATAATAGTGCGTAGCACGGAACAATCCGTAAGCGTTAAAGCCGTGGATTTTTGACATCGGCATCATTAAATCTAATGATACAATATAAATGATGAGAGTGTCAAAAGTAAATTTTGCTACTCGCTGATGTAACCGGATTGCTTCATTGCTATGCAATTCCCGCAGTCATCGAACACCTCAAACTCCCATAAAATAGCGTGTTCACACCATTATATTCCGTTTTAGGTGTTCTGTGTGTACAATTTTTGAATTTAATAATCAAAGAGTTCGTTTTATCACTTCTGATAAATTGGAGAGATATACGAAAGTAGTTGAGTGGGATAATGGATATCTTGTTATGGCAAAATATAAAAAATGCCAGTCTCTAAGTTCAACCTTAGTTACTGGCATTTCTTAATTATTCAATTACAACTCATATCTTGGCAAGAACTACATTAACAACTGCAGTCCCAGATGCTAAGTACACTACCAATCAGGCCAATTCATACATTCCTGTACGGATTATCCTTCAATAGCAATCCTCTTAGCACTTTCAATTTCCTCAGCAGCTTTCTTTGGAACAGAAAGTCTTAAAATACCACTTTCATATTTAGCCTTTATATCGTCCTGAGTAATTGCATTACCAACGTAGAAGCTTCTGCTCATAGAGCCGGCATAACGTTCCTTTCTGATATACTTGCCTTCCTTGTCCTGTTCGTCCTTATCAAGACCCTTAGCGGCACTGATTGAAAGGTAACCATTATCAAGCTGTATATTGATTTCGTCTTTCTTAAAGCCAGGTAAATCAATATCAACTTCATAGCCGGAATCAGTTTCTCTGACATCAGTCTTCATTTCGTGGCTGGCGTGTTTACCATATAAAGCTTTTTCAACTTCAGGAAATCCGAAGTTCATCCAATCATCATTAAATAAATTCTCTCCAAAAATACTAGGCATTAACATAAGTCATCGCTCCTTTTTTAATAAACTATTTGTTCGGCTGAACCTTTCGTTCATTCAGATTGGATATATAAATAACCAATCCCCAGGATTACATATTCATCTGAACTATTACCTTGTTTCTTTGGAACATCTGGAATGGCGTTATCTTAATTACTATTTCTTAACTTCCTTTCCTTTGTTCTGACTATGTTATATACCTGATTATTAGCACTGTCAAGAGGTGAGTGCTAATAATTTATAAATAGTTTATAATTATTCTGATTTATTCTTCTTCGACCTGTGTTTAATGTGTTTTGTATACACACCCTTGACAACAACAGACAATAAATATAATAAACGCTAAGGAAGTTTATTATAAAAAATCATTATCTCAATTCTTACTATTTCAGAAGTGTTGAAAAGACTGTACAGGATAAGCTGGTCAGCAGGTAAATTGATTGACAAATACTGTTATAAAGCCTACAATAAATATAATATATTAGTACGTTAATTAAATTTCTATTATGATTTGTCAAATTCGTGTGAAGTAATCTAAAGGAAATTGGATTGTGATTTCGATTTTACATTTATTATTAGATTCTAATCGGTATATTAAGAACGTAAATTTATACAAAAGGGGTATATTAATATGAACAAAAGAATAACAAGGAAATTGTGCATTGTTGGCTTGATATCTTCTATTGTCTTATCAGGATGTGGTAAAGCAGGTATAACAGGTGGAAGTATAGATGAATCAGCAGGTGGCACAGATAAAGTTGTCTCCTTAAAAGTGTGGACGGAAAAGGATGGTCTGGATGTCATGAACAAAATGCTGGACAGCTTTAAGGAACAATATAAAGATGAAGCAGAGTTTGATATAACGGTTGAAATCCAGGCAGATTCACAGGTTCGTGATGTTATGCTTACAGATGTACACAATGGTGCAGATGTGTTTTCATTTCCAGATGATCAGATTATATCATTAACGGCTGGCGGAGTTCTGACAGAGGTACCCAATGCAGATGAAATAGCAGCAGCTAATGTAAAGGAGTCAGTCGAAGCAGCGACTCTGAATGATACATTATACGGCTATCCTATGACAGCAGATAATGGATATTTTATGTATTATAATAAAGAATATTTTTCAGAAGATGATGTTAAGTCATTAGATAAAATGTTGTCAATTGCAGCAGCTAACAATAAAAAAGTTGCTATGGAGTTTGATTCAGGATGGTATCTTTATACATTTTTCGGAAATACAGGACTTAGTCTTTCTATTAAACCAGATGGTATAACTAATGAATGTAACTGGAATTCGCAGACAGGTGATATAACTGGAGCAGCTATAAAACAGGCTCTCAATAGTATAGCAGCTAATCCAGGGTTTGTAAGTATGCCTAACGGAGATATAGCTGAACACATTAAAAGTGGTGATGTTATAGCAGGAATAAGTGGTGTATGGGATGTTATGAATGTAAAGGAAGCCTGGGGAGAGAATTATGGTGCCTGTAAGCTGCCAACATATACAGTTGCAGGAAAGGAAGTTCAGATGTCTTCGTTTACAGGCTATAAGATGATGGGCGTGAACTCTTATTCAAAGAATAAAGAATGGGCATGCAGGCTTGCTGACTGGCTGACTAATCAGCAGAATCAGGAGCTTAGGTTTAAAGAGAAAAATCAGGGACCATCTAACAGTAAGGCAGCAGAATCAGATGAAATCAAAAAAGTGGCTGCAATACAGGCAATCATTGCACAGTCCCAGTATGGAACATTACAAAGAGTAGGAAACAGCTACTGGGATGCCTGTAAGAAGTTTGCTAATACGGTGCTTAGTGGTAATAATGGTGGTTTATCAGATCAGGAAGTTATGGATACATTAGTTAATGAAATTACAGCTTCTGCTGTTAAGTAGCAGTAAGATGATCAAAGTTGATTTACTGTATGTGAAAAAGATTGGAGAACAAGCATGAATAATAAAAAAAGGACGAGCCTGAAGACACTGATATTATTGCCGGTATTTATACTAGGTGCTTTAACAATAATATGTAATGTTATGGCTATAAACAATATAAGAACTGTTAACTCTAATGCCGCTGATATAACAGATAATTGTATGATGAGTGTTTCAGATCTTGGTGAAATAAAGAATGATATACAGGTTATTCATACACTTGGATTATCACATATTATTGCAACAGATCTTAATACTATGATATCAGTGGTAGGTGAGATTAATGATAATCAGGAAGAATTAGAGAAAAAGCTGGACGAATATAAGAAATATGTCCAGAATGATGATATGGATACATATAATTCATTAGTAAGTAATTATAATACTATGAAATATGAACTTGGAAACATTATGGCATACAGTGCTTTAGGCAAGAATGAGGAAGCATATGCTATTGCTAACGGAGTCGTAAGTGATAGCAGCACAGCAATCCAGAAGGATATTGAGGTGCTAAGCACACATGCCAATGATACAGCTTCTGAGGCAAGAGAAAGGCTTACCAGTGTGTATGCAAGTTCACTTGTCAGCAATGGTATAGTTATTATTATAAGCGTTATATTGATTATTGTAGCAATATATTGTGTTATGAAGTATGTTATCAAACCAATTATCGCAACCAATAAAGATATCAGGGATATTATTGATGGAATCGATAATGGAGAAGGAGATCTGACAAAGCGTGTAAGAGTTATTTCTAATGATGAGATAGCAGATCTTGGCAACGGTATCAATCTTTTTATGGATAAGCTGCAGGAAATACTTAAGCTGATTATAGAGAATACTAACTATATGGAAAATGTTGTTGCTGAGGTTGATGGCAGTGTTGTCAAATCCAATGACAGTGCTTCTGATTTATCTGCTATGACAGAGGAATTATCTGCAACTATGCAGGATGTAGGGCTTTCTGTTAATACTATTAATGATAATGCTGATAATATACTAAAAGATGTCGAGATTATAGCGACAAAGTCAGATGATATTAATCAGTTCTCAAAGGAAATGAAGGCAAATGCAGAAAAAATAGAGAGTGATGCAAGATATAATATGGTTCAGACAGGTGAAAAGGTTGGGAATATATTAGATGTTCTTAATAAGGCAATAGAAGATAGTAAGAGCGTTGACCAGGTAAATAACCTTACGAATGATATTCTTAATATATCAAGCCAGACGAATCTGTTAGCACTCAATGCTTCAATAGAAGCTGCCAGAGCAGGTGAAGCGGGTAAGGGCTTTGCAGTAGTGGCAGATGAGATTCGTCAGTTAGCAGATTCAAGCCGTGAAACTGCCAACAAGATACAAAGTATTAACTCGGTTGTTGTTGCTGCTGTTAATAATCTATCAGATAATGCTAATAATCTGGTTTCGTATCTTCAGCAGACTATTCTTCCTGAATTTCAGACATTTGTTGATGGCGGCGTGAAATATAAAGAAAATGCTTCATATATAGAGAATGCAATGGATGAATTCGTTGAGAAAACAGATGTCCTGAAGAAAAATATGGATGAAATAGCTCATTCCATCAATACGATAACAACAGTAGTTGATGATGGTGCTGCTGGAGTTAATAATGCGGCTATAAGCACACAGGATCTTGTTGAGGATATAGTCAATATCAGCAATAAAATGATAGAAAACAAGGGTATTGCCCAGAATCTTAAGAATAGTACTAACATATTTGCAAAGTTCTGATTTTGAATATTGGGGAGAATTGTGGGAGTGCGTAGCACGGAACAATTCGTAGGTATCAAAGTCGGGGGCTTTTCCACGACATCATCATATAATAAATATTTACTATTTTCATCTGCCAGTTTTGAAAAAATGGACAGGCTATAGAATAAATTTACCTTTTAAAGCCTATATTACTATGAATATTGACAGTATTCCAACAATATTGTATACTTAACAAGTTGATGGAATATTACTGGGAATGAGGTTCTCCCAGGAACGAGATAGCAATAGCTAAATCTTTCGTTCATAACCGCTTGATTATAAAGCTGATGACTTCTGCAAAGTGCAGGAGCTGTCAGCTATTTTTGCGCTAATATTTATTCAGAAAAGAGGATCGTTATGTTAAAAAGTATAGCGCTGATAATGTTAATTGGAATGTCTGCAGGCTGGGTATGCCGCAAGGTAAAGCTGCCGGGACTGATTGGAATGTTATTTACAGGTATTATATTAGGACCGTATGTTCTTAATATGCTGGATTCGTCAATTCTTCTAGTGTCGGCAGATATAAGAAAGATAGCACTTGTAATTATTCTTACAAGAGCAGGACTGACACTTAATTTAGAAGATTTAAAGAAAGTTGGAAGACCGGCTTTTCTTATGTGTTTTGTGCCAGCGACATTTGAGATGATTGGTATGATTATACTTGCACCACGTCTGCTTGATGTAACCCTGATTGAAGCGGCGGTAATAGGTGCGGTTGTGGCAGCAGTATCGCCAGCTGTAGTTGTGCCTGAGATGATAAAGCTTATGGAAGAGGGATATGGAACAAAGCAGGGAATTCCACAGCTTATATTAGCAGGTGCATCAGTTGATGATGTCTATGTTATAGTTATGTTCACTGCATTTACATCACTGGCACAAGGCGGCAATGTTTCGGTTATGAGCTTTGTTAATATACCAGTATCAATAATGTTTGGCATAATTATAGGAATTATAATAGGAAAAGCTCTGGCAGTAGTCTGGAAGAAGCTTCATATCAGGGATACAGTAAAGGCTGCAATATTTTTAAGTGTGGCACTTCTGCTTGTGGATATTGAGGCATCATTAAATACTCCAATTACATTTGCTTCATTAATATCTGTAATGTTTATTGGGATTGCACTTAAGAAGGACAGACCAGAGGTGGCTTTCAGGTTATCACAGAAGTATAATAAAATGTGGGTATGGGCAGAAGTTATGCTGTTCGTGCTAGTAGGTGCAACAGTTGATATAGGCTATGTGGCATATGCCGGTGTATCGGCAATCGTGATTATAATAGGAGCGTTAATTTTCAGAATGGCTGGAGTCGCTTTGTGTATGGCAGGAACTAAGCTGAAGCTGAAAGAAAGGGTATTCTGTATGCTTGCATACACACCTAAGGCAACTGTTCAGGCGGCGATAGGCGGAGTTCCATTGTCAATGGGACTTGCGTGTGGCAATACAGTGCTTATAGTAGCAGTATTAGCAATAATAATAACAGCACCGCTTGGGGCATTTGCCATTGATATGACCTATAGAAAGCTGCTTAAGAAAAGCTAGGGAGAATTAAGATAAATTAGATAGCTTATTAGAAATAAGGAAGACTCATAGCAGCTAATAGTGGTTAAAAGAAGTTTAATAGAAAATAGAATGGAGAAAATATGGATACTAAAGCAAAATCACAATTCAGATTATTATTTCCGTGCTACTTCTCATTTTTTGTAAATGGAGCAATGGTATTGTTAGTTGGAGCAATACTTCCATATATTATAGAAGAAGCAGGAATTAATTACAGCGTAGCAGGAGGTTTTTTATCGGCATTTGCAATAGGCAATCTTCTTGCGAGTTTTGTCAATCCGCCGATGGCTTCACGGATAGGAAGAAAAGCAACAATTGTTGTATTTTCAGCATTTATACCAGTAATGCTGCTTGTTATAACATTTCTTCCACCAGTGCCGGTTATATATGCGGCATTTATACTTATTGGAATAGGCAGAGGCTCAGTAAGCATAATCAATAACGCAGTTGTTAATGATAATTCTAACGGCAGACCAGCCGCACTTAACCTTTTACATATGACATTTGCGGCAGGTGCGTTTATTGCACCATTTATTACATCGCTTTACACAAGTTTTGGTCTGGGCTGGAGAGCAGCTGCATATACAATAATTATAGGCTCAACATTATCAGTTATATTATATGTGTGGATGAGAATAGACTATAACTGGCCTCTGGAGTCTAAGAAGGCTAAAGAAAATGCTTCTGACAGCAATGCAAAGCCATTTTATAAAAATAGCATTTTCTATATAATGGGCTTTTTATTATTCTTATATCTTGGACTTGAGAATTGCGTAAATGGATGGTTTGTAACATATTTTAAGAGCATGGATATAATGAGCAGTACATATGCAACCAATCTTGTATCGGTTACCTGGATAATGGTTATGCTTGGAAGACTTCTCACAGCTAAGATATCATCAAAGGTTGATAAGAATAAGCTTATATCTGGATACTGCGTTGCTACAACAGTATTCTTTATATTACTTACAGCAACCCATAATCTTGCAGTTATTACTGTAGCTATTGCAGGACTTGGCTTCTTCTTTGCGGGAATATATCCAACAACAGTATCAAGTGTTGGCAATATAATTAAAGGTTCAACAACAGGAATGTCATTATTTCTGGCCATTGCCGCATTAGGCGGAATTGTTACACCACAGATAGTAGGTTTCCTTGCTGACAGAATAGGAATGACAGCGGCAATACTTGTATTAGCGTTCAACGCTGCCGGTATGCTTATAATGTCAGGAACTAATGTGTTGATGAGAAGAAAAGAAACACATATATAAATGACTATATGAAATATAATTTTATGTGATTTTATATTTACAAATTAAAGCATATAAATGTATAATAATAGTAGTTAAGAGGTATATTTATACTGACGGTGAGGAAGTGCAGATTACAGATGAGAATAATGTATGGATTGTTAATTGCTATTGAGATTATTCTTATGGGAATATGTTCATATAAAGCAATGAATAAGAAAGGCAGACTGGCAAAGATAGTATTTATATATGAAGCTGTTGCAGCATTTTGTGGCATAGTATTTCTTGTATATATATATGTTCCAGGAATAACTATCACAACGCTTTGCAAGAGCCTTACATTGATATGCTTTGACTGGATTCTTATTCTTCTAATGTACTACACGCAATATTATACAGGATTGTTTCATGGAGTTAAGTTTATTAAAGAGGTAATGATTGCATTTTCAGCAATAGACAGCGTTATGCTTATTGCCAATGTATGGAATCATCAGATATTTACTATAACAGAGATTAATGATTATGAGATTGTAACAGAATTTGTGAAGACCAGTTTCTTTTATAAGGCACATTTTATATATAATTATCTTGTTTTCTTTTTATTGCTTTTATCCTTTATGTTTATGATAGCGAACTCATCTAAGTTCTACAGTTTCAGATACGAGATAATATTTATAGCACTTTTAATTGTATTTATTCTTGACCTTGTGACAATAAGGTCACAGTCAATATATGATGTGTCTATGCCGGCATACGGAATTATGTGTATTCTTATATACTATTTCACGTTAAGATATATACCTAATGAGCTTATAGAGAATACGCTGTCCCTTATTATTAAAGATATGAATAGTGGAATTGTGTGTTTCGATAACAGGGGAAGATGTATATATTGTAATGATATATTAAAGAATATTTATAATATTGGAACAGAATATATTGATGTTGAGAGAAAATATTCGGAATGGCTTAATGAGCGTGGAAGTGACAGAAAAGATACGATGAAGACTGAAACAACAGTATCTTTTCACGATATTAAGAAATATTATGAGGTTGTATACAAGAGAATATTTGATGATAAGAATAATTTTGTATGCGATTATTTCATATTTAATGATAAGACAGAAGACATACAGTCACTTGAGAAAGAGAAGTATAAAGCAACCCATGACAGGCTAACGGGACTTTATAACAAGGATCAGTTCTACATAGAAACATACAAAATCCTTCATAGAAATGCAGATGTGCCATATTGTATGTTATGCAGTAATATAAGGGATTTTAAGTTCGTTAATGAATTATTTGGAATAGAAAAAGGTAACGAAGTTCTTGTAAAGCAGGCAGAGATAATGAAAGAATATGCCAGTGATGATGTCATAGCAGCAAGAATTAACAGTGACCGTTTTGCTATGCTTATTCCTAAGAAGAGTTTCAGTGTTGATATGATATTATCTATAATTCACAGGATGCAGGATTATTTTAAAGATAGTTCATTCCATCTGCACATTTTTACAGGTGTTTATGATATAAGTGATTTGGAAGAGCCTGTAAGTATTATGTGTGATAAGGCTAATCTTGCAAGTGAAACTATTAAGAATGAATATAAGAGCAATATAGCTTATTATACAGAAAGACTTTTTGAAAGCTCTATTGAAGAAAGAAGAATTATAGGAGAATTCGAGAGAGCAATAAGTAATAATGAGTTTGAAATGTACTTACAGCCACAGGTAGACTCTAGCGGTAATTTATACGGAGCAGAAGCACTTGTTCGCTGGCAGCACCCTGAAAGAGGACTTTTATCTCCGGCAATATTTATTGATGTACTTGAAAAGACCGGCTTTATATATAGGCTTGACAGATATATGTGGGATAAAGCAGCTAAGAAGCTTAGCGAATGGAAGAAAGAGGGAAAAGACCAGTATCACATATCGGTTAATATATCGACTAAGGATTTCTATCTTGTAGATGTATATGAAACATTTGTCGGGCTTGTTGATAAATATGACATTGACCCTGTTAATCTTAAAATAGAGATTACAGAAACAGCATTAATGTCTGATTTTGACAAAAATATGGGGATAATCAGGCGTTTGCAGAACTATGGATTTAATATAGAGATTGATGATTTTGGAAGTGGATACTCATCACTTAATATGTTAAAGGACATAAGTGCAGATGTATTAAAGATTGATATGGGCTTCTTAAGAGCCTCAGAAAATGAGGCGAAAGGACTTGATATTCTTGAAAGCATAATAACACTTGCTGGAAAGCTTGGAATGAAAGTTATAACAGAAGGTGTTGAAACAAAAAAACAGCTCTATATGTTAGCAGAGATGGGGTGTGATATGTATCAGGGATATTATTTCTCTAAACCAATACCGGTTGATGAGTTTGAGAAGAAGTATAACATTAAGTAATAAGTAAATTGTATTCTGGGCTGCTGCATTTTGTGGCAGCCTAATATAATGATAGGCGTAAGTGTCACAGCGCACTTGACACAAGCGTTATATAAGCCAAAATGTGCGTAGAAATGAGGATATATATGATAACAGGCACAATAAAGAAGAATTGGAAAATGTTAATTACAGTTCTTGCAGCAGTAATAGGCGTACTGGCAGTACATCAGCCAGAAAATGCTGTGTGTTACGCAGCAGATAATGACGCAGCGGCTATAGAGATAAGAACCTCAAAGGATTTGTTGGAAGCCTCTAAGAATAGTGATGGCAGTTATGTCCTTATGGCTGATATTGATATGTCAGTATTTGGGGCAGACGGCTGGAAGCCTTGGAATTTTAATGGAACATTTGATGGCAATGGACATACACTTTACAATATGGACATTAATACTGTTACAGATGTTACAGAAAAGGCTTATGATGGAAACCTTAAAGAATATGATACTTATTATGCCGGGCTTTTTGGAATAACGAAGAATGCAGTTATTAAAGATCTTAATATAAAAGGTGCATATGTAAATATAAGCGAGAATGAGGATGGTAATCGTAATAAGAGCATATTAGCTGCTATATTGGCAGGTTATATGGATAATACGACAATCACAGGCTGTAAAGTGGAAGGTTATGTATCCCTCAAATCAACAGCAGCTATGTGGGGAACTGCGGGTATTGCAGGCTTTGGTAACGGAAATATAAGTGGTTGTGAGGCAGATGTTACACTTGTATGTACAGATGCAGATAAGAATTCTGCTGACAGAGATGAGCAGTTTATGGGTGGTATATATGCCGATGGCTATATCAATGTAAGTGACTGCATAGTTAATATTGACGGCTATATATCAGAACATGGATATGTTCATTCAGGCGGAATCACAGGACTTTATATATTATATCCAGTTACGGGAAGTTATGTTGCTGATATTGCAGGCAATACAATCAATGGAAAGATAACATTTTTTGAGGATAATACAGACAGACGTGCATATTGCAAGGCTGTTGCCGGTGAAAGAATGAATCTTTATTCAACTTCTGCTGCTAATACAGATAATTTTGTAAGAAATGAGGTGTATGATTATACAGTAGATTTAAAGCCTGACAATTATGTAAGAAAGACATATTCTGTAGATAATCCATATGAGAATGAGCAGAAGCTTGTCAGTTCAGAGGATAACAGTACAGAGAGCAGTGATAATGGACTTATTAAGACAGGAAGCACTAATAATGCTTTACATAGCAATGTATTAAATATGAGCATGCCAGTAAGGGTTATTGTTATTGTAGTAATGATAGCAGCAGCGGTTGGTATCTATTATTATATAGCAGGAAAGATAAGGAAAAGCAGAAAGAAATAAAAATATCATTAAAGAAGTAAAAAAATAGCACAAAGAAACAGTACAGGGAAATTCAGAAGAAATAAATAAAAAACAGGCACTGAATAAAAATGTATAGTTGGAATGGAGATGTAAAAAATGCAGTTTACAGATGAACAGTTTAAGAAAGACTCTGAACAGTTGATAGACTTTATATATAAAAGTCCAAGTCCATACCACGTTGTTAATAATATAGCGGCAGTTCTTAACGAAAATGGATTCATACGCTTAAGTGAGGGTAAAGCATGGAAGATTAATCCGTCAGGACGTTATTATGTAATAAGAGGTGGTTCTTCAATTATAGCTTTTAATATGCCAAAGGCAGAAAGCTATAAGGGTTATAATATAACAGCCAGCCACAGCGACTCTCCTTCTTTTAAGGTAAAAGAAAATCCAGAGATAACAATAGATAAACATTACATAAGCCTTAATGTAGAGAAATATGGCGGAATGATAATGTCAACGTGGCTTGACAGACCATTGTCAGTTGCAGGACGTGCAGTAGCGGTTAGCAGGTCAGGCATTAAAGAATATCTTGTAAATGCAGATAAGGACCTGCTTGTAATACCTAACCTTGCAATACATATGAATCGTAGTGTCAATGATAACACAAGTCTTAACCCACAGAAGGATATGCTTCCTTTATTTGGTGATATTAATGCCAAGGATAACTTTGATGAGTATATAAAGTCTTGTATACAATCTGAAGACAAGGATAAAGAAAGCGTTGCAGATGAAAGCCTTACAACAGAACTTTTCTTATATAACAGGGAAAAAGGCAGAATATGGGGCTGCAACGATGAATATATATCAGCACCAAGATTAGATGACATACAATGTGCGTATTCATCTTTAATGGCTTATATTAAGGCATTGGATAGTATTTCAGATAATTATGATAAAGTAAATGTATGCTGTGTATTTAATAATGAGGAAGTCGGAAGCACAACAATGCAGGGAGCAGACTCTACATTTTTATCAGATGTATTAGAAAGAATAAGTATAGCGTATGGTCTGGACAGGGAAAAGTATATGATGGCAATAGCTTCATCATATATGGTATCTGCTGACAATGCACACGCTGTACACCCTAACCACACAGATAAGGCAGACCTGACTAACAGACCATATATGAATGAAGGAATTGTTATTAAATTTAATGGCAATCAGAAATATACGACTGACAGTGTATCTTATGCCATATTCAAGGACATATGTGACAAAAGAAATGTCCCATACCAGACATATGCTAACAGGTCGGATATAGCCGGCGGCTCAACACTTGGCAATATATCTAATTCACACGTATCAGTTAATACTGTCGATATAGGGCTTGCACAGCTTTCAATGCACTCAGCATATGAAACAGCAGGTGTGAAAGATACAACTTATATGATAGAGGCACTGACAGGCGTATTTTTAAGATAGTAATTTAATAGTTTAATAACTGATATATGTAAATATATATTAA
>OGXV01000486.1_pt1 | contig 25520 bp, 22 predicted proteins | sample 1576391 | NCBI WGS metagenome assembly OGXV01 (sample SAMEA3541586, study PRJEB24748) | human gut metagenome | biome: human gut; feature: human-associated habitat; material: faeces | place: China | collected 2012 | reverse complement strand
CTTCATAACCATATTTTGTAAGATACTCCAAATCTCTGGCAAGTGTTTCCGGACCACAGGATATATAGACGATTCTGGACGGTCCAAGTTTAATTACGGAAGACATGAACTTCTTATCACTTCCCGTACGTGGCGGATCCATAAATACAACGTCTGCACACTCTCCATTCTCTGCCATTTTTTCCATAAATTCCCAGATCGGAAGAATTCCCCTGCATCACCCTGGTAAAAATGCGCATTGGTAATCTTATTTTCTCTGGCATTGATTCTGGCATCATGGACTGCATCCGAATTTAATTCTACTCCAATAACATTTTTCGCTCTTTTCGCCGCTACCAATCCGATCGTACCAATTCCACAATATGCATCGATTACGGTTTCTTTTCGTCCCAGACCCGCATATTCGATTGCTGTCTTGTACAGAATTTCTGTCTGCACAGGATTCACCTGATAAAAGGACTGCGGAGAGATGCGGAAAGAACATCCACAGAGTGTATCCCTGATAAAACCTTTTCCATAAATGACTATGTCACGTTCACCCAGTACCATACTGGTTTTCTTGTCATTAACGTTCAATACCACTGTAGTAATCTGCGGATATTTTTTCCGCAGGGCTTTTACAAAATTATTTTTCGAAGGGAAAACCGGAGATCCTACAACGAGAACTACCATAATTTCATTTGTTGCAAATCCTCTTCTTACCAGGACATGGCGTAAAAGTCCATATCCCGTATCCTCATCATAAGTTTTTATTTTAAAAGATTTCAGCATATCACGGATTGTGCGAATAATCTCCTGACTGATCTTATCTTCGATCATGCAGTCTTCCACTGGGACTACTTTATGCGTTTTCGCCTCATATGTTCCGCAGATGATATTTCCTTTTCTGTCTCTGTCAAATACTGCATGGACTTTATTTCTATAATAAAAAGGATCCTCCATGCCGATAATTGGTTTTACATTTCCAAATTTCTTCAGGAGTTTGCTCATCTTCTTCTGTTTCGCTACAAGCTGTTCTTTATAGGGAACCCCCTGATACTGACAACTTCCACATTTTTTTGATACACTACATTTTTTTATTTTTTCTTCCATGAAACTCTGACCTGCTTTCTATTTTCACTTATTGTTTACTGTCTGTTTTCTACATATTTTTACATTATAACAGTGAAAACAGGTTCATGCAATCAGATAGCTTCAATTATTTGCTTTCCAGCTGTTCACCGATGATTTTCACCTTAACACCCAGTATTCCCATACACCCTCCCTAAGATATATAAATCTACAGCAATTCCATTATCGCAAACAGTTTAGAATGTTTTTTCAAAACATTTTTAGTATAAACTAAATTATTACTATAATATCATATTTATAGTTCTTATACTATCAGTTTTTTGTAAAATAACAGTTAAATATATAGGCATAACCGGCTATACTGACTTTATTCATTCAACAGAATGTCGAATAATAGAAGTTATTGTCGAAATGTTTTTAACAGATTCCTGTTGAATTCTGTAGACGAATGTAGAAAAATATGCTATACTTCGTATGTACAAAAGAGACAGATTTGGAAAGCACCGACGGATCGGTAGTAGAAATACAAAAGATAAATATTTAAAATTCAGATTAAAGAGATACAAAAGATTTATTCTCCAAAATACAAAAGATATTTTTCCAAAGTACAAAAGATGTTTTCACACCAGATAAAAAATAATACACTATAAGATGAAAAGAGTAGTTTCACAAAAACTACTCTTTATTTTTGTTTAAATAATAGATAAAAACAGACACCCTGACAACTGAAGCGGACAGGGTGTCTTCTGTTTGGACACAAAGATTATCTATTTATAATCAGTTTTAAATTTTTATTCTTATTTGTAGTTTACGATCTTACCGAAATCAGCTTTCAGGGAAGCTCCACCAACAAGGCCGCCATCGATATCATTCTGAACGAATAAGTCAGGAGCTGTTGCAGGATTTACAGATCCGCCGTACTGAATACGGATTGCTTCTGCTGTTGCTTCATCATAGATTTCAGCGATGCATGCACGGATACCAGCGCATACTTCCTGAGCCTGCTCAGTAGTAGCTGTTTTACCTGTTCCAATAGCCCAGATTGGCTCATAAGCGATAACTGCTGTCTTAGCCTGATCTGCTGTAACGCCCTGGAAACCAACTTTAACCTGCTGACGGATGAAATCCATTGTCACGCCCTGCTCTCTCTGAGTAAGAGTTTCGCCACAGCACATGATTGGTGTGATTCCATGTTCGAAAGCTTTAAGGATTTTCTTGTTAACGTCTTCGTTTGTTTCTCCGAAGTATTCTCTTCTTTCGGAATGTCCGAGAACAACATATTTAACACCAGCGTCTACGAGCATTGCAGGGGAAATCTCTCCTGTGTATGCACCTTTTTCTTCAAAGTACATATTCTCAGCACCAACCTGGATGTTTGTTCCTTTAGCAGCCTCTACAACCGGGACAATGTCGATTGCAGGTACGCAGAATACTACATCTACTTCGTCATTTACTACTAATGGTTTTAATGTTTCTACTAATTTAACGGCTTCGCTTGGTGTCATGTTCATTTTCCAGTTACCAGCGATAATTTTCTTTCTTGCCATGATTCTGTATCTCCTTCTTATAGAATTACTTATTTATCGTTTGCTGCTGCAACACCCGGGAGTTCTTTTCCTTCCAGGAATTCAAGAGATGCACCGCCACCTGTGGAGATGTGTGTCATCTTATCGCCATAGCCAAGGATGTTAACAGCTGCTGCAGAATCACCACCACCGATGATAGTTGTAGCATCTGTATCAGCAAGTGCTTTGGCAACAGCTTCTGTACCATGAGCAAAGTTAGGCATTTCGAAGCAGCCCATCGGTCCGTTCCATACAACTGTCTTAGCATCTTTTACAGCCTCAGCAAAAAGCTTCTCTGTTTCCGGTCCGATATCCATTCCTTCCCATCCGTCCGGGATCTCTCCACGTTTTACAACCTGAATATTGCAGTCATTGGAGAAGCTGTCACCGATTCTGTTATCTACAGGAAGAAGAAGTTTTACGCCTTTTTCTTCAGCTTTCTTCATCATGTCTAATGCATACTGAAGATAATCATCCTCACAGAGAGACACACCGATATGTCCTCCCATAGCTTTGGAGAATGTATAAGACATACCACCACCGATGATAAGTGTATCTACTTTATCAAGAAGGTTATTGATTACAGAAATCTTGCTGGAAACCTTAGCTCCGCCAAGGATAGCAACAAATGGTCTATCAGGATTGTTTACTGCATTTCCAAGGAAATCGATTTCCTTCTGCATTAAGTAACCAACAACTGCTGTATCAACATATTTGGTAACACCAACATTAGAGCAGTGTGCTCTGTGAGCTGTACCAAATGCATCATTAACAAATACATCGCAAAGAGAAGCGAGTTCTTTGCTGAATTCGTCTCCATTTTTTGTTTCTTCTGCACGGTAACGTGTATTCTCAAGTAAGATAACGTCTCCGTCTTTCATCTCAGCTACTGCTGCTTTTGCGTTTGGTCCTACTACTTCCGGGTCTGCTGCAAATTTAACTTCCTGTCCTAATAATTCGGAAAGACGTTTAGCAACCGGTGCAAGAGATAATTCTGGTTTCGGTTCTCCCTTCGGTTTTCCAAGGTGAGAGCAAAGAATGATCTTTCCACCGTCAGCGATCAGTTTCTTGATTGTAGGAAGAGCTGCAACCAGACGGTTCTCATCTGTAATCTTACCATCCTGAAGCGGAACATTGAAGTCACATCTTACAAGAACTTTTTTACCTTTTACGTTGATATCATCAACAGATTTTTTATTCAGCATTTGTGGTGCCTCCTTAATAATATTCTTTATGTGTTACTGCATTGTCCACAGTAACATAGATTCCTCGAGCGTCCTGTAAAATCTGCTATGGCAGTTTTTCGGATGCTCAGACAACGCGAAAAGGATCCGGTCCAAATCAGACCGGACCCTTCCTTGGAGTCTATTCTTCTACACTTACTGAAAATTAAGCGTTCAGCAGTTTACCAAAATGTTTGATTGTACGAACCATCTGGCTTGTGTAGGAGTTCTCGTTGTCATACCAGGAAACTACCTGTACTTCTGTTGTGCCATTCTCAAGTGGAAGAACCATTGTCTGAGTAGCATCGAACAGAGAACCAAATCTCATACCAACGATATCGCTGGAAACGATCTCATCTTCGTTGTATCCGAAGGACTCGTTAGAAGCTGCTTTCATAGCTGCGTTGATCTGCTCTTTTGTTACGTTACCTTCAACAACTGCTGTTAAGATTGTTGTAGAACCTGTTGGGGTAGGAACACGCTGAGCAGATCCGATTAATTTGCCGTTCAGTTCTGGGATAACAAGACCGATAGCTTTAGCAGCACCTGTGCTGTTAGGAACGATGTTAACTGCAGCTGCACGAGATCTTCTTAAGTCACCTTTTCTCTGTGGTCCATCAAGTGTCATCTGATCGCCTGTGTAAGCGTGGATTGTGCACATGATACCAGATTTGATTGCAGCAAGGTCATTTAATGCTTTAGCCATTGGAGCTAAGCAGTTTGTTGTACAAGAAGCTGCAGAAATGATGTGGTCTTCTTTTGTAAGAGTTTCATGGTTTACATTGTAAACGATTGTCTTAAGGTCGTTTCCAGCCGGAGCGGAAATGATAACGTGTTTAGCACCTGCATCGATATGAGCCTGAGCTTTGTCTTTGGATGTGTAGAATCCTGTACACTCAAGAACTACGTCTACGCCGATTTCTCCCCATGGAAGTTCAGCAGCGTTAGCTTTTGCATAAATTTTGATTTCTTTTCCGTCAACTGTGATGGAATCTTCTCCTGCTGTTACTGTGTCTGCAAGAGCATATTTTCCCTGTGTTGAGTCATATTTTAATAAGTGAGCAAGCATTTTAGGAGATGTTAAATCGTTGATTGCTACGATTTCAAATCCTTCTGCTCCAAACATCTGACGGAATGCAAGACGTCCGATACGACCAAAACCATTGATTGCAACTTTTACTGCCATGATAAAATTCCTCCTATGAATTAAGTGGTTAATTATGGTAATCCTTTTGTTTGTTAAAGAATCATCAACCTGTATTGTATTGTACATAATTCTAAACAAAAATTCAAGACCATTTTCCAAAAAAACAAATAAAAATTAAGTAAAAAATGTAAATTCTATGCTATACTTGGTATGTGGTATGCTTTAAACATTACTGTCAGAAGCAAATTGATACTGTTTTGCATTATTTTTTCATTATTCTCAATATATAAATGTCCAATTTTCAGGATTCTGGTACTTTCATGTCAAAGTACTTTGAGGAATAATAATGTGTGGACAGTAACTCGATAAAGGCTTTGGATGTTTACCACATATATACAGCACGATCATCACCACATTATATTATTTATAATAGAAGAAAGGACTGAACTTATGGACAGACAGATATTATGGGATTGCCATATGCATTCTTCTTTTTCCGCTGATTCTGATACTCCTATGGAGTCTATGATACAGCGTGCTATCGAACTCGGTATTCAGGGGATTACTTTTACGGAGCATCTTGACCCTGATTATCCGGCTACTCCTGATGGTCTGGATTTTTCTCTGGATATTTCATCTTATCAAAAAAAGCTTATAGAAATGCAGTCTTTATATAAGGATAAAATTCATCTGCGTTTTGGAATCGAATTGGGGTTGCAGATGCACCTGGGAGATTATTTTAACTCACTTCTCTCTCAGACACCTTTTGATTTTGTCATAGGATCTTCTCATCTTGTTCATGGATACGATCCTTATTATCCTGATTTTTTTGAGGGACGCAAGGAATTTCTGTGTTACATGGAGTATTTTGAATCTATTCTTGAAAATATTTCTGTATATGATGATTTCGATGTTTATGGTCATATTGATTATGTTGTCCGTTACGGTCCTAATAAAAACCGCCAGTATTCTTATGGCCGCTATAAGGATATCCTGGATGAGATTCTTAAGAAACTCATTTCAATGGGAAAGGGAATTGAGCTTAACACAGGTGGATATCATTATGGACTTGGCGAGCCAAACCCTTGTGTTGCGGTAATAAAACGTTACAAAGAACTCGGTGGAGAAATCATTACGGTTGGCGCAGATGCCCATACACCGGATAAAGTAGCATATGCCTTTGATAAGGCCGCTAATGTACTTGAAACTTGTGGTTTCAAACATTATACCGTATTTAAAGACCGTAAACCGAAATTTATTTCTTTATAAAGTATTTGAATACTTGCCTATATGGCAGTCTATGTAATATAATATCTCATGATATCAGGGTTAATAATTCAAAAAGGTCATATGTACATGCATGATAATACTTTTAACCCTAGTACAGCGAATATTAAGTAACTGCTTTCCGTAAATCAACCGATTGGTACACCAGAGCATTTCACATGATTTCAGAGGCGCAGTTTTAAGGCTGCGGCTTTCTGTATATATTTTTTCATAAACCAGGGAGGAATATTATGGCTAAAAAAAGACTCCAGAAGAAGCATTCTTCAGCAACAGTCAGAAAACAGGAAACTGAAACATTAAAGGTAACTACCTCTAAAACAGAGCCTGTTAAAGTAGAAACTTCTAAAGTTGAACCAATCAAAGTGGAAACTTCTAAAGTAGAGCTTGTCAAAGTGGAAACTTCCAAGGTAGAGCCTGTTAAGGTGGAAACTTCTAAGACAGAACCAACCAAAGTGGAAACTTCCAAAACTGAGCCAATCAAAGTGGAAACTTCTAAAACTGAACCGATTAAAGTAGAAACTTCCAAAACTGAACCAGCTAAGCTGGAAATGCCTGCTGATCTCGCTGTATATAATGAGCGTTTCCAGAAGCATTACGATGAATTAAAATGGTTATACTGTGAATTATATCAGGATCGCGATGACGTCATGACATATCTCAATGACCTCACATCTAATATGAAGACCTTTTATAATGGAAGAAATGCAGTATTAAGAGCATCTGACAGCAAACGTGAAGCAGATCCTAATTGGTATAAACGCAATAACCTGTTAGGTATGATGATGTATGTAAATAACTTTGCGCATACTTTAAAAGGTCTGGAAGAGAAACTGGACTATGTACAGGAATGCAATGTAAACTATCTGCATCTGATGCCTCTGCTCGCATCACCGGAAGGTAAAAGTGATGGCGGCTATGCAGTTGCTGATTTCCGTACCGTTCAGCCGGAACTTGGCACTATGGAAGACTTTTCAGAGTTAACAGCCAAATGTCACGAACGAGGCATTAATATCTGCCTTGATTTCGTTATGAACCACACATCCGAGGATCACGAATGGGCAAAACGCGCACGCGCCGGTGAAAAAGAATATCAGGATCGTTATTTCTTCTTTGATTCCTACGATGTTCCTGCTCTCTACGAGCAGACCTGTCCTCAGGTATTCCCGACTACTGCGCCTGGCAACTTCACATGGCTGGATGATGTACATAAACATGTTATGACCACATTTTATCCATATCAGTGGGATTTAAATTACAGAAATCCTGTTGTATTTAATGAGATGGTTTATAACATGCTGTATCTTGCCAACCAGGGCGTTGATATTGTACGTCTTGATGCAGTTCCTTATATCTGGAAACAACTTGGCACAAACTGCCGCAACCTGCCTCAGGTTCACACTATCGTGCGTATGATGCGTATGATCTGCGAGATCGTATGCCCGGGAGTTCTGCTCCTCGGAGAAGTTGTTATGGCTCCTGAAAAAGTAGTTCCATACTTTGGTACACTTGAGAAACCAGAATGCCATATTCTGTATAACGTTACGACAATGGCAAGTACCTGGCATACTGTTGCCACTAAGGATGTATCTCTTCTTCGCAGACAGCTGGATATTCTTGGTTCACTTCCTAAGGAATATGTATTCCAGAATTATCTGCGCTGCCATGATGATATCGGCTGGGGATTAGATTATGATTTTCTTAAGAACTTCTCTATCGATGAAGTGTCCCATAAGAAGTTCCTTAACGATTTCTTTACAGGAAAATATCCGGATACATTTGGACGTGGTGAACTCTACAATGACGATCCTCGCCTGGGTGATGCAAGACTTTGCGGAACTACTGCTTCTCTTTGTGGAATCGAGAGATTCGGATTTGAGGGAAATACTGCGGGTGTGGACAGAAGTGTACGTTATGATATCACATTACATGCGTTTATGCTTTCCCAGTCCGGTATTCCGGTTATCTACAGTGGTGATGAGATCGGCCAGTTAAATGACTATGCTTATAAGAATAATCCAAATAAAGCAGCTGATTCCCGTTATCTCCACAGAGGAGAATTCAACTGGTCTCTTGCTCCGAACCGAAATATCGCTGACACTGTACAGGGTAAACTTTTCCATGCACTGGATCATCTGGAACATATCAGAAGTGAGCACAACGTCTTTGATACAAATGCATCTCTTCGCACTATCGATACATGGGATTCTTCTATCCTTGCACTTGTTCGTGAAAATGATGATGAGAAATTTATCGGTATCTACAACTTCAGTGATCAGGATAAGGTTGCATGGATCAATGAAGATGATGGTATGTATACAGACCTTATCACAGGTCACGAGATGGAAGCTAAGGGCGTTATGATTCCGGCATTTGGATGCTTCTGGCTGTGTAGAAAAAAATAATATCAGATTTGTATCAGTTTAGTTGACAAAGGCGATATTAAACCATCTGTTATTTTCATATGTAATAACGCAAATAAGGACAACCCGTATTTTTCGCGGATTGTCCTTATTTTTTAACCCATATACATTTTATTGCAAGAAAGAATCCTGTTTGCGGAATTCTCCGTCTGTGTTGGGTTGTTTTAGCAACATAATTCCTCTCCGTCGCAGTGCGATCCTGCCCGGAGGACTTCTGTCTTATTTCTGTACTCTTTCCAGAAATCTTACAAAAAATCCCCTATCCTTATCTTCTTTATCCAGAGATTTCTCGTAAATTCTTCTGATCCATTCTGTGATTGTTTCAATCAGAATCGGAGAAAATGTCATCAGGACGAATACAAGGATAATCATTCCGAATTCCAGTGATCCCAAGGTCAATAGTTTCTGTAATACTACAGCACTTATAAAAAATGCAAATTGCATTCCATAAATGATTACTTTTCTATATGTGTTCAACGGCGAGTAAACTGTACGCAGAGCAGACATATAATTCCATCCGGTAACAAGAACACATGCTGTATTTAACATTACATTGGAATGATATACATTCTGGCAGACCAGCATGATCGTAAATACGCATCCGGTGATTGTAACAGCCGCCGGGAAGGCGTTCATAAATACATGTCTTAAAAATGTATGGTCAATTTTATTATAATTGTTTTCCTGTGTCAGAAGAAATGTCGGAATGCCTACCGCGCAGGCACTAATCAGAGACATCTGTATCGGCTCAAACGGATATGCATCTCCAAAGAAAATCGTAATCAATGCTAAAAGTACAGAAAAAATTGTTTTTATCAGGAACATATGATGCCGTGGAGCAGTTTGCATTACGAGCCTTGCTGGAGCACAATCAGGTTCAATTGGCAGAATATCTGTCCAGTAAGACCACATTTGCGATATTCTTGGCTGCATCACTTCCTGCTGCCATGGCAATGCTGCAGTCTGCCTCTTTTAATGCCAGTACGTCATTTACACCATCACCGGTCATAGCTACTGTATGTTTCTGAGCCTGAAGCGCCTGAACCATCTGTTTCTTCTGCTGTGGTGTCACACGTCCGAAAACACTGCATTCTGCAACTGCACGCTGCATTTCATCAGGAGTAGTAATTGTTGTCGCATCAATATAATGATCCGCATTCTTTAAGCCTGCTTTCTTTGCAATCGCTGAAACTGTCACCGGATCATCTCCCGAAATTATCTTAAGGTCAACTCCCTGACTGTCAAAGAAAGCCAGCGTATCTGGTGCTTCTGCACGAATCACATCTGTAATAAGGAATAATCCCATCGGCTCCAGTCCTGCCGGGCGTTCAGTTCCTTTCGTTTCCTGCTCGCTGTATGCCAGAACAAGGATACGAAATCCTGCTTCTGCATATTTGCTGCAATATGCCAGAAGTTCTTCATTTTCTTCCGGAAACAGAAACTGTGCAGCTCCCATCAGGTAAGTTCCTTTTCCTTCAAATACGGCTCCACTGTATTTTCTGTCCGATGAAAACGGAATAACATGAACCGGTTTTAAGTCAGACTTTGCCGAAAATTTCTCTCTAAGGGCATCTGCTGTTGCATTTTGGTCATGCAAAACTGACATAAGATTTCCCATAATATGGTTAATCTCCTGGAGTTTCCGTCTATCCTCCTCTGTGATATCCTTATTTAAATCGTCTGATTGTGACATTTTCGCATCAACTTCTGAGTCAGCCACTTGTAATATTGTTTTTTCACCTTCAGTATTTACTGTTGCTGACGCTTCCGCTTTCAAATCAATTATCTGCGGCTCTGTTTTTTCAAGAGAGACGGCTTTCACTCCAGCGTTCTGTCCGGCGGTATACAACTGTACATCTTCGACGCGCATAGTTCCTTCTGTGATCGTTCCGGTCTTATCCAGACAAAGTGTATCAACTCTTGCCAGGGTTTCTATACAGTAAAGCTCCTGTACCAGGGTCTTCTTAGTTGCAAGAACCATAGAACCAAGTGTCAACGCCACACTTGTCAGCAGCACAAGTCCCTCCGGAATCATTCCAAGTACAGCTGCCACCATATTTACCACGGAATCTTTCAGCGTATCTCCCACGATAAAATACTGTTTATAAAACAGCATCGCACCTAAAGGAACGATAATAATACTGATTACTTTCAAAATCGCATTCAGAGAGTTACGTAATTCTGAATTATGGCGTTTAAATTCCTTTGCTTCACTTGTGATCTGTGCGGCATAGTTATCCTTTCCGACGTGAATTACCTGACAACAGGCTTCTCCAGATGTCACAAAGCTTCCTGAAAAAAGTTCATCTCCCTGGTTCTTGGTCAAATTATCTGACTCACCAGTCAGCAGAGACTCATTTACTTCCACCGCTCCTTCCAGTACTTTCACATCTGCCGGTACCTGATCACCTGTCTTCAGGAAAATCAGATCATCAATCACCAGCTTCTCTGTGGAAATACTCCATTTCTTTCCTTCACGCAAAACAACTGTTTTACTTTCCGTAAGGATTGCAAGCTTATCGATTGTCTTCTTTGCCCTGATCTCCTGAACAATACCGATTACCGTATTGATCAGGATAATTCCCATAAACATGGAATTCTTATAAGATCTCACAAAAAGGACCAGCACCAGAAGTACAAGGTTCAGAAAGTTGAAAAACGTAAGTGTATTCTCCAAAATAATCTGCTTGTACGTCCTGGTATTTGGGTTCTCGTTGACATTAACTTTTCCTTCTGCAATCCTCTCCTGCACCTGTTCATTCGTAAGTCCTGTCATCTTTACCTCCTGCAGAAAATAGATAAATTGTTAATGAGACCAAAACGAACAATAACTGCCCGCTTTGTAATGATATCAGGGTCAAAAGACCTTTTGATCCTAACTTTACAATATAAAACGCAGGGCAGATGATGAGTATCATCCGCCCCTTCTTTTAATATAACGATTTCAAATCACAAACAGATTCAGCTTTCTGAAAAAACTGATTAATATTCTTCCTCTTCTGCTTCTTCACCTTCGTGAATATCAGACTTCGGTTTCTTAAGACCTTTAATCTCAATGTGATGTTTCTGGGCATAGTCCCATAAAGCAGCATGGATTGCTTCCTCTGCAAGCAGAGAGCAGTGAACTTTTACTGGCGGAAGTCCGTCAAGAGCTTCCATAACAGCTTTATTTGTAACTTCCATAGCTTCTTCGATAGTTTTTCCCATTACCATCTCTGTTGCCATGCTGCTGGTTGCTACTGCTGCACCACATCCAAATGTTTTGAATTTGCAGTCTTTGATGATATGTGTCTCATCATCAATATCAAGGAAAATTCTCATGATATCACCGCATTTTGCATTTCCTACTGTTCCTACGCCACTTGCGTTCTCTATTTCTCCAACATTACGTGGATGCTGAAAATGATCCATTACTTTCTCACTGTAAGCCATTTGTATTTCCTCCTGTTATCCTGCTTATTTCTGTTTTTTCATAAAGTCTTCATATAATGGAGACATGCTTCTTAAATGTGCTACAATTTCCTTCAGTCTGTCTACTGTGAAATCTACATCTTCCATTGTTGTCTCTTCGCTGAGAGTCATACGCAGAGAACCATGTGCGATCTCATGCGGCAGACCGATTGCCAGAAGTACATGAGACGGATCAAGAGAACCTGATGTACATGCAGATCCGCTTGATGCACAGATTCCATAATTATCAAGCATCAGAAGAAGGGATTCGCCTTCTACAAACTGGAAGCTGACATTTACATTATTTGGAAGACGTTTTACACGATCTCCGTTTACTTTTACATATGGAATTTCTGTCTCAATTCTGTGAATCAGATGATCTCTGATAGCGATTTCTTTCTCTGTACGCTCTTTCATGGAAGCGTTCGCGCGAGCTGCTGCTGCACCGTATCCAACGATTCCCGGAACATTTTCTGTACCGGCACGACGTTTACGTTCCTGTGCTCCGCCATGTACGAAAGAACGAATCTTCACACCTTTACGGATGTATAAGAAACCGATTCCTTTTGGTCCGTTAATCTTATGTCCGCTGGAACTTAACATATCAATATTACATTCATCTACATTGATCGGAACCTGGCAGAATGCCTGAACAGCATCTGTATGGAAAAGAACGCCATGCTCTTTTGCGATACGGCCGATTTCTTTAATTGGCTGGATAGAACCAATTTCATTGTTTGCAAACATAACAGAAATCAGGATTGTCTCTGGTGTGATAGCTTTCTCAAGTTCATCCAGTTTCACAATACCATTCTCATCTACATCTACATATGTGATCTTCGCGCCGCGTTTCTCCAAGTATTCACATGTATGAAGAATTGCGTGATGCTCAATCTTTGTTGTGATGATGTGGTTTCCTTTTGATTTATATGCTTCGAAAGTTGCTTTCAAAGCCCAGTTATCAGCTTCAGATCCACCGGCTGTAAAATAAATTTCTTCTTTCTTTGCACCAAGAACTTCTGCGATCTGCTCTCTTCCTTTTGTGATCGCTTCTTTGCTCTTGCCTGCAAAATCATAAATACTGGACGGGTTGCCATAATATTCTGAAAAATATGGCAGCATTGCCTGGACAACCTCCGGTGCTGTTTTAGTTGTTGCTGCATTGTCCAGATAAATCATTTTTCCCATTTTCTTGTCCTCCTGTTTTATTTAAGTATGTCTGACACCATTTCCTTTGTGTTCAAACTTTCCATTTTTTCTTCATGTACTCTTCTGCTTTCATCGATCAGCTGACCAAGCATCAGGGTATCCACAGCGTTTGTAATACTGTCGTTAATTCTCTTCCAGACGAGTTTCGCCACACAGACATCGCTGCCATGACAGGTTCCATCGTTCTCGATCCCAGGGCAGGCTGCTGCTTCCAGGCTGCCTTCCAGCACTCGCAGGACTTCACCGACCGAGATCGCATCTGCCGGCTTGCCAAGCTGATAACCGCCATAGGCACCTCTGCTGCTCTTTACCAGACCAGCTTTCTTAAGCATGGCCATAAGCTGTTCGAGATAGCTTGTGGAAATATCCTGTCTTTCTGCAATGCTCTGTAAAGAGACTGCTTCATTTTCGCTGTGTAATCCCAGGTCTATCAACGCTTTCAAACCATAACGTGCTCTTGTTGACAGTTTCATTTTCTCACCTCGTTTTTTAATTCCCAGTGTTTCCCTCGGATTTCATGATTACTTTACCAGAAACTATTTGTTCTGTCAAGGCTGTTTTGTACATATATTGCTGTAAAAGCGTTATTAAGGTTACTGTTCACTCCGTGCCCAGTAACACGCTTCGCGATGCACAGACCTTACGGGACATCAGTAGTGAATAGTAAGCATTATTACGCAGCAAACTTAAAAGGGCTGAAAACTTTATTATGTCAAAAATGCTTTTTATAAAGGGGACTTTACTACTTACTTTTACCGGACTGCTTAGCAGACTTTTAGGCTTCTTTTACAGAATATTCCTTTCTCATACGATCGGTGCACATGGACTGGGACTTTTCCAGCTTGTTCTTCCTTTGCAGCTTCTGGTAATGGCCGTTTGCGCCTCAGGTATACAGTCAGCGATTTCCCGCCTTACAGCTTCAGAAACTGCCCTTCATACCCCCAGACACGCCGGTGATTATTTCATCATTGGCACGATATTTTCTATTATGCTTTCTTTGTTCCTTTCCTGGATTCTTTATGCTCATGCGGATTTCTGGGCTACACAGATTCTCAAAGACTCCCAAACTGCCATTCTGATACAGATACTGTCTTTTAGTATCCCTTTAAGTACACTTCATACTTGTGTTAACAGTTACTATTTTGGCAGAAAAAAAGCAGGTTTTCCGGCAGGGGTACAGCTTCTCGAACAGATTTTTCGTGTAGGCGGCTGTTATGTTCTCTACCTTATTTTTGAATCACAAAAACGTACCATTACTCCGGCGATAGCGGTTGGCGGAAATCTTATCGGGGAAATCGCCTCTTCTTTTATTTCTCTTTTTGCTGTCAGTATGCATTTAAAGAAAACAGATTATACTTTTTCACATATAAAAAATTCTGGCCGGATTTTAAAAAATCTGTTTCAGATTTCTATGCCTCTTACTCTAAACAAAATACTTCTGACCGTCCTCAGCAGTATGGAAGTCATTCTCATCCCTGCCAGATTACAAATGTCTGGATTAAGTGCTAAAGACGCATTAAGTATTTACGGTGTTTTTACCGGTATGGCTCTTCCTCTCATCCTGTTTCCTGCAACGATCACAAATTCAGCCGCTGTTATGCTGCTTCCTTCCATTACAGAACTCCAGACACTTGGTTATCAGAAGCGGATACAATATGTGGTTCACCAGATTTTCAGATATTGCCTGCTGTTTGGCGGTTTTTGTATGATCCTGTTTTTATTTTTCGGAGAATTTTTCGGAAACTTTTTGTTTCACAGCCAGACTGCCGGTACTTATATTCACACTATGGCATATATCTGCCCTTTTTTATACCTCAATACGACTCTCACCAGTGTATTAAACGGACTTGGCAAATCAGGAACCTGCCTGATTCACAGTATGATCAGTATCTGTATCCGGGTATGTTTTGTATTATTTGCTATTCCAGTTTTCGGAATACGTGGATATCTGTATGGAATTCTCTGTGGAGAACTTGTTCTTACCCTGCTTCATATGTATGCATTATCCGAAAAATATTTTCCCTATCGACATTCAGATAAGAATGGTTTATAATAAATGCCGAAAAAGCGACACAAAAAGACACAAAGGAGATACAACCATGGGATTCGATTTTATCAAAAAATTACCAACCCCTGAAGAAATTCGCAATCAGTATCCCATTGATGCTGAAATTCAGGCCATTAAAGATGCAAGAGATAAGGAACTGCGTGATGTTTTTACCGGAAAATCCGATAAATTTCTTGCAATCATCGGTCCTTGTTCAGCAGATAACGAAGATGCTGTTCTGGATTATCTTACCAGATTACGCAATGTTCAGGAAAAAATAGCTGACAAGGTTCTGATTGTTCCACGTGTTTACACAAATAAGCCGAGAACAACAGGAGAAGGCTATAAGGGTATGGTTCACCAGCCGGATCCCGAAAAACAGCCAAACCTTCTCGCAGGTCTTATTGCAATCCGTAAAATGCATATTCATGCAATTCAGACCAGTGGAATGACATGCGCAGATGAAATGCTTTATCCAGAGAACTATCGTTATCTTTCCGACCTGCTTTCTTATGTAGCAGTAGGTGCACGTTCCGTAGAGGATCAGCAGCATCGCCTTACTGTCAGCGGTATGGAAGTTCCTGCAGGTATGAAGAACCCTACCAGCGGTGACCTTGCAGTTATGCTTAACTCAGTTGTTGCAGCACAGGGTGGACATCGTTTCATTTACAGAAGCTGGGAGGTAGAGACTACCGGTAATGAACTTGCTCATACGATTCTTCGTGGTGCTGTAAACAAACATGGCGAAGCAATCCCAAACTATCATTACGAAGATCTTCGTCTTCTCTGGGAAAAATATCAGGAAAAGAACCTGAAAAATCCGGCTGTTATTGTTGATACTAACCACTCCAATTCTAATAAACAGTATGACCAGCAGGTTCGTATTGCCAAAGAAGTTCTTCACAGCCGTCAGGTTAATCCGGAACTTCATACTCTGGTTAAAGGTCTTATGATCGAGAGTTATATTGAGCCAGGCAATCAGAAGATCGGATGTGACCATATTTATGGAAAATCCATCACAGACCCATGTCTTGGATGGGAAGAATCCGAGCGTCTTCTGTATACAATCGCTGAAATGTGCTAGTGTGCCGACAAGTTGATTCTTGAAACAATCTTGCAGGATAAATTTTCTTATTTCAAGGCGGAGGAGAGAGGCGTAGCGGTGGCTACGGCGACCGACGACAACGCGGAAATAAGAAATTTAGACGTAAGATTGTTCAAGAAATCAGCTTGTTGACACACTACTGTGCCATTTCGTAATTTTCTTACGCAAAAAGCTTCCACCAAATACAGCGGAAGCTTTTTATTTTTAAATAGACACTATCATCCATTTTTTCCTTTTTAACATTTATAGATACGCACTGTATATATCAATGACGTGGGTGTGTTTTCATATACACATCCCGCATCTTGTTCATATTCATACCCAGATAAACCTGCGTAGTAGAAATATCTGAATGTCCCAGCATTTCCTGAACACTTCGTATATCTGCGCCATTCTGAAGCATATGTACTGCAAAGGAATGGCGCAGCGTATGCGGCGCAATGTCTCTCTTAATCCCGGCATCATCTGCATATCCTTTCAGCACCTTCCAGAATCCCTGACGACTCATCGCCTTCCCGGAACAATTTGTAAATAATGCAGTTTCTTTTTCATCTTTTACAAAAGTAGTTCTGGATGTCTTCAAATATCGTTCCATAGCCTTTTTACACGGAAGTCCGATAGGAATAATCCTCTCTTTTCCATTCTCATGGCAGACTACATATCCAAATTGAAGATTCACATCAAAAATCTGCAGGTGTAGCATCTCGCTTACACGCATACCTGTAGCATATAATAATTCCAGCATTGCAGAATCTCTTATCCCTTTTGGTGTATCCAGATTCGGCTGCTGAAGCAGTTTATCTACCTCTTCTATCGTGAGTATCTCCGGTGCTTTTTTCTCAACCTTCGGTGGTTTCAGATTTTCTGCCGGATCTTTTGTAATTACGCCTTCTTTCCACAAATACTGAAAAAACGCTCTCATAGATGCAACACTTCTTGAAATAGAGGATGATGCAAATTTCTCACGTTCCATATAACTTATGTATCCTTCAAGTTCAAGTTCTTTCACATCTTTATAATTTCTGATTCCCCGTTCTTCCAGAAATTCTGCCATTTTTTTCAAATCTCTTTTATAAGAAATTTCTGTATTTGTAGATGTTTTCTTTATATCATGCAGATATGTGATAAATTCCCTTATTTCTATATCCATATTCCCACGCTTCCGTTCCCTTTTATTGTTTATCCTATGTAGCAGATAATGACATCCCCAACATTTTAGCTAAATATCAAAATATATCCAAGCACAAAATACACATCTGATTCATCATTGAAATAGTAAGGAAATAATGTGTATTTATTTAATCGAATCAAGTAAGTCCCCTGCTTCAATTGCGAAAAGCAATAAGCAGTGGGTGGGGACTTGCTTGTATCAGGAGGAGTGCAAGCTCCTTCTGATAAACTGCGGAGCAGTTATTCGGTGTAGAGCTACGTAGCGAAGCGGATTGCGAATATCCGCTTGACCATCACCAAACCATAATAATACTCGTCATAGCACTTCTGATCCGTTATTATTCTAAAATGTATATGTATTATACTGTTTATTTTACATAAAATCAAACCCTTTTTTTGCCTTAAAGCGCGGTATTTCAAGCCTTTTCAGCATGATATACTATATCTCGGAGATTTTATGACAACCAACACTAAATATGGTAAATATATCATTCAAAAAATTTTAATATATTCCAGAATTTTACTGATGATCCAGGGATTTACGAAACATTCTACAAGGATTCCCAGAAAATATAGCAGAAAAGCAAACATCATTCTACGTAAATACATACTTATCTTTCCGAAAATTAAACCTTTATTTTTCCATATTTCCGATGACATTATCCATTCCTGTTCCATAGAATACAACCAGACCGGAATATAAAATAAATATTGGGGAAGCAAAAGTCCCATACCGATCACTCCGCCCGCAAATCCAAATTCCAGTATGGATGCAGACATTATAATACCCGTATAGAGTCCGGAAGCTATAAGTGTTATAACAGAAAGAGGCTCGCCAAAAACGGAAAATCCGCAGATTACATTCAGTAGATAAAAGCATCCTCTATACTTCATTATCTCTTTCAGATATTCTATTCCTGATATATCCTTTCCTGCAAATGTACTTAAAAAATAAATTGACGCCCAGGTTTTCTGCTGCCATTTTATTTTCCAGATAATGTTTGGTATCAGGTTCCCTGCCAGAAATCCTAAAAAGAATAAAAGCAAAACGGGAAATTTTCTTTTTCTTTTCATTCTCTCACCCTGTACCAGTTTACTTATCTTTCTCTTAAAATATTCCTGTGGAATTTCTTACTGCACAAAAAAACTGTGCAGACTGTAATAATACAATCTACACAGTTTATATCTGCAAAGAACTATTTATTGCTGTTCACTCTCGTGTCCAATAATATTATTTAGCATAGTCAATTGCTCTGCTTTCGCGGATTACATTGATTTTGATCTGACCAGGATATTCAAGTTCTGCTTCAATCTGTTTTGCAATATCTCGTGCAAGGAGAACCATATCTGCATCATTTACATGCTCCGGTACTACCATTACACGAATTTCTCTACCTGCCTGAATAGCAAAAGATTTATCAACGCCCTTAAACTGATTCGTAATATCTTCCAGCTGTTTCAGACGATTTGTATAAGTCTCCAGCGTCTCTCTTCTTGCACCAGGTCTTGCAGCCGAAATAGCATCTGCTGCCTGTACGATACATGCGATCAGAGATTCCGGTTCTACATCACCATGATGGGATGCGACCGTATTAATGACGATCTGTGATTCCTTATACTTCTTACAGAGATCCACACCAATCTGAATATGAGATCCTTCAACTTCATGGTCAATTGATTTACCAATATCATGAAGAAGACCAGCTCTCTTAGCCATACGGACATCTACACCGACTTCGCCAGCTAACATACCAGATAACTGAGCTACTTCGATAGAATGTCTCAAAGCATTCTGTCCGTAGCTTGAACGGAATTTCATACGTCCAAGAAGTTTCAGTAATTCCGGATGAATACCATGAACGCCAACGTCCATAGCTGCATTCTCACCATCTTCACGAATCTGCGCTTCTACTTCTTTCTGAGCTTTCTCAACCATCTCTTCGATTCTGGCCGGATGGATACGTCCATCTACGATCAGTTTCTCAAGAGCTACCCGCGCAATCTCACGACGAATCGGATCAAAGGCAGACAATACAACTGCTTCCGGTGTATCATCAATAATAAGATCCACACCTGTAAGTGTCTCAAGGGTACGGATATTACGCCCTTCACGACCGATAATTCTTCCCTTCATCTCATCGCTTGGAAGCTGAACGACTGAAATGGTAGTTTCAGCTACATGATCAACCGCACATTTCTGAATGGCGTTGACTACATATTCCTTGGCCTTCTTACCAGCTTCTTCTTTTGCTCTGCTCTCCAGTTCTCTGTAAAGTCTGGCTACATCCACTTTTACATCATCTTCAACGGATCTGAGTAATTCTTCTTTTGCCTGTTCGGAGGTCAGACCTGAAACACGTTCCAGTTCCTGTACTCCTTTTTGCTCAAGTTCTTCTACTCGTTTTTCTTTTTTCTGCACCTCAGCTGCTCTCGCTGTGCATTCCGCTTCACGCTTCTCCACTGCATCTGCTTTCTTGTCAACCGCGGATTCTTTGGCTAATACACGGTTTTCATACTTCTGCAGTTCGTTTCTTCGTTCCTTGGTTTCTTTCTCCAGTTCATTTTTTGTACGGAGAGATTCTTCCTTCACTTCCAATAAAGCTTCTCTTTTTTTAGTCTCGGCTGTTTTCAGAGCTTCATCTATGATGCTTCTTGCTTTGTCTTCGGCTGTTCCAACGACTTCTGCATCCTTCTGGATTTTGTTGTTTACAGCGACTTTGCAAGTAACAGGAACCGCAATAAGTAGCGCGACTACCACAGCGACAATTGCAACAATAATTGTTGTTGTCACAGGAGCACCTCCTTATTTAGTTTTCATTGTACAAATACAACAATACAAGTTTATCTTTTTTTCATACTTATGTCAAGTTTTTCTAGGTAATTGTTTGAATATTTTTCCGATTTTGCTTGCTGTTCAACACGTTTGCAGCGAACGATTTCGTTACCAGGCAGTCGTCCGGATATTCATATCTTCAAGCACACTTTTTATATCTGAATAGCTAAATCCCCTTCTTAGCAGATACCCCTGCAATCGGCGCATTTCTTTTTCATCCAGTTCGGTATCGGGAGAGTATTTCTTCTCCACAGTCCGATACAGGATTTTCCTCTCATCAGGCATATTCAGCGCAGCCTCTTCTTCCCATGCAGACTCTGCTGTTTCCTTGTCTATTCCCTTGCTGATAAGTTCCTGTATAATCTTCTGGCGGCTCTTTGTATCCATTCTGTATGCAATATAAGTTCTGGCATATCGTTCATCATCTATGTATCCATAGGATTCTACATATGCCAGCGCATAATCTACTGCCCTCGGACTAAATCCTGTCTGGCGCAGTTTCTCTCTCAGCCCCCGTTCAGTGCGGTCCATATGTTCTAAGAGACGCATGGCTTTACGCCTTGCGTCTCTGTATTCCTCGGGTTCTTCTGTTAAATTTTTCTGTTGCTTCGTTGCAGACCTTCTCTTCAGCCTCTCCGCATTTTCAAGAAATTCTTTCAGATCTCCGAATGCATTTCCCATAATTATTCCTCAGAATCATCCTGTACGGAACCTGTTGCCGCAGTCTCTTGTGTATCGCCTTCTTCATCCGGCAAAAGATGATATTGGATTCTTACTTTCTTCTCAATCTCATCACAGATGTCAGTGTGCTCTTTGAGGAAAAGCTTCGCATTCTCACGCCCCTGTCCGATTTTATCTCCATTGTATGCATACCATGCACCACTCTTATTTACGATACCGCAGTCAGCTGCCAAATCAAGAATATCTCCCTCTTTGGAAATACCAGTTCCGAACATGATATCAAACTCTGCCTGTTTAAATGGCGGAGCTACTTTATTCTTCACAACTTTGATTCTGGTATGGTTACCTACCATCTCGCCACCCTGCTTCAGTGTCTCAACTCTGCGGACATCCAGACGAATGGAAGAATAGAATTTCAGGGCACGTCCACCTGTTGTTGTCTCCGGATTACCAAACATTACACCGACTTTCTCACGAAGCTGATTGATAAAGATAACAACGCAGTTGGATTTGCTGATAACTGCTGTAAGTTTACGGAGAGCCTGTGACATCAGTCTTGCCTGAAGGCCAACATGGCTGTCACCCATATCTCCATCAATCTCTGCTTTCGGTACAAGCGCTGCTACAGAGTCAACGATTACAATGTCCACAGCACCGGAACGTACCATAGTTTCTGTGATTTCAAGCGCCTGTTCTCCGTTATCTGGCTGTGATATGTATAAATTATCAATATCTACGCCGATATTCTTGGCATATACCGGGTCTAATGCATGCTCCGCATCAATAAAGCCGGCAATTCCGCCCCTCTTCTGCACTTCAGCTACCATGTGGAGCGCAACTGTTGTCTTACCACTGGATTCCGGTCCGTAGATCTCGATGATACGTCCCTTAGGTACGCCGCCTACTCCAAGGGCGATATCAAGGCTTAATGAACCGGTAGGAACTGTCTCTACCTGCATATTGGCTCCTGATTCTCCAAGTTTCATTACAGAGCCTTTCCCGTACTGTTTCTCAATATGTCCAAGTGCTGCTTCCAGCGCTTTCTGTTTTTCTTCACTTATCATTTATATAATCTCCTTATACGCATTCAGAACTTATGTTCGTTTTCTATTCATTATAGTATTATACTTTAAAGCGGATGTCAAGCTTTTTTGTTTTCTCTGAAAACAATTAATTTTTTTATGGTTACTGAGAACGGAGTGAACAGTAACTTTTTTATAGTTACTCAAAATCAAAGACAGCAAAAGCAGAGAATGCGCTTCTTTTGCATCCTCTGCTCTTTTGTGTTATTAATATGCATATTTTCTGCCTGATTCTCTTATAAACTATGGTGTATCATTCACTTTCAGCAAAATAATACAAAATGAATTTTTTATTCCGGTTTATCGCCGATCAGCCAATTGTACATTTCTTCATACTGGCGTGCGGAGTTGCCCCATGAGAAATCAGCTGCCATAGCGCGGTCAACCATTTTATTCCACTCACGTTTCTTGTCGTAGAAAATTTTCTCTGCATTACGTACAGTTGCAAGCATTTCATGTGCATTGTAATTTCTGAAAGAAAATCCTGTTCCTGTTCCTTCATATTCGTTATAAGGTTCAACTGTATCCTTAAGTCCGCCTGTCTCTCTGACAATTGGAAGCGTTCCATAGCGAAGACTCATAAGCTGGCTGAGTCCGCATGGTTCGAATAAGGACGGCATCAGGAATGCATCAGCAGCTGCATAGATACGATGAGACATTGTTTCATCATAATAAATCTGTGCAGATACCTTTCCATGATATTTCCAGTCAAAATGACGGAACATATTTTCATAACGTTCATCACCGGTTCCAAGAACTACAAGCTGGATTGCATCCTGACAAAGTTCATCCATAACATATGCGATCAGATCAAAACCTTTCTGATCTGTCAGACGGGATACGATACCAATCATCATGGCTTTTGGATCTTCCTGAAGTCCAAGGTCTTTCTGAAGCTGAATTTTATTTTTTACCTTTTCTTTTCTGAATGTAGTTGCGTTATATGTCTTTGTGATATATGGATCTGTCTCAGGGTTGAATACGTTATAATCAATACCATTTACGATTCCTCTCAGGCTGTTAGCCCTTGCACACATAAGACCATCCAGTTTTTCACCATAAAATGGTGTTTTAATCTCTTCTGCATATGTATTACTTACAGTGGTGACTGCATCAGCAAATACGATACCACCTTTCAGATAGTTGGCATCTTTATATGCCTCAAGTTTATCTGCTGTGAAATAGTAATCTGAAAGTCCTGTAATATTCTGAATTGTCTTAACATCCCATACACCCTGGAATTTAAGGTTATGGATCGTCATGATTGTCTTTATATTCCAGAAAAATTCATTCTGCTGGAAACTGTCATGCAGATATACAGGTACAAGTCCTGTCTGCCAGTCATGGCAGTGAATGATATCCGGTCTGAACCCGATAACCGGGAGAACGGACAATACTGCTTTTGAGAAGAATGCAAATTTCTCCAGATCCCAAGTTCCTCCATCGTATGGTTTCGGTCCGCTGAAGTAATATTCATTATCAATAAAGTAGAACTGAATTCCTTCATACTCCATATGCATGATTCCCACATAGCAGTTCTTGTATCCAAGATCCATGTAGAAATGTGTGATATAGTCCATTTTATCTTTCCATTCCTGTTTCATACAGGCATATTTCGGTAAAATCACACGAATATCAAAATATCTTTTATCAAAATATTTCGGCAAAGAGCCCGCTACATCTGCCAGACCTCCTGTCTTGATAAACGGAACTGCTTCAGATGTTGCAAATAAAATATTTTTCATGCGAAAAACCCTCCTTGGTAGCCTTTATTGTATAATTATACTCCAAAATATGTCTATTGAAAAGAGCGATTTTTATATTCCAGTCTGATTTTATCTGCAATCAAGGCAATAAATTCTGAATTTGTAGGTTTTCCTTTTCCGGTACTTACTGTATATCCAAATAATTCATCTATCGTATCCATTTTGCCTCTGCTCCATGCAACTTCTATCGCATGTCTGATAGCCCGTTCTACTCTGCTGGCTGTTGTCTGATGTCGTTTCGCAATCGTAGGATAGAGTATTTTCGTGATAGAATTCAGCATTTCCATGTCGTTCACTGACAAAATGATCGCATCGCGCAGATACTGGTAGCCTTTTATGTGTGCCGGCACTCCAATCTCGTGAATGATATTGGTCACATCTGTCTCAAGATTTCTTACCGGTACCTGTTTTTCTTCTGTTCTCTCCGTCTGGCGGCTGATTTCTCTCATTCTTCTCTCGCCTGCTCTGCGCGCATGTTTAATACGGTTCAGAAGCATTTTATTGTCAAAAGGCTTCAAAATATAGTAGTCTGCCCCAAGGCTGAACGCATCTTCTGTAATGCGTTCCTGGCCAACAGCAGAAACTACAATAAATACCGGCGCTTTTTTGAGGCTTTTGTCATGAGCAAACTTTTCCATAACAGCCAGACCATCCATTTTCGGCATAATGATGTCCAAAACAACAACGTCAGGTTCTTTTTCACGTATAATATTGCAAATTTCCTCTCCATTATGAGCCTTTCCTACCAATTCCAGGTCTTTATCTTCTTCTATGATCTGGCCAAGTACTTCCACCATTCTCTCATTATCATCTGCAACTGCCACATTTAATTTTTCCATGAGGCTATCTCCTCCCTGATTCTTCTACAAATAAAGTTTTTTCTCAACACATCTCATATTATAGAGGAATGAGAATGGAAAAATCAAGCTACGCAGAGTATTTTGTCCTATTTTCTGTCGACTACTTTGGTGTTTTTTCTTTCCTAATTATTATTTTTCGCTAAAGTTTGAGATTTTTGGACAGCAATCGAATTTTATTCCATCTGGCATCTGGCATCCAAGTTCTCTTTGGATTCTGTTCTGTCCGTCAAGCAGGCATTCCAGCAAAAGCTGATTGAACGCTCCGCTCTTTCCCTCAAGGATATTTCTAATTGCCTCTTTATGAGGAATTCCTTTCCTGTATGCGGATTCACTGACCAGAATATCATATGCATCCGCCAAAAACACCACCTGCGTTGCGATTGGAATCTCTTCTCCCTTTAAACCATCAGGGTATCCATTTCCATCATATCTTTCATGATGCCAGAATCCGTGTTCGCCCTTCCATTGTATTTCCTGCGTATTCATCCATTCTATGATTTGTCAGTGGCAAATAAAACTGATTTAACAGATAGCCATGTGCCGCATGTATGTGAATTATATCCTCACATGACTGAAGTCACGTGCTTCCAGACGCTTTAGGCGT